>Ga0079305_1001219_pt1 | contig 37340 bp, 30 predicted proteins | sample LMS_cellobiose_e_FD_79183 | JGI IMG/M metagenome (GOLD analysis project Ga0079305, IMG submission 79183) | Rumen-fistulated moose microbial communities from Alaska, USA - LMS_cellobiose_enrichment | ecosystem: Host-associated > Mammals > Digestive system > Stomach > Rumen fluid ... | reverse complement strand
TCAGCCCCGCCCGGCCACAACGCAGGCTCGTCCGACGACCGCTCAGCCCCGCCCGGCCACGGCTCAGCCCCGCCCGGCCACGGCTCAGCCCCGCCCGGCCACGGCTCAGCCCCGCCCGGCCACAGCGCAGCCCCGCCCGGTTGGGACCGCTCAGCCTCGCCCGGCGGAGGCGCAGGCGCGCGCGCCGCGGCCGGTCAGCCGGCCGGCGGAGGACAGGCCGGCATCCGGCGAATATGAGGCGCGCTATGGCGCCGCGCGGCGGGAAAGCCCGCGCGCCGAAAGCGAACCCATCCGGCGGCGCAGGGGCAACCCGTTCGCGGCGATGCCCCAGTGGGCGAGGCTGGGCGTGGTGGCGCTGGTGTTCATGGCGCTGATCGCGGCTGTGGGGCGGATCATCACCACGTCGGGCACGCAGCAGGACCGCACCGTCATCCGGCCGATGGTGCTCAATTCGGAGGAGCCCTCCCCGACCGACGGCGCGCAGCAGGTCGCGTCAAACAACGCGACGTCCGGCGAACCGTCCGGAGCGCCGGCCAACCCCGTCGAGGCGACGGCGACGCCCGATCCGGGCGACTGGAACATCTCTCTGGCGACCGGCAGCCCCGTGTCGATCCCGGACGGCAATCTGCGCCGGGCCACCATCCGCATGGCGGGCGACGTCATCGTCGACGCGGAGATGCTGCAGGGCAGCTATGACAAATCCTCCGATACCTACGATTTTTCGCCGTATTTCGAGTTGATCGGGGACACGCTGAGCCGGTCGGACTACACGATGATCAACATCGAAGCCTCGTTGCGCAAGGGCAAGTACGGCTACTCGGGCTATCCGCAGTTCACCACGCCGCCCGTCATCCTGCAGGTGCTGAAGCGGGTGGGCTGCGATATGATCACCATGTGCAACAACCACATGCTGGACGGCTTCTGCGACGGTCTGGTCGAATCGGTCGGCCACGTGAATGACGCGGGGCTGGATCACATCGGCGGGTTTGTCGACGAGCCGGACAGCACTTCGCCGGAGATCTACGAGATCGGCGGCATCAAGGTAGGCTTTGTGACCTACACGCAGACCACAAACTCGGTGGAGCAGAGCTGCGACAACCGATATAAATTCCTGGTGCACTACCTCAAGAACGCGAAGTTTGCGGACGACGTGGCCAAGGCCCGCGCGGCGGGCGCGGAGGTGGTCGTCGCGGTGACGCACTGGGGCGAGGAATACAAGCGCTCCCCCGAGTCGTCCACGGCGTCCTACGCCAGGCAGCTCGTGGCGGCGGGCGCGGATCTCATCATCGGCGGGCATCCGCACATGGTTCAGCCCGCGGAGTACATCACCGCCACGGACGCGGGCGGCCGGTCCCGCACCGCGCTTTGCGTCTATTCGCTGGGCAATTTCCTGTCCCAGCACGTCATGAAGTACACCGATTCGGGCATCGTGTTCGAGTTTACCATTCAGGAAAACACAGACGGCAGCTTCTCCATCGTGAATCCGGGCTACGTGCCGGTGTTCGTGTGGAAGTGGCCGGTGCTTGACGAGAACGGCCACACGGTTAAGAGCACCGCAAAGAACCGCTCGGACTACATCGTCTACGACCTGCGCGTGATGCCCATCGCGCCCTACATGGAGAATCCGCCCGAGGGCATGGACACCGAGCAGTACAACCGCATGCGCGAGTGCTGGATGGAGACGCTCGAGGTGATGGGCAACAACAGCGTGCTCCAGGTGCTGGCCGAGTGAGCGTCATGCGCCGGCTTTCCGCCGCATAGGCATGATCCAGAGCGTGTTTCCATATCCGGGAGGATGCCGTTCCGATCGCATCGGGCGGCGGCTCAGGGACCGTCTGGAGGGGATGCCTGTGCGGTGGGATTCTGTTTTGGCGGGCGAGAGCCTGAACGATGTGTCGGCGCGGCTGCGGGTGCCGGCCTGCATGCTGATGCGGGCGAACGGCCTGTTCAGCGCGGCCTGGCTGCTGCCCGGCCGGGAAATCGCGGTGCCGGAGGGCGCGTGCGGCGGCGATTTCCCCTGCCCGAGGGAGGCGTTCTATCGCGTTGCGGGACAGTGCCGCGGGGCCGGGCGGCGCATGGCCTGCGCGCTGCCGGAGGATACGGCCGCCTCCTTCGCCGCGCGCCACGGCTTGAGCGAAGCGCGTCTGCGGGCGCTGAACCGGCTGGACGGATGCCTGTATCCCGGCATGGAGCTGGCCGTCGAATGAAAGAGCGCGCGATTTTTCCCAAAGGCAAGTGATGATGCGATGTTTTCACAGGACCTGCTCGCCTGGCATGATCGGAACGCCCGTGACCTGCCGTGGCGCGGCGAGCGCGATCCCTACAGGATCTGGATCTCGGAGATCATGCTCCAGCAAACGACCACGCAGACCGTGAAGGGCTATTACGAGCGCTTCCTGGCCGCGTTCCCGACCGTGGAGGCGCTGGCCGACGCGCCGGAGCAGGCGGTGCTCAAGCTGTGGGAGGGACTGGGCTACTATTCCCGCGCGCGGAACATGCACAGGGCCGCGAAGCGCGTCGCGCGCGAGCTGGGCGGCCGGCTGCCCGACACGGCGGAGGGGCTGCGCGCGCTGCCCGGCGTCGGCGAATACACCGCCGGGGCCGTCGCCTCAATGGCGTATGGGCGGCGGGAGCTGGCGATGGACGGCAATCTCGTGCGCGTGCTCGCCCGCCTTACGGCGGAGAGCGGCTGCGTGGGCGAGGCGGCGGTGAAAAGGCGCCTTCGCGCGGCGGGCGCCGCGCTGATCGACGCGGACCGCCCCGGCGATTTCAATCAGGCCATGATGGGGCTCGGGCGGCTCGTGTGCCTGCCGGGCCGGCCGAAGTGCGAGGCGTGTCCGGTGGCGGCACATTGCGCGGCGCACGCGCGGGGCCTTGCCGGCCAGCTGCCGGTGATGCCGCCGAAAGCCGCGAAAAGGACGGAACGGCGCGGGGTTGCCCTGGTGTTCCGCGGCGGGCGCGTGCTGGTGCGACGTCGGCCGGCGGGCGGTTTGCTGGGCGGTCTGTGGGAGTTCCCGAATTTCCCGGACGCGACGGATGAAGCCTCGCTCGCCGAATGCCTGGAGGAGCTGGGCGTGTCGGTCGGAGCGGGTCGGCGGGCCGGCGCGGCCTCGCACGTGTTCACGCATCTGGTGTGGAAGATGGAGGGCTGGATATTCGCCGCGAACGCGCTGCCGGAGGCGGAAGACCTGCGCGCGGTGGACGCGGCGGGCCTGGCCGCGCTGCCCATGCCCACGGCGATGCGCTGTTTTCGCGGGGCCGCGGAAAGGGAGCTGGCGGGACGGCCGGCCTCACCGTGACGCGGGCTCGGAAGCGGAAAGCGGGCCGCTCCGCGCAGTCTGAAAGGACTGCGGGAGCGGCCCGCTTCTGTATGGCCGCGACGCGGCTGCGCGCGTCAGTCGTCGAGATCGTAGGTGACCGTCACGGTGGCGGTGATCCTGACCATGGCGCCCATGAGGCGCGTGGAGGTGTTCCCGCCGGCTTCGTCCGCCGCGGGCACGGCGCGGGACGCATTTGAGTAATAGTAGACGTCCGCGCTTTCAGTGATGCGGTCCGGGACGGGCGGCAGCGTGATTCCCGCGGCGTCCGCGATGACCTGCGCGCGGTGCATGCCGTCGGCCACGGCCATTGCGAGCGCCTTGTCGGACAGCGCGCCGTCGTCCTCCACACTGAAGGAGACGTTGTCCAGCCTGTTCGCGCCGGCCGCGAAGGCGGTGTCGATCACGCTGCCCGCGCGCTCCACGTCGCGCACGGTGACGTTCAGCGTGCAGGCGGCGACATAGTCGCGCGACGGCTCGCCGTAGTCGTCGTAGTAGCGGCGGTAGATCGAGTAGTTGCTCGTCTGGATGTCATTTTCATCAATGCCGTCTTCGCCGGTCAGCGCGTCAATGACCGCGTTGATCCTGACGTTGAGCGCGGCCTGGATCGCCGCGACATCCTCGCCGCTTTCCTCCGCGCCCAGCGATATGATGGCGATGTCCGGGCTGGTACGGATGGTGCCCACGCCCTGCACGGTGATCTCGGGGTCCGCCAGCGCGGCGGGAGCGAGGAGCAGGCAGAGCGCCAGCATGACGGCAAACAGTTTCTTCACAACAATCATCTCCTTTTCGATGGGGATATGGTTTTTCTCCGGTTTTTTGCCGGAAAATGGCCGCAGCCGTCTCAGCTGCGCGCAGACCGCCGTCCGGCGGGCAGGCTGAGCCGTTGCAAAATGATATAGAAAGAGCGGCTCTCCGGTCGGAGACGGATCAACAGGCCGGAAAGCCGCTCAGTCCATTACCGGGTCTTCTTCTTTCGCCGGCCGAAGGCGACGCGCAGCAGCACGATCACGATGATGGCGGCCGGCAGCCACACGGCCAGCCTGGGCAGCAGCGCCGCGCCAAACACGGCGGCGTTCTGGCCAAACTCCTTCAGCCACTCGATGGAGTTGTCAAAGGCCTCCTTCATGCGCTCGGAGAGGGTCTTCTGCGCGGGCTTTTCCTCTTTGTCGGCCTGCTCGGTGAGCGTCAGCGTGACGTCCGAATAGCTGCGGCGGCTGTTCCAGTCCCTGATGCGGCTCTCATACGCTTCGATCTCGGCGGTCACTTCGTTGGCGCGCTCGTTGATCTCGATCAGGTCGCTCACGCTCTTGGCCCTGGCGTTCATCTCGTTGAGCTGGGTGAGCTGACTGCGCAGCACCTCGAGGCGCGCGGCCACGTCGTTGTAGTTGGCGGTGATATCCTCGGCAGATTCCTCGCGCAGCGTCACGGTGCCCCGCACGTCCAGCGCGGTGAGGAAATCGTCCAGCGACTCGCTCGGCACGCGGATGACGGCCTTCAGCAGGCGGCTCGCGTCCTCCTTATTGCCGGTCACGCGGCGCGATTCAAAGTAGGCGCTGTACTCGCTCACGAGGTCGTCCAGGAACAGCGCGTCGGCGTCAAACTCCTTCGTCGAGATGGACCGCGTGGCGGAGCGCAGCACGATGACGGAGGCCGCGCTCTTCTGAGCGGTTGCGGTCGTGGTCGTCGTGGTCAGCGCGCCGTCGCTCTCGAGCAGCACGGTCTCGGCCGGACCGCCCATCCCCGGGCTGGCGGCGGCATAATCCGCGACATAGTCGGCCTGCTCGTAATCAACCAAGCCGCCGGAGGCGTAGCGCTCCTCGTACCCGTAGCTGTTGGAGCGATAGAGGCCCGTGTCGGCGCCGCGGCCGGCGCGCGGCATGAAGTCATAGCCGTCCATGTCGAGCGACGTGCCCACGGCGAACAGCAGCACCAGCCCCGCGGCGAGGCCGGCCAGCGCGCGCGTCCACGCGCTTCTGTGGGAACGCCGGCGCGAACGGATGCGCGCCCTCTCGCTGCTCCGCGCCTCGGCCTCCGCGCGCACGGCCTGGCGCCAGGCGGCCTGGCACTCGGGCGGCACGGTGAGCCCCTCGTTGAGCTCGGCGCACAGCGTCACGGCCTGCATGGCCTGATTGAGCAACGCGCCGCACTCGGGACACGAAGCGGCGTGCTCTTCCATGGCGCGCCGGGTTTTGCGGTCCAGCTCGGAGTCAATGTATGCATCCAGGTTTGCCTGGAATTCAGTGCAATTCATGTTCATTCTCATTTTCCTCCTGCTGTATCCTTAGACCGTGCGACGGCCAAAAAGTTCCGGCTGCTGTGAAAGAACGCTGCGAAGCCGTTCCCGGCCCCGGCTGATGCGCGATTTGATCGTGCCCACGTTGGTATCCAGCGTCTGGGCGATCTCGTCGTAGCTGCAGCCCTGGATGTCGCGCAGCACGATGGCGGCGCGCATGTCCTCGGGCAGGTCCGCGATGGCCCGCTCGAGCAGGCGGCGCTGCTCGGACTGCAGCGAGTGATGCTCGGGCGTGTCGTTTTCGTCGGTGGGCGAGAAGCCGTTTTCAAGCATGGCGTCCAGAGACGTCGAGGTGCGCGCCTTGCGGCGGCGCAGTTCGTCCAGGCAGCTGTTCATGGTGATGCGATAGACCCACGTGGCGAAGGAGGACTGCCCCTTGAAGGTGGAGATCGCGCGGAATATGCGGATCATGGCCTCCTGCATGCAGTCCTGCGCGTCCTCGCGGTTGCCGCACATGCGCAGCGCGACGGCGTACATGCGCCCCTCCTGGGCGGATAAAAGCTGTTCGAAAGCGGCCTGATCACCGCGTCCGGCCCGGTTGATCAGCTCGTGCTCGGTCTGTATATCCTGCACGCCGCTCACCTCCTGAGTTTTTGATTTGTGAAAACACAAAGGCGTCGTTTCCATATGTTGTGGCGAACGCACTGCCGCGCCGGCAGCGCCATACCCCTTATTAGACGTAAAAATGCGGCGGATGGTTGCGCATCCGCCGCTCTTTTTATCGAAGGGATCAGTTCTTTTCCTTGGCAACCGGATCGAAAACGCTGGTGCAGTGCGGGCAGCGGGTCGCGTCCTTGGCGATCTCCCCCTTGCAGTAGGGGCACAGACGCGGCTTTTCGGCCGGCTTGGGCTCTTCCTTTTTCTTGAACCTGTTCACAACCTTGATGATGGCGAACAGCACGAGCGCCGTGAGCAGGAATTCGATCGCCACGCCGAGGAAGTTGATCAGGCTGCCGGCAAAACCCGTCCCGCCCGACTCCAGCTTGGGCAGCGCTTCAAGAATGGGCGTGATGAAGATGTCGATGACCGCGGTGACCACCTTGCCGAACGCAGCGCCGATCACAACGCCGATGGCCATGTCAATGACATTGCCCTTCATTGCGAATTCCTTGAATTCCTTGATGAGACCGCCGGTTTTTTCCTTGGCACCCATATAAAAGCCCCCTCTAAAATAGTATGGTGCAATTATAAAGCATAAATGTTAACGGTGTGTTAAAAACGACGCGAAAACGCAAAAAAAGTTGAAATGCCTTCCACACGCAACATTTACATGAAAAACTGGGCGGGAAGGTATTCCATAATTCGCGGAAATCTGGTATAATTCATTATGAAAGCCGTCCGGCGCAAGGCCGGCGGCAAAAATGAGAAGGGAGATATTCCACCATGAAGAAGCTGCTTTCCATCATTCTGGCGCTGGCGCTCGTGCTGAGTCTGAGCTCTTTCGCTTTGGCCGACGACACCTTCGAGCTCGCTCTCGTCACCGACATCGGCACCATCGACGACAAGTCCTTCAACCAGGGCGCCTGGGAAGGCCTCGTGCAGTACGCCGAGGAGAACGACATTTCCCACAAGTACTATCAGCCCTCCGAGAAGACCACCGAAGCGTATCTGGACGCCATCGCCCTGGCTGTGAGCGGCGGCGCCAAGATCGTCGTGACCCCCGGCTTCCTGTTTGAGGAGCCCATCTTCATCGCGCAGGATGCGTATCCGGACGTCAACTTCATCCTGATCGACGGCGAGCCCCACAGCGGCGACTATTCCGAGTATCGCACCAACGAGAACGTGGCCCCCATCCTCTACGCCGAGCAGCAGGCCGGTTATCTGGCCGGTTACGCGGCCGTGAAGGCCGGCTGCACCAAGCTGGGCTTCATGGGCGGCATGGCCGTGCCCGCGGTGATTCGCTATGGCTACGGCTTCGTGCAGGGCGCTGAGGACGCCGCCAAGGAAACCGGCGCGGCCGAGGTCACCGTGAACTACCACTACACCGGCGGCTTCGACGCCACCCCCGAAGCGCAGGCTCTGGCCGCGTCCTGGTACAATGACGGCGTCGAGATCATCTTCGGCTGCGGCGGCGCGGTCGGCAACTCCGTCATGGCGGCGGCCGAGGCGGCCGAGGGCAAGTATGTGATCGGCGTCGACGTCGACCAGTCCATCGAGTCCGAGACCGTGGTCACCTCCGCGATGAAGGGCCTGAAGGCCTCCGTGTATCAGACCATCGCCGCGTACTACGAGGGCAACTTCCCCGGCGGCGTGACCACCGTCAAGGACGCCTCCAACGAAGGCGTGGCCCTGCCGATGGATTCCAACAAGCTGGAGGGTTTCACCCAGGAAGACTACGACGCGCTGTACGCCAAGCTGGCTGCCGGCGAGGTCGTCATCCCGGACAACACCACCGCTGACAGCGCCGACGCGCTGGGCACCGAAATCGTGAAGGTCGCCATCTACGAATAATTCCATTGCATCCCCATTAACGGGCAGGCAGATCCCTCTGCCTGCCCCTTTTGAAAGGTTGTGCATCCATGGACTACGTCATTGAGATGCTGCATATCGTCAAGGAATTTCCGGGCATCCGGGCCAACGATGACATCACGCTGCAGCTGAGACGCGGCGAGATACACGCGCTGCTCGGGGAGAACGGCGCGGGCAAATCCACGCTGATGAGCATTTTGTTCGGCCTCTATCAGCCGGACGGCGGCACCATCCGGAAGGACGGCAAAGAGGTCAGGATCAACGATCCCAACGACGCGAATGCGCTGGGCATCGGCATGGTGCATCAGCATTTCAAGCTGGTTCACAACTTCACGGTGCTGGAGAACATCATCCTGGGCGCGGAGACCGTCAAGGGCGGCCGCCTCATCATGGACGAGGCGCGCAGGAAGGTGATGGCGCTGTCTGAACGGTATCACCTGAAGGTGGATCCCGACGCGAAGATCGAGGACATCACCGTGGGCATGCAGCAGCGCGTCGAGATCCTCAAGATGCTCTACCGCGACAACGAGATCCTCATCTTCGACGAGCCCACCGCCGTGCTCACCCCGCAGGAGATCGACGAGCTGATGAAGATCATGAAGGGCCTCACCGCGGAGGGCAAGAGCATCCTGTTCATCACGCACAAGCTCAACGAGATCAAGGCGGTCGCCGACCGCTGCTCCGTGCTGCGCAAGGGCCGCTACATCGGCACGGTGGACGTGGCCTCCACCAGCAAGGAGGAAATGTCCGAGATGATGGTAGGCCGCAAGGTAAACTTCGCCGTGGACAAGGCGCCCGCCACGCCCGGCGGGGTGGAGCTGTCCGTGAAGGGCCTCACCATGCGCGGCCCGCACGGCAAGAATGTGGTGAACGACGTATCCTTCGACGTGAGGAAGGGCGAGATCGTGTGCGTGGCCGGCATCGACGGCAACGGCCAGAGCGAGCTGGTGTACGCGCTCACCGGCCTCATGAAGCAGGACCACGGCCGGATCATGCTCAGGGGGCAGGACGTCACGCACGCGTCCATCCGCGCGCGCAACGACCTGGGCCTGGGCCATATCCCGGAGGACCGCCATCGGCACGGCCTGGTGCTGGACTACACGCTGGCCGAGAACATGGTGCTCAAGTCCTACCATAAGCCCGGCTTCCAGAATCACGGCTTCCGCGACTTCCGGCGCATGAACGAGGTGACCGATCAGCTGATCGAGCGCTTCGACATCCGATCCGGCCAGGGCGGCCGCACCATCGCGCGCAGCATGTCCGGCGGCAATCAGCAGAAGGCCATCGTGGCCCGCGAGATCGCCATCAATCCGGACGTGCTCATCGCCGTTCAGCCCACCCGGGGACTGGACGTGGGCGCCATCGAATACATTCACCGCCAGCTGGTCGACGCGCGCGACGCGGGCAAGGCCGTGCTGCTCATTTCGCTGGAGCTGGACGAGGTCATGAACCTGTCGGACCGCATCCTGGTGATGTTCGAGGGCGAAATCGTGGCCGACGTGCGGCCCGAGGATGTGACCGTGCAGGAGCTCGGCCTCTACATGGCCGGATCGAAGAGGGGGAAGGCTTGATGAAAAAGACAAGAGGCGCTGGACTGGGCGGCGTCGCCGCGAGCGTGCTGCCCTCGCTCATCGCGATCATCGTGGGTCTGCTGTTCGGCTTCGTCATCCTGCTCATCAGCAACCCCGCGCAGGCCGCGCAGGGCCTGAAGGTCATTCTGCTGGGCGGCGTCAACGGCGGCGCGAAGGGCATCGGCCAGACGCTCTATTACGCCACGCCGCTGATACTGACCGGACTGTCCGTGGGGTTCGCCTTCAAGACGGGCCTGTTCAACATCGGCGCGAGCGGCCAGCTGATCACCGGCGCGTTCGCGGCCATCTGGACGGCGGTCAACTGTCCCTGGCTGCCGGGCCCGCTGCACTGGATCGTGCCCATTCTGGCGGCGATCATCGTGGGCGGCCTGTGGGGCTCGGTGCCCGGCCTGTTCAAGTCGCTGCTTGGGGTGAACGAGGTCATCGCCTGCATCATGATGAACTACATCGGCATGTACGGCGTGAACTATCTCATCAAGATCAGCAACATCTACGACAAGCTCAAGAATCAGACCGTCAACGTGCCCGCCTCGGCGGCACTGCCCTATGGCGGGCTGGATCATGTGTTCTATGAGAAGATCGGCAACCTGCTGCGTCCCTCCAGCGTGAACGTGGGCTTCTACATCGCCGTGTTCGCGGCTGTCGTGATTTACATCCTGCTGAGCAGGACCACGTTTGGCTATGAGCTGAAGGCCTGCGGCTACAACCGCGAGGCCAGCCGCTATGCGGGCATCAACGAGAAGCGCTCCGTGCTGATGAGCATGGTGATCGCGGGCATGCTCTCCGGCGCGGCGGGCGCGGTCATGTATCTGGCGCGTTCGGACGGGCTGCACATCGACGTCATCGAGGTGCTGTCCCCGCAGGGCTTCAACGGCATCCCGGTCGCGCTGCTGGGCCTGTCAAATCCCATCGGCATCATCTTCTCCGGGATATTCATCGCCCACATTGAGCGCGGCGGCTATTATCTGCAGAAGCTCAATTACATGCCCGAGATCATCGACATCATCATCGGCGCGATCATCTATTTCGCCGCGTTCAGCCTGATCGTCAGGAATGTGATCGCCGCGCTGGCCCGCCGCCGCGAGGCCAGAAACGCGCTGGGGAGGGGGAACGAGCGATGAGTACAATCTATTTCCTGTTTCAGCAGATGCTGCTTTTCTCCGTTCCGCTGCTGATCGTTGCGCTGGGCGGCATGTTCTCCGAGCGCAGCGGCGTGGTCAACATCGCGCTGGAGGGCATCATGGTCATGGGCGCGTTCTGCTCCATCTTTTTCATCAACAGGATGCAGGACGTGATGAGCGGGAACCTGCTGCTCATCCTGGCCATCCTGGTGGCCGCCGCGAGCGGGCTGGTTTTCTCGCTGCTGCACGCCTACGCGGCCATCAACATGCGCGCCGACCAGACCATTTCCGGCACGGCGCTGAACATGATCGCCCCGGCCGTGGCGATTTACATGGCCCGCACGCTGCAGACCAACGGCGTGCAGCAGATCAACTTCACCAACACCTTCCGCATCCGCGAGGTGCCGCTGTTCAGCCGGATTCCGGTGTTGGGCGATCTGCTGTTCAAGAACACCTACATCACCACCTACCTCGGCCTCGTCATCCTGGCCGTGTCCGCGTTCGTGCTGTACAAGACGCGCTTCGGGCTTCGCCTGCGCTCGTGCGGCGAGCACCCGCAGGCGGCGGACAGCGTGGGCATCAATGTATACAGGATCCGCTACGCGGGCGTGATGATTTCCGGCGCGCTGGCCGGCCTGGGCGGGCTGGTGTTCGTGGTGCCCACCTCGACCAACTTCAACGCGACGGTCGCCGGCTACGGCTTCCTCGCGCTGGCGGTGCTGATTTTCGGCCAGTGGAAGCCGCTGCGCATCCTGTTCGCGGCGTTCTTTTTCGGCCTGATGAAGACCATCGCGGCCAGCTATTCGGGCATCGCGGGGCTCAAGGACCTGCCCATTCCCAGCGACGTATACAAGATGATTCCCTACATTGCCACGCTGATCGTGCTGGCCTTCACCAGCCGCAAGTCGCAGGCGCCGCGCGCCAGCGGCGTGCCGTATGACAAGGGCAGCCGCTGACGCAGAAAGGATGTTGCCGCACCATGCCAAACCTTCCGAAAATCAGGCCGACGCGCGGCCAGCTGGCGTTTATGGACTGGGAATTCGGCGTGTTTTTCCACTTCGGCATCCGCAGCTTCTTCCCGGGACACAGGGACTGGGACAACCGCCCCATGCCGGCGGGCGCGTTCAACCCCGACCGGCTGGACTGCGGACAGTGGATCCGCACCGCGAAGGAGGCCGGCGCCGCCTACGCCATCCTGGTGTGCAAGCATCATGACGGCTTCGCCAACTGGCCCTCGAAGTATACCGACTACTCCGTGGCGAACACGCCCTGGAAGGATGGGAAGGGCGACGTCGTGCGCGAATACGTGGACGCCTGCCGCCGGTACGGCCTCAAGGTGGGGCTGTACTATTCGCCGGCCCAGTGGGGCGGCGCCGTCCGCTTCAGCGAAGACAGGGCGTACGACGATTACTTCATCAACCAGATCGGCGAGCTGCTCACCGGCTACGGCAAAATCGACTACCTCTGGTTCGACGGCTGCGGCTCGGAAAACCATGAATACGACCGCGACCGCATCGTGAAGGCGATTCGGGGCATGCAGCCGGATATCCTCATCTTCTCCATGTGGGATCCCAACACCCGCTGGGTGGGCAACGAGGACGGCTACGCGCCCATGCCCAACTTCAACACCGTGGCGCAGGTGGATTTCTCCGAGCGCGCCACCGAACAGGAAAAGCTGAACGCCGTGAAATTTCTGCCATCCGAATGCGATTTCAAGATGCGCAGCACCTGGTTCGACTGCGAGCCGAACGAGGACACCATCAAGACGGCGGACGAGCTCATGGGCATCTACGAAATGAGCGTGGGCCGGGGCGCGAACTTCCTCATCAACATCGGCCCGGACCGGCACGGCCTGCTACCGGCGCCGGACGCCGCGCGCCTGCTTGAATTCGGCGCGCGGCTGAAGGCGCGCTACGGCGCCCCCGTGCGGGCGTTCGGGGCCATGGAGCGGCCCGCCGCGAACGAGTGGCGGATTCAGGTTCCGGGCTTCGCGCCGGAACGCGGCGGAGGAGAGGGCCGGCCCGAGCTGGTCAATCGCGTGGTCGTCATGGAAGACCTGACGGAGGGCGAAGCGGTGGAGGAATTCGCCGTGTACGCCCATCTGCCGGCCTACTCCGGCAAGCGCATCTGCCTGTATCGGGGCGGAACGATCGGCCACAAGGCCATCTGCGTGTTCCCCACCGTGCGCACGGCGCGCATCTCGGTTGAAATTGCAAAGAGCCGCGGCGAAGCCCGCCTGCGCGATCTGAAGGCCTACTATTCCGAATGAGCGCGGCTCATTTCACCGTCTCCTTTCCTCACGGGTTTCCCTGCCGCCGCATAGGATGCAGTGACCCCAAAGGAAAGGAGTTTTTTGATATGCCATGCAATGATATGCAAAACGATCCGACCTATCCGTTCTACGACGGTCCCTTCCCGTCCGCCACGCCCTCCCGCCGTCCGTGCCGCGGCAACGGAAACGGAAACGGCAACGGAAACGGCAACGGCAATGGAAACGGCAATGGAAACGGCAATGGCAACGGCTGCAACCGGCAGGCCTACGCCTTCTTCTATCAGAACGGCCGGCTGGACATCTGCGGCGGGGATGCGGTCCCGTTCAACGGGCGCGCCTCGTGCGACCGGAACATCCGGCTGGATGACGGCGTGGTCATCCTGCGCCATTCGGGTTCGTATTCCGTCGCGTACACCCTGACCGTTCCCGAGAACGACGCGCTGTCGACCGAGCTCTCGCTGATGCTGGACGGCGACACCGTGGCCGGCTCCCAGCTGGAGATCGACAAGAAGACCACCAGCAATTCGATGACCTTCTCCGGACAGGTGATCGTGGACGCGGAAGAAGGCGCTGAGCTGAGCCTTATGAGCGCGAAGCCCATCGACATCAGCGCGGGCAGCCGCTCGGATATTCTCGCCACGCTGGTCATTCATCGCGTCTGACCGAACAAACGAAGCATGCGCGCCCGGATGTTCCGCATCGGACATCCGGGCGCGCTCAATGCACAGGGTCCCCGCCCGGCGATCGACTCAGGCAGCGGCAAAGCTTAACGAAAATTTCATGCGACACATTTTGCCTGCGTGCGGTGTCTAATAGACAGAAAACAAAAGAGGAGGTTTTCACGATGACAAGCGGAAAGACGATCCTGCGGCAGGCAGGCGGGCTGCTGGCGCTGATTCTCATAGGGGCGCTGCTCATGCCCGGCGCGGCGCTGGCCGTGGTCGACGCGCTCATCGCGCACGAGGGATTGAACGGCTTTGACGATTATGTCGATTCCATCTGCGCGGTGGGCGACGTGATCTGGATTCATGGCGGGCGCGGCGTGTATGCCTACGACGCCGGGACGGGCGAGATGACGTCTTACCCCTTCAGCGAGGCATGGACCGCCGCGCGTCGGTGGTACGACCCGGAGCGCAAAGACACGCTCTACCGCAGCGTGTTCGCCTGGTTTGGATGGAACGACGGAGTGTACGCGCTGGTGCGCACAGGCGTGCGGGGCGGCATGGTCGACGGCGAGCTGTGCCGGCTCGTCGTCAACGGGCAGGGCGAAACGGACTTCGAGACCGTCGGTCCGATCGACTGGCAGACGCTCTCAGGCGACGACTATCTGCAGATCGACAACTGCTGCGTGGTGAACGACGTGCTGTGCGTCACCTCCTGGCAGGGCGATCAGCGGCTGTGCTTCATCCCGCTGGACGGTTCCCGCGCCACGGTGACGGACGTGTGCTGCTGGCAGGTTTGCCCCTTTGACGGCGGCGTGCTGGCCGTGGACGAGGAGTGGGACGACGGCACGGAGTATGTGCTTTACAAGGTGGACGTGCCGTCCGGCGCGAAGGCCAGGCTGGCGCGGTACGCGCCGGCGGGCAGTGAGATCAGCGGCGTCGCGCAGGAGCCGGGCGGCGAACGCGTCCTGCTCGTGGACAACGGCTACCTCACAGCGCTCGACCCCGTTTCTGGCGAGACGGAGCGCATCGCCGCCATTCCCATCGATACGCAGCAGCACTGCGGGGCATGCGCGGTCATCCTGAGCTGCGGCGCCTACGCGACAGGCGGCTTCAATGGCGTGTCGATCCGGCAAGTGCTGAATCGCCCGGTGAGCGAGGACACCGAGCTGGTTGTCGGCCAGAATTTCTGGGCCGAACCGCTGGACGAGGCCATTCTCGCCTTCGACCGCAGCCATCCCGGCGTCACCGTGGCCAAAGTGGACGCCGATCAGATCATCGAGCGGCTGCTCACCCACGAGGACGATATCGACATCTTCCTGATGCACAGTCTGTACGGCAGCGAGGCGGCGCTTGGCGATGTCCTCGGGCGCGGTTACGCCCTGGAGCTGGAGAGCGACGCGCTGACGGCGTACGTTTCTTCCCTCTACCCCGCGCTGCGGGACGTCTTCATGCGGGACGGCAGGCCAGTGGCCGTGCCGCTCACCGCCGACGCCATGGGCCTGTCGGTCAATCAGGCGGGACTGGAGGCCCTGGGCCTCACCATCGACGATGTGCCCACCAACTGGCCGGATTTCCTCGCCTTCATGAACAGCCTGAAGGGCAACGGCAGGGTGCCGGTGGTGTCCAGCTGGATCGACCTGGTCAACGCCCGGCACCCCTTCCTGGACCGGCTGCTGGAGGACTATCAGCTGGAGATGGAGGCGGGCCGCCAGACCTCATGGGATTCGCCTGAGCTTCACGCCGCGCTGCAGGCGCTGGCGGACGTGGATTTTGAGGGCCTCATAGAGGACGCGCAGGCGCTGGAAAGCCAATGGGAGGGCAATCCCCTCATCGACAGCTACAGCAGCGTGGGCGTCAGCGGCATCACCTTTGCCAACCCGCTCGAGGGCGTCCCGCTGCGGCTGTCTGTCAGCGCGGACAGCCCCGTGGTGCTGCCGGTGCGGTGCGGCGTGGCCCTTGTCAATCCGGCGAGCCGGCATGTCGAGGAGGCCGTCGCGCTGCTGGAGGAGGCGATCGGCTATGTCGATCACGGCCAGCTCGCCACAATGAGCCCGGCCGTCGCCGAGCCCGAGCGCGACGAGGCCGGCTATCAGCGCGCGCTGACGGACATCCAGCGGCAGATCGAGTCTCAGCAGGCCCGCGTGGACGCGGGCGACCTCAACGCCGTGGACGAGCTCAAAAGCTCAAAGGCGTTCCAGGCGGAGATGGATGATTACTACTGGATCATCTCGCAGGATTCCCTCGACTGGTACCGCGCGCACGATTCCAACGTGATGCTGGAAATCAGCGGCGAGCTGGAGGCAATCAACTCGAGCTCCATCACCATCCCCTGCGCCGAGAACGGAATCGACCCGGATGCCCTTATTGCCGAAATCGAAAAGAAGACGCAGATGAGGCGGATGGAAAGCGCAGGGCGGGCCGAATGACTCCGGCCTCCACCGTCCCGGCAAACGCCGGTTTGCAACCGGCATTCCGGATAAGACAGGCCAGCCTGCGCAGGCTGAACAAATTGGCGTTTGGCGGGCTGTTGCGAAACGCAATGAGTCTGCCGGCACAGGCAGAGCAAACCCTTTCCCCCCGCCCCCTTCCCCGCTCTTCGCGGGGACGGGGGAACGTTTGTTGCGGGCTTCGCCCGCCCTGAGCAGGGCTCTGCCTTGCACCCGGCCGCAGCAAAGCGGAATGCTGCGGCATAGCCCCCGGGGTTCAAGGGGCCGCAGCCCCTTGCCGGGTCTGGGCGGAGCCCAGACCAAATCTTCCCCGTCCCCGCGAAGAGCGGGGAAGGGGCGCAGGGGAAGGGGCGTGTTACCCCATATGACGCCAGACCTCGTCTCCCATCTCCCCGCCAAACGCCAATACACGCGCATAAAAGAGATGCCCCCGGTTTTGGGCGAAGAAGTGCTTGAACAAAGGGCCGGCAGCATGTATAATATGCTTGTCCCTGCCCGCCCGGGGAATATCACAAATACACCTCACAGGAGCGCGATGTTATGTCAGACATTGTTCTTGAAAATGCCCTGTTCCGGCTGGCCGTTGGGGAAAACGGCCTTGTGAAGAGCCTCATCGTCAAGGAGAACGGCGAAGAATGCCTGGCCGCGGAGGAGGAAACGGCGCTGTTTTCCGTCACGCAGGAGAGGCCCTTCAACAACGAGGTCAAACTGGCTCACCCCAATAAGCGCACGACCTATCAGGCCGTTCACCTGCGCCGCGAGGGAAACTGGCTGCACGTCTCGTTCGAGGTGGTGCCCGTGAAGGCGGTCATCGAGGTGCGCGAGACGCCCGCCTACATCAGCTTCCGCCTCGATCACTTCACCGTGCTGCCCGAGGATTATGGCGGCCTGTGCATGGACACGCCGCCCGTGGCCGAGCTGCGGCTGTGCCAGCTGCCCGTGAAGCACCGCGCCCATTTCGGCGAATGGCTGAACGTGGTGTGGGATGAGCGGGCCGCCGTCAACGTGCTGGCCGTGTCGCCCCATGCGCGCATCGATCAGGAGCGGCGCAGGCGCTGCCGCATGCTCACCGCAGACGCCGTGCGCGGCATCCGGCTGGAGGGCTGCGAGGCGGCGCTCATCGCCTGTCGGCCGGACAGGCTGCTGGACGCCATCGACCGTCTGGAGGCGGACTACGACCTGCCCCGCGGCGTCGCGAGCCGTCGGAGCAGCGTCATCAACCAGTCGGTGTACTGGACGGCCGACATCTGCCTGCAGAATGTGGACGAGCACATCGCCTGGGCGAAGAAGGGCGGCTTCCGCCTCATGCTCATCTACTACACCGCCCTCTTCAAGGAAGAAAGCTATGCGCTGTGCGGAAACTACGACTACAACGACCGCTATCCGAACGGCCGCGCGGACGTTGAAGCGCTGCTCGGGCGCATCAAAGACGCGGGAATTACGCCTGGGTTTCACTTCCTGCAGACGCACATCGGCCTCAGGAGCCGCTATGTCACGCCGCACGCCGACCATCGCCTCGGCAAGACCCGCCGCTTTACGCTGGCCCGCCCGCTCCTGGACGGCGATACGTCGCTCTTTGTCGAGGAAAACCCGGCCGGCAGCGTCATGCACGACAAGTGCCGCGTGCTGCAGTTCGGCGGCGAGCTGATGACCTACGGGGCCTATACGACCGAACCGCCGTATCGCTTCACGGGCATCGAGCGCGGCGCCCTGGCCACCGAGCCGGAGCCGCACGCGGCCGGACAGGTCGGCGGGCTGCTGAATATCTCCGAGTACGGCGCGACCAGCTGCTATGTCGACCAGAACACCAGCCTGCAGGATGAAATCGCCGACAAGCTGGCCGACGTCTACAACATCGGCTTCCGCTTCTGCTACATGGACGGCTCGGAGGGCACGGACGCGCCGTTTGAATATCATGTGCCGAACGCGCAGTACCGCGTATACCGGAAATTCGCCAGGGCGCCGCTGTTCACCGAGGGCGCGGCCAAAGCGCACTTCAGCTGGCACTTTCAGTCGGGCGGCAACGCGTTCGATATCTTCCCGCCGAAGCTGTTCAAGGAGAAGATCGCTCAGTTCCCGGCCGAAGAGGCTCCGCGCATGCAGCAGGACTTCACCCGCCTGGACTTCGGCTGGTGGGGCTTCTGGGCCCCGCGCGCGGAGGACAACGGCATTCAGGCTGATATGTATGAGTACGGCACCAGCCGCGCCGCCGCCTGGGACTGCCCCGTCACCATCCAGACCAGCCTGACGCGCTTCGGCAGGCATCCGCGCATCAGGGACATCCTCGAGGTGCTGCGCCGCTGGGAGGACGTGCGGGCGCGCGGCTGGCTGACCGACGCGCAGAAGCGCATGCTGAAAAACCTCGATCAGGAGCACACGCTGCTCATCGACGAGCGCGGCGAATACGAGCTGGCGCCCTGCGACGCCATATCCGCGCCGGCAGACATATCCGCGTTCGTCTTCGAGCGCGCCGGCGCGCGCTACGTGGTCTACTGGCATCAGACCGGCGCGGCGCGGCTGCGCCTGCCGATAGCGCCCGACGCCTTCACCCTCGCAGACGGCATCGGCGGCGAACCGCTGCCCGCCGCGGCGCGCGACGGCGGCTCGGTCATTCCCGCGGACAACAAACGCTACCTGCGCACGCTGCTCAGCCGCGGGGAAATCGAGCGGGCCTTTGGACGCGCCGAGGTGATCCCCGCGACGGACGCGTAAACGCACAGGAAAAGCATCCCACTCAAGATCTGGAGTGTGTTTCTAAAATCCCCGAGGCGCATTTGGAAAACACACTCTGACGCCTGCGTGGGATGCTTCGTCTTTGCGCGGGTCTGACGCCGCATCCCCTCCAGGCGGCGCGGCCCGGGGACGGCTGGCCTCTCAGCCTGTGATGCCATGAAGGGATCATTCCGCGCGCCCTTCGCGCGAAGCATGTCGAATCAATATAACACGATTATTCTTGCGCATTCCTCCGCTTTATGATACAATGAAGGGCAGTATGGAAAAATGTGCCCTCTGAAAAACGGCGCATTCCCGGCCGGATCCGGCCGATACCCCATAAGCGGAGGTTCATTCATGTTCAATTTTATAAAAAAGGTGTTCGGCAGCAGCAACGACCGGGAAGTATCGCATCTGTCCGCCACCGTTCAGAAAATCAACGATCTGGAGCCCCGGTTCCAGGCCATGAGCGACGGCCAGCTCGGCGGCATGATCGGCGAATTCCGGAACCGCTACAAAAACGGCGAGACGCTCGACGACCTGCTGCCCGAGGCCTACGCCGCCATGCGCGAGGGCGCCGTGCGCACGCTGGGTCAGCGCGCGTTCGACGTGCAGCTGCTGGGCGCCATCGCGCTGCATCAGGGCCGCATCGCCGAGATGAGAACCGGCGAGGGCAAGACGCTCACCGCCACCTTCCCCGCCTACCTGAACGCCATTCCCGGCGAGGGCGTTCACATCGTCACCGTCAACGAATACCTGGCCCGTTTCCAGAGCGAGTGGATGGGCAAGGTGTATCGCTTCATGGGGCTCAGCGTGGGGCTGATCGAGCACGAAATGGCGCCCGAGCAGCGCCAGGCCTCCTACGCCGCCGACATCACCTACGCCACCAACAACGAGCTGGGCTTTGACTATCTGCGCGACAACATGGCCACCCGCCGCGAGCGCCTGGTGCAGCGTCCGCTCAATTTCGCCATCGTGGACGAGGTCGACTCCATCCTCATCGACGAGGCGAGAACGCCGCTCATCATCTCCGGACAGGGAGAAAAGTCCACCGAGATGTACGCCCGCGTGGACCGCTTCATCCCCCGCCTGACCGAAGCGAGGGAGAAGGACGAGAACGACGAAGTCATCCCCGAATCCGGCGACTACATCCGCGATGAGAAGCAGAAATCCGCCTCGCTCACCGAAGCCGGCGTGCGCAAGGCCGAGGCCTATTTCGGCGTGGACAATCTCACCGACCCGGCCAACACCGAGCTGTATCATCACATTCTGCAGGCCCTCAAGGCCAACGTGATGATGAAGCGCGACGTGGACTATGTGGTCAAGGACGGCCAGGTCATCATCGTGGACGAGTTCACCGGCCGCCTCATGGTGGGCCGCCGCTATTCGGACGGCCTGCACCAGGCCATCGAGGCCAAGGAGCACGTGAAGGTGGAGCGCGAGAGCAAGACGCTGGCCACCATCACCTTCCAAAACTACTTCCGCATGTACAAAAAGCTGTCCGGCATGACCGGCACGGCCAAGACCGAGGAAGAGGAATTCCGCGGCATCTACCGGCTGGACGTCGTGAGCATCCCCACCAACCGCCCCATGATCCGCAACGATCTGAACGACGCCGTGTATATGACGCAGAAGGGCAAGTTCAGCGCCGTAGTGGAGGAGGTCGTGCGCCGTCACGCCACCGGACAGCCCATTCTGGTTGGCACGGTCTCGGTCGAAAAGAGCGAGCTGCTGAGCCGCATGCTCGATCAGCGCGGCGTGAAGCACGTCGTGCTGAACGCCAAGTTCCACGAAAAAGAAGCGGAAATCGTCGCGCAGGCCGGCCGCAAGGGCGCCGTGACCATCGCCACCAACATGGCCGGCCGCGGCACCGACATCCTGCTGGGCGGCAACGCCGAATTCATGGCGCGCCAGAAAATGCGCCTGGCGGGCTATGAGGAACAGCTCGTCGAGGATGCGCTGGGCCACAACGAAAACGTGCCCCAGGAGGTGCTCGACGCCCGCAGGGTGTTCAACGAATATTATCAGAATTTCAAAAAGGAGACCGACGCGGAGCATGAGGAGGTTGTGAAGCTGGGCGGCCTGCATATCATCGGCACCGAGCGCCACGAATCCCGCCGCATCGACAACCAGCTGCGCGGCCGCGCCGGCCGCCAGGGCGACCCCGGCTCCAGCCAGTTCTTCATCGCCATGGACGACGACCTGATGCGCCTGTTCGGTTCGGACCGCATTCAGCCCATCATCTCCAAGCTGGGCGTCAGGGAGGACGAGGCCATCGAGGCCAAGATGCTCACCGGCCAGATCGAGAGCGCGCAGAAGCGCGTGGAAAGCCGCAACTACGGCATCCGAAAGTCCGTGCTGCAGTTTGACGACGTCATGAACCAGCAGCGCGAGGTCATCTACTCTCAGCGCCGCGAGGTGCTCATGGGCAGCGACATGCATCAGCACGTGATGAACATGCGCCGCACGCTGCTCGAGGAATCCGTCACGCAGTTTTGCGCGGGCGATAACGAAGGCGACTGGGACCTCAAGGGCCTGGGCAATTACCTGGAGCACCTGTTCCTCAAGCCGGACACCGTTGAGCGCGTGTTCAACGAGGCCAAGGGACCCGACCGCAAGAGCTTCGTGTCGCTCCTCGAAAAGGAGGCGGACGCGTTCTACGCCGAACGCGAGCAGATGATCGGGGAGCTCGGCATCAGCATGCGCGAATTCGAGCGCATCGCCGTGCTGAGCGCCGTCGACCGCCGCTGGATGGATCACATCGACGCCATGGATCAGCTGCGCGAGGGCATCGGCCTGCGCGCCTACGGCCAGCGCGACCCCATCGTGGAGTACAAGCACGAGGGCTACGCGATGTTTGAGGAAATGTCGCACCTCATTCAGGAGGACACGCTGCGCCGCCTGTGCTACGCCGTGCTGGTGAAGCAGCCGCCGCAGCCCCCGAAGGAGGAAGAGCAGAAGCTTGTGGCCTCGCACGGCGGGCAGGCTGAGGGCGCCGCGCCCAGGACCGTGCGCGCCGGCGTGAAGGTGGGCCGCAACGATCCCTGCCCCTGCGGCAGCGGCAAGAAATATAAGGAATGCTGTGGCAAAGGCAAGTAGAGAAGGGATGGCGGGGCTTCCGGCCGACGCCGGACGCCGCCCCGCCGCACAGACAGGATGGCTGAGCAAATGATTCTCCCGGAGGGCATCCTCCGCTATATCGACCCCGCCCGGCTCTCCGCCGACAGGCTGGGGCGCTCTGAGGCGCAGGTATACGACGCGGGCGGCTGCTTCCTCAAAATCGCGCCGCGCGGCGTCCTGCGGCGCGCCGCCGTGATGCAGGCGTACTTCGCAAAGAAGGGCCTCAGCACGTCGCTCGTCGCCTATGAGCAGGACGACGCGCGCGACTACCTGCTGACCGGCACGGCGCCCGGGCAAAACGCCTGCCTTTGGCGGGCGGATCCCGCCTGGCTGTCCGCCGCGCTGGGTGAAACCGCGCGCCGGCTCCACGAGACGGACGCCTCCGACTGCCCGTTCGGCGACTGCAACGAGCGCGCCGTGGAGGCCTTCGCGCGGGAGAGCGGCGCTCCCTTTGAGGGCGACCTCTCGCCTCTGAAAAAGGACGCGCTCATTCAGGGCGACTGCTGCCTGCCGAACATCTTCTTCGAGAACCGGCGCTTTGCCGGCTTCATCGACCTGGGCGAGGCGGGCCTGGGCGACCGGCACTTCGACCTGTGCTGGGCGCTGTGGTCGCTGAACTATAATCTCGGAACCGACCGATACAACGACCGCCTGCTCGACGCCTACGGCCGCGACGCCGTCGACGGGGAACGCCTCGCGCTGTGCGCGCGGATCTCCCTCTGCAGCCGGTCATAATCATTCATCCGCCGCAAACAACTGCGGCCCGTCACAGGAAGGATGTGTTTTTTCATGCTTGAAATGGAACAATTCAAACAGGACCTCGCCGGCGTGCGCGCCTCGATCGAGGAGGCCGGGCAGGCGCTGGACATCGAGCGTCTCAGGGAACAGCTGATTGAATATCAGGAGGACATGGCCTCCGCCGGCTTCTGGGACGACATGGAGCGCGCCCAGAAGATCAACCAGCGCGCGCACGGCGTGGAAGCGCGGCTGAATCACTTCAAATCGCTGAACGATCGCGTGGACGACATCGAAGCCATGATGGAGCTGGCCGAAGAGGCCGACGACAGCGACATGGCCGCTGAAATCCAGGCGGAATTCACCGCCATCAAGGCGGATCTCGAGCAGCTGAAGCTCACCACGCTGCTGCGCGACGAATTCGACCAGAACGACTGCATCCTCGCGCTGCATGCCGGCGCGGGCGGCACCGAGGCGCAGGACTGGACGCAGATGCTCTATCGCATGTACGCCCGCTTTGCCGAGCGCATGGGCTTCACGGTGAAGGAGCTGGATCTGCTGGACGGAGACGAGGCAGGCATCAAATCGGTCACCTTCGAGGTGAGCGGCGAGTACGCCTACGGCTTTCTGAAATCCGAGCGCGGCGTGCACCGGCTGGTGCGCATCTCGCCCTTCGACGCGAACGCAAGAAGGCATACGTCGTTTGCCTCGCTGGACGTCGCCCCCATCATTGAGGACAACGGCGCCATGGAGATCCGCACGGAGGATCTGCGCATCGACACCTACCGCGCGTCCGGAAAGGGCGGCCAGCACGTCAACCGGACCGACTCGGCCGTGCGCATGACCCACCTGCCCACCGGCATCGTGGTGCAGTGTCAGAACGAGCGCAGCCAGATTCAGAACCGCGAAACGTGCATGATGATGCTGCGCGCCAAGCTGGCCGAGCTGCACGAGAAGGAACGCCAGGAACAGATGAGCGACGTGAAGGGCGAGCAGAAGAAGATCGAGTGGGGCAGCCAGATCCGCTCCTACGTGTTCCAGCCCTACACCATGGTGAAGGACCTGCGCACCGGCTACGAGGTGGGCGACATCGGCGCCGTGATGGACGGCGACCTGGAGGGCTTCGTGATGTCCTACCTGGCCTGGCTGCAGAACGGCGAAAAGGAGTAAGCCATGAACGCCGAAATAGACATCAGCGGCATCGTGTTAAAAACGCCGCGGCTCACCCTGCGCCCCTGGCGGGAGAGCGACCTGGATGACTTCTTTGAATACGCCTCCGTGGACGGCGTGGGCCAGATGGCCGGCTGGACGCCGCACAGGGATAAGGACGAATCGCGGGCCATTCTCACCCGATTCATCGAGGGCAGGAAGACCTTCGCCCTGGAGAAGGACGGCAGGGTCATCGGCTCGCTGGGCGTCGAAAAATACCGCGAGGCGCTGTATCCCGAATTCGCGGACAAAAGATGCCGCGCGCTGGGCTACGTGCTGGCCAGGCCCTGTTGGGGCCTGGGTCTGATGCCCGAAGCCGTGAACGAGGTCATCCGCTGGCTGTTCGAGGACGTGGGGCTGGATGTCATCTTCTGCGCACACTTCCTGAGCAACACCCGGTCCGCCCGGGTGCAGGCCAAGTGCGGCTTTACGCATTACGCCTTCGGCAAATTTGAAACCCGCTTCGGCACGGTGGAGGACGACGAAACGAACATCCTCACGCGGGAGGACTGGCTGAAGGCGCGGGGCTGAGCCGCCGTCGAAGGACAAACCAGCCGTTTGCGGAGGTGGGCAAATGGCCATTGCGATCAAAAAAATGGAGACGGATCCCGAAATAAAGGGAAAGGCCTATGTCCACTGGAAATCGTGGCAGGAAACCTATCCGGGGATCGTGGCTCAGACATACCTCGATAAGCTGACGCTGGAAAAGTGCGAGGCAATCGCCTGTCGCCGGACGGACAACATCATCGTGGCGAAGGATGGAGAGGCCGTCGTCGGATTTGTCGGCTATGGAAAATGCCGCAGCGATGATCTCCAGGATGCGGGAGAGATTTTCGCAATCTATATCCTGGCGGAATACTGCGGACAGGGCGTGGGCCGTCGATTGATGCGGGAAGCGCTGAGCCAATTGAGCGCCTGTTCCAGAATAGCGGTTTGGGTCCTGAAAGAAAACCAGAGGGCGATCCGCTTTTATGAGCGGCTCGGGTATCGCTTTGACGGGCGGGAGGAAACGCTCCGGCTCGACTCGCCCGTGACGGAAGCAAGAATGATATTGGAGAGATGATTTCCAGCTTTGCGTGAAGGGAAAAACCATGTGGATCGACATCACCAGACCCCTCAAGCCGGGCATGACCGTCTATCCGGGCGACCCGGCTTTTGAACTGAACACGGAGTCGTTTCCCATCTACAGGGTCTCTGCCATCCGGATGTGCGTGCACTGCGGCACCCACATCGACGCGCCGTCGCACTTCCTTCTGCCGGGCGACACGGACGATTACCCCGTCTCGCAGCTGTGCGGCAGGGCGCTGGTGCTCGACTGGCGCGAGGGCTGGCTGGAGCGCGCGGAGGGAAACGCGCGGGTGCTGCTCAAAGGCGGCAGCGGCCTGCGGGAGGACGAGGCCCGCGCCGCCGCGGAGGCGGGCATCCGGCTGGTGGGCACGGACCGGCTGTCCATCGCCCCATTCGACGCCGAAGCCGCGACGCATCGCGCGCTGCTCTCGCGCGGGGTGTGTATCCTCGAAAACGCCGACCTGGCCGCCGCGCCGGAGGGCGCGTACCGGCTTTTGTGCCTGCCCATGAAGCTGAAAGGCGCGGAGGGCGCGCCCGTGCGGGCCTTCCTCATCGACGAAGCATGAAACGACGCATCGTAAAGGACGCCCTGGCCGCCCTCGTCTGCGCGCTGGGGCTGATTGCCCTGACCATGGCCGGGCTGCTCACCGGGCTGGGCGTCGTGTTTCTGGACGCGAACCGCTACACCGCGCTGATGGACGAGCTCAACGTGTACCCGGACGTAGGCATTTCGCGCGAGGAGCAGATCCTCATCAACGGCGACCTGGCCGGCTATCTCGCCGGCCGTGTCGACTCGTTTGATCGGTCCGTCACGCTGCGCGGCGAGATCGTCCCCACCCCTTTTAACGGGCGCGAAGAGCGGCATATGGCGGACGTCCGGCGTCTGTTTCAGGCCGGCCTGCGGCTCCGGGCCGTGGCGGCGGCGACGGCGGCGGCGCTGATCGCGGCCGGGCTGCTGCTGGGGACGCGCCGCGCGCGGCGGCTGGGCGCGCTGCTGGCGCTGTGCCTCATGACGGCCGTAGGCGTCGCGGCGGCCATCGTTCTGATCCGCGCGGACTTCGCCGCGCTGTTCATCCGCTTTCACGAGCTGGTCTTCACCAACGACCTGTGGCTGCTCGACCCGGCCACCGACGCCCTGATCCGCATGCTGCCCGAGCCCTTCTTCGAGGGCATGGCCGCGCAGGGCGCTGTCGGCGCGTTGGCCGGCGCGTTCGCCGCCTTTCTCGGCGGCGCGGCGATCCTGAATTTCCCCGGAAGGAAGCGAAGGACATGAATTATGAACTGCTGGCCCGCGAGAAGGCCGACGCGCTCATCGCGCGGAAACACGCGCGCATCCTGGCGGTGGAATCCAGCTGCGATGAAACCGCCATGGCGCTCGTTGAGGACGGCCGGAAGCTCGTCTCCAGCGTCATCGCCTCGCAGATCGACATGCACGCGCTCTATGGCGGCGTGGTGCCGGAAATCGCCTCGCGCATGCACGTCCAGGCGCTCGACCCGCTGCTCGACCAGACCCTCGCCCGGGCCGGCATGGCCATGGAGGACATCGACGCCGTGGCCGTGACCTGCGGGCCGGGGCTGGTGGGCGCGCTGCTCACCGGCGTGGCGTGGGCCAAGGCCTTCGCCTATGCCCGTTCCCGGCCGCTGGTGCCGGTGAACCACATCGAGGGCCACGTCAGCGCCAACTACATCGCGCACCCCGAGCTGACGCCGCCGTTCGTGTGCCTCGTGGCCTCGGGCGGACACAGCCACATCGTGCGCGTTGACGGCTACGGCGAATACACCATCCTCGGCGGCACCACGGACGACGCCGCGGGCGAGGCCTTCGACAAGGTGGCGCGCGTGCTGGACATCCCCTACCCCGGCGGCCCGCTGCTTGACCGGCTGGCCGAGGAGGGCAACGACCGCGCATATGCCTTCCCGAGGATTCACACGCCGGGCCAATACGACTTCTCCTTCAGCGGCCTGAAAACCGCCGTCATCAACCAGGCGCACCACCTGCGCCAGCAGGGCGAGGCCATCAACGCCGCGGACTGGGCCGCCTCCTTCCGCCGCGCCGTGGTCGACGCGCTCACGGAGAAAACCCTCCGCGCCTGCCGCGACGCCGGCCTTCAGCGCGTGGCGCTGGCCGGGGGCGTCGCCAGCAACCGCCTGCTGCGCCGCGAAATCGAGCGGCTGGGCCGGAAGGCCGGGCTGGCCGTATACATGCCGCCGGCCGCCCTGTGCACCGACAACGCCGCCATGATCGGCAGCGCCGCGTTCTACCGGCTGATGAAAGGCGAACTCGCGCCGCTGTCGCTCAACGCGATGCCGTCTCTTCAGCTCATGGCCTGACCGCTTCCTGCGTTTCCTGAAGAAATGTCCTTGGTGGTCAAAAGGGACGCCCCCGCGCAAATCGGCGGGGGCGTCCCTGTATGTCCTCCCGGGCGTCACACGTTGAAGCGGAACAGCGTCACATCGCCGTCCTGCATGACGTAGTCCTTGCCCTCGCTGCGCACGAGGCCCTTTTCCTTGCAGGCGTTCATCGAGCCCTCGCGGACGAGGTCGTCATAGGCCACGATCTCCGCGCGGATGAAGCCCTTTTCGAAGTCGGTATGGATCTTGCCCGCGGCCTGCGGCGCCTTCGTGCCCTTCTCGATGGTCCACGCGCGCACCTCCTTCGGCCCGGCGGTGAGGAAGCTGATGAGGCCCAGCAGGTCGTAGCTCACCTGAACCAGCCTGTCCAGGCCGCTCGCCCCGATGCCCAGCTCCTCCAGGAACATCTGCTTTTCGTCGGGCGGCAGCTGCGCGATTTCCTCCTCCACCTTCGCCGAGATGACCATCACCCGGGCGTTCTCCCGCCCGGCGATTTCGCGCACCTTCTTCACGTTCGGCAGCTCGTCCTCGCCCTCGCCCAGCTCGTCCTCGCCGATGTTGGCGGCGTACAGCACGGGCTTGGTGGTCAGCAGGAACCAGCCGTTCACCAGGGCGCGCTCGTCGTCCGTCAGCTCGCAGGTGCGCGCCGGACGCCCTTCGTTCAGATGCGCGAGCACTTTGTTCGCCGCGGACAGCTCCGCCGCCATCCTGCTGTCTCCCGAGCGCACCAGATGGTTCGCCTTGTCCTGACGCCGCGTCACGGTTTCAAGGTCGGCCAGGACGAGCTCCGTCTCGATGGTCTCGATGTCGCGGGCCGGATCGACGGATCCGTCGACGTGGATGATGTTCTCATCCTCGAAGCAGCGCACGACGTGCACGATGGCGTCCACCTCGCGGATGTGGGAGAGAAACTTGTTGCCCAGGCCCTCGCCCCGGCTGGCGCCCTTGACCAGGCCGGCGATGTCCACGAATTCAATGGTCGCGGGCGTATACTTCTCAGGATGATACATCGCGCTGAGCACGTCCAGCCGACTGTCCGGCACCGCCACCACCCCGGTGTTCGGCTCGATGGTGCAGAACGGGTAGTTCGCCGCCTGCGCCCCCGCGCAGGTGATCGCATTGAACAGTGTGCTCTTGCCGACATTCGGCAGTCCGACCACGCCTAGCTTCATATCTGTCACAACTCCTTTGATGATTGATACGCGTCTCGCTCTGAAATATGCACAAAACAGCAGATGGAAGGGGCTGTCTTTCGCCTTGATCGTGTCTATTGTAGCAGAATCACAGTTTTTTCTCAATAGCGGACGTGTAAATCATACCATTTGTCGCTTCCAGAGCGTGTTTCCAAATGGACGCCCCACGGGAATACGAAAAGCGGGGAGGTCTCGCAACCTCCCCGCGGCGCATCGGTTTTGCCGGCAGCCTGAACGCATCCGTCAGGTGCGGTCCTTCAGCTGCAGATCGAACTCGGGACGATACTGCTTGGTCTCATCCATATACTTCGGCAGCGTGTTGATCACTTCGCCGCCGTTGTACTTGCGATCCTCCACGTCGTCCGACGTGCCCATGACGGTCACATTGAGCTGGCGGCGGCGCGCACGCACGCAGTCCCAGTCGACAAAATAGATGTGGGCGAATTCACCGCCGTCAAGCACGCCGTCCTTGATGGTCAGCGTCTCGCTGCGGCCAAAGAATACGGAGCGCAGATGGCCGTCGGTGTTCAGGCTGGTGTAATCGCCGGGCTCGTTGACATAGCGGCCGTAATCGGTATGCACCGGGCCGGGATGACGATACTGATGCTCCTCGTCGAAGCTGGGCACGAGCTTCTTCATGATGTCCAGAAGATCGTGCTGGAGGTACTCAATGCCCCACTTATCGATATCGTGCGACGTCTCCTGCACCATGACCGAGCAGGTCGTGTGATGCGATGCGACACAGACCGTGCCGTTTTTCACGCCGGACATCTCCACGATCTTCCCAATCTCCTTCGTCACATCGTGGAAGGTGGGGATCCAGCCCCGGGACTGGAGCTCGAGCTCCTTCTGATACACTTTGAATTCCATGACTTCCATCTCTCCTTTTCCCTTTTATAATGGACACAGGCAGCGCTTTTTCTCGCTGCCCAACTGAAAAAACGGCAGGGTTGTCACCCAACCCTGCCGTTGTCCTGGTCTTAGCGGGTGCGGTCGTAGATCATCTGCTCAGCATCGATCCAGCTCTGCAGGCCGAGGCCGTACATGGTGTTCACGTACTCGTCCCACTGGGTGTCGATGTCCCATTCGCCGGTGATGAAGTTCGCGCGGGCTTCCTTGAAGTAGGAGTTGCAGTCGGTCTTGGACATGTCGATGAGCTCCTGCTCCTCGTCGGTGTAAGCGCCGATGATCGGCACGCCAGGCGCGATCCAGTCGTTGTTGTGCAGGATCTTGTCATACTGCTCAACATACCACGGCACGTTCAGCTTGGAGTTCATCAGCTGGTCGTAGTTCTGATAGTGCGGCATGGCGATCTGGCCGCAGCCGAAGTCGCCGATGCTCCAGGAGCCGTCCTCGTCATAGATCAGCTGCATCTTGCCGTTCTCGTCATACTCATACTGCTCGCCTTCCCAGCCGCAGGTACGAACCTTCAGGGAGTTGGGATCGCAGGTCACGACGTCCAGCCAGCGGGCGGCCAGCTCGATGTTCTTGGAGGACGTGGAGATGATGCAGGCGTCGTTGCCGGCGCGGTTGCGCAGGCTGTAGAACTTGTCGCCGCGCGGGCCGGTCAGCGCCTCGCCCATCGCGTAGTGGCAGCCAAAGGGATCATCCTGGCCAGCGCTGCACAGGCGGCCGTAGCTGATGGAGAAAGCGGAGTAGTAGATGAAGATGCCGACCTTGTCGGAGGCGATCTTCTGGGACATCTCATCCGCGGAGGTCTTGGCGATGCCGGGATCCAGGATGCCCTCGTCGTACAGCTTGCGGCAGTAGGCCCACAGCTCGCGCTCGGCGTCGGACACGATCTCAGCCTGCACAACGCCGTTCTCATCCGGATAGAAGGCGTCGCAGTCCTCATACTGAACCAGGCCGAAAGCGTTGCCCAGGATGTTGACCATGCTCATGCCGGAACCGGTCAGGATGATCTCGTCGGCCTCGCCGTTGCCGTTCAGGTCGCCGGCTTCCTTCATCGCGACGCACAGATCATAGAACTCGTCCAGCGTGGTGGGCACTTCGCGGCCCAGCTTCTCCAGCCACTCGGTCTTGTACATGTAGCAGATGTGGCCCAGGTCCGGGGACACGTTGCCGCAGATGCAGTAGATGTTGCCGTCGGCCGCGGTGGTGTTGGTGAGGATGATCGGCAGTTCCGTCGCATCATACTCGATGATGTTCGGGATCCAGTCGCGGGAGATGGGGGCGGCCAGGCCGCTGTAGCCGGCCTGCACGGCCGTTGCGATGCTACCGAGGTTCATGATGTCGGTGTCGATATCGCCGGCAGCGATCTTAGTGGAGCGGACGGTGCCGAAGTCAGCGTTGGAATGGACTTCCCACTCGATGTGCACGTTGGTGTAGTCCTCCATCCACTGCCAGAAGCGCTGGTAGTTGCCGATGGGGTCGAACGCCTGCGACACGCCGTCGTAGGTGCAGACGGTCAGGGTGGTCTTTTCATCGCAGAGGTAGTTGGTGCCGGTCTTCTCGACGCCGGTCGTCGTCCACTCCGGCCATGCGAGAGCCGATGACAGGCTCAGCACGAGGCACAGGGCGAGAACCAGGGACAGGATTTTCTTCATGACTTGGTTCCTCCTATCTTTTTATTCATCAAGCGGCAGAGCCGCTCAACTTCGGGAATCAGCCCTTCAGCGAGCCGACGAGCATGCCCTTCTGCAGGTACTTGCTCAGGAAGGGGTAGAGCAGCAGGATGGGCACGACCGCGACCACGATGACCGCGTACTTGATCTGCAGCGTGGACATGACCTGCTCGTAGGTCAGGTCGACCGCGTGGTCCAGGCCCTGAGCCTCCAGCGAGTTCTGGATGACCACGCGCCGCACGTACATGGCCAGCGGCTGCAGCTCCGTCTTGCCCAGGTAGAGCAAGGCGTCGAAGTAGGCGTTCCAGTGGCCGATGCCGTAGTACAGCGCCAGCACCGCCAGGATCGGCGCGGACAGCGGCATCACGAACTGCAGGAAGATGCGGTATTCGCTCGCGCCGTCCATCCACGCGGACTCCAGCATTTCCTCGGGAATGGTGGCGAAGAAGTTGCGCGTCACCGAGATGTACCAGGCGCTGGTCAGGCCGGGCAGGATCAGGGCCCAGCGGGTGTTGTACAGCTTCAGGAAGCGGGCGACCACCAGGTAGGTCGGGATCATGCCGCCGCCGAAGAACATCGTGAACATGATGAAGATCAGGAAGTACTTGCGGGGGGTAAAATTCCTGCGCGACAGCGGATACGCCGCCAGCGAGGTGGCGATCACGCCGGTGACCACGCCCACCACGGTGTACCAGATGGTGTTGCCGTAGTAGATAAACACATTCTTGTCGTTCAGCACCGTCTTGAAGGCCTCGCTGCTGAAGCCCACCGGCCACAGCCAGATCTGCTTCCTCGCCACGGCGACGGGGTTGCTGATGGCCATGCTGAACACGTAGATCAGCGGGTACAGCGTGACGATGATGATCAGGACAGCCAGGACGTAGATGCACGTGTCAAATATTTTATCGCCTTTGGAGGTCAGCAGCACATTGCTCTCGTGGGTTTCCTGAATGCGGTCTTTCTTTTTCATGCCGGCTCCCCCTTTCTTTACCACAGCGAGGTCTCGCCCACATGGCGGGAGATGGTGTTCGTGACGACCACCAGCAGCAGATTCACCAGCGAGTTCATCAGGCCGATGGCCGTCGCGTAGCTGACCTTCGGGCTGCCGTCGGTGATGCCGACGCGGTAGGTGTAGGTGGACAGCACGTCCGCCGTTTCGAGGATGCGGTCGGAGTACATCAGGATCACCTTTTCATGACCCACGCTCATCAGCGAGCCCACGCGCAGGATCAGCATGACGATGATCGTGGGCAGGATGTTTGGAATGGTGATCAGCCACATGTTCTTCCAGCGCGAGGAGCCGTCCACGAACGCCGCCTCATACAGGCCGGGGTCCACGCCCGCGATGGCGGCCGAGTACACGATGGCGCTGAAACCCAGGTTCTGCCAGCAGCCGGACGCCACGTACAGCGTGCGGAAGTACCGCGCCGTGCCCATGAAGTCCTTCGCCGTGCCGCCCATTCTCACAATCAGCTGGTTGATGATGCCGTCGTTGATGTTCAGGAAGTTGGTCAGCATGCCGACCACGACCGTGGTCGAAATGAAGTGCGGCAGGAACGACAGCGTCGTCGTGAATTCCTTCAGCTTCCTGCTGCGGATCTCGTTCAGGATCAGCGCCAGGAAAATCGCCAGCGGGAAACCCACGATCAGCGAGTAGAAGCTCAGCAGCAGCGTGTTCCTCACCAGGCGCCAGGCGAAGGGATAGTTCAGAAACTGGATAAACCACTTCAGGCCCACCCATTTGGCGCCGCTGTTGAGGAACGGCATGCCCGGCTTATAGTTCTGGAAGGCGATGGCCAGACCGAACATCGGCCAGTATCTGAAAATGGCAAAATACAGCACCGGAATGGCCAACATCACATAATAAGGCGTATTGCGCTGAAAGTGCTTCGCAATCGTCTGTCCATTCAATGGTTTCCCTTTTGCGGTTTTGCTCATGCTGCCCCTCCTGTTCGGATCCAATCTGCGGCCGCATAGGATCACGGCGTTCCCGCCCATTTGTCTGAAATGCCCGCCGCTTATCCTTTTCGTTTCGTTTCCCTTGTCTTTTGTCAAAGACGGAGACGGCTCCGTCCTCTCCTGCGCCGGGCCAGGCCCGGCTCCTCCCTTCCGGTTGGGATTATTTTCCTCTTCCGCAGTGGAGCGCAACGAACCTGAAAGGAAAAAACTCCGCCCCGTTAACTTTATGTGAGTACATTGTAACACGCCGCTAACCTCTTGTCAAGAACTTTTTCCTGTTTTTCCTTTTCTTTTTTATCGATTTTCTTTTTGCTTTTTCTTGCAATTTGTCATTTTGAGGAAAGCGCCGTCACGCCGCATATGAAATGACGGGGAAGCCTGCATGCGTGTTGAAATGCAGCCTTCCCCGCCGTCAGGAACGATGTCGCTTACTTTCTGTTGTCCCAGTAGCGATGGCCGATATCAGCCGGCGCGCCGTCCACAGGGAAGGGGTTCAGGTTGTCGTCGCGCACGCGGTCGCGGTCTTCCTTCTTGTGGAAGTCCGGGATGTCCAGCTGCTTGCTGTCCTCCAGCACGCTGCGCCAGGCGAGAATGCCCACGGCGGAAATCGCAGCGGACTGATAGACGTCCACGGCGGGCTTCTCCCGGCCGAGAACGGCCTGCACGAAGTGCCAGGTGACCCAGAAGTCGCCGCCCGAGTGACCGGTGCTCAACGCCTTCTTGCCCAGCTCCGAGACATAGGGGCTGTAAATGCATTCCGTGCCGAAGTCCCTGGTCTCATCCGTCAGATTCCACTCGTTGTAAACCAGGCGCACCTTGTCGTTTGTGCCGCGCAGGCTCTCGATGCCGCCCTTCTCGCAGCCCAGACGATACCAGTTGCCGTGCGGGCCGAAGCTGCAGGAGCCGGACACGCGGAACAGCGCGCCGCCCTCCATCTCCACCAGGATGATGCCCGCTCCATCCACGATGCCGTCGCCGTCCTTGGCGGGCCTGGCCGCGATCTTGCCGATGACGCGCCTGGGCATCAGGCCCGTCGCCACCATCAGCGGGGTCAGCGCATGCGTGGAATAATACGTCTTGGGATTATGCTGGCGCCAGTGGTTCGGATCGGGCGCGAAATAGGCGGATTCCTTATCGCTCATGGGGTGCACATATTCGCCCTCGGCGAAGATGACCTTGCCCAGCGAGCCGGACTGATACACGCGGGCAATTTCCATGTTGGCGCGGGAGTAGGGATAGTTCTCCGCCAGCGCGTACACCTTGCCCGATTCCTCCGCCGCCTCGACCAGATCCACGCACTGCTTCAGCGTGGCCGCCGGCGTGGTTTCGCTGAACACGTGAATGCCCTTCTTCAGCGCCTTCACCGCATAGGGCGCGTGCTCCGGGAAATAGTTGCACAGCACGACCGCATCGATGCCGCTGTCCAGCAGCTCGTCGTAGCTGTTCACCACTTTCACGTCCGGCGGGCAGTATTCCTTCGCGCGCTCGATCTTGTCGGGATCCTTGTCGAACAGCGCCACAACCTCCGCCTCGTCGATCATCTGGATCGCCCTGATGTAGGCCGCTCCGCGCCACGTTCCAAACACGCCGAATCTGACTTTCTTATCCATGACAAATTCCTCCTTCAAGGCAGGTTTCCGTTCATTCGTTCAGCAGCTTTTCGATTTCCTCGTCGGTGTAGCCGTGCCGCTTCCAGTTTTTGCGCGCCATCTCAATGATCTCCGGATTGTCGAACCTGCGCGGGGTCAGCATTTCCTCGGGCATCAGCACGCCGCCCACAAGATCCGGGAAGGGGCTCAGACGGTCCTTCAGCATCGCCTCCTGCGCGGCGGGATCCCGCAGGTCCGGCACGTCGATGAAGCGGCCGTTCTCGTGGATGCTGCGCCAGGCCAGAATGCCCACGTTGGTCATCATGATGCCGTGATAGGCGTCCAGGTAGGGCTGCCGGCCCGTGCGGATCGCGTCGGCGAAGTTCAGCTCGACGAAGAAGTCGCCGCCGCCGTGACCGGTCTTGCGCGCCTGCTCCGCATGATCCGCCCAGTTCGGGAAGTACACCTTCTCCTCCACCTGGCCGGGCTTCAGGTCCCACGGCTCATGCCACACGCGCACCGTCTCCGGCCCGAAATAGCCGTGACCGCGGCCCGCCTCCATGGCGCCGCAGGTGCCATGCAGGCTGTACCAGCAGCTGTGGCCGGCCACGCCCGCGTACAGGCGGAAAATGGCGCCGTTGTCCATGCGGACCAGCATGACGTAGCCGCCCTTCTTGAACTTCTGATTGGGGCTGTCTCCGACGCGGGGAATCAGCGAGCAGCTCACCTGCACCGGCATGGTGTTCGTGATGTACATCAGCGGCGCCAGCGCGTGCGTGTTGTAGTAGCAGCCCGGGAGCCAGTTGCGCCAGTGCTTCGCGCCGGGCGCGTACCACAGGCTGTCGTTGATCTCCATGGGGTGGTTGTACTCGCCTTCGGCGTAACGCACCTCGCCGATCTCGCCCTCGTCGTACAGCCGCTTGAATTCCTGGTTGAAGCGGGTATAGCAGTAGTTTTCCGCCAGCATGTAGCACAGGCCGGTCTCCTGAGCGGTGCGGTACAGCTCGACGCCGTCCGCCAGCGTGGCGTTGCAGCTGGTTTCGCTCAGCACGTGCTTGCCGGCCTTCAGGGCGATCTTGGCGAAGTACGCGTGCGTGTGGAAGGGCGCGGCGATGACCACCGCGTCAAAGTCCTGCTGAATAAACTCGTCGAAGCTCTCGTAGCCCTTCACGTTCAGCTCCGCGCAGACCTCGTCCAGGCGATGCTTGAAGTTGTCGCAGATCGCGACCAGCTTCATGCCGGACGCCTCCGCCGTCTTTGCAAACGCCTTGCCCCGGAACGCGCCCAGCACGCCAACCCGGATTTCGCCCTCGGGAATGGTTCTGTTCATGCTCTTTCCTCCCCTTTTGGTTCGTTCTCATCCAAACAGGCGCTTCAGCAGCGCCTCCATCAGCGTGAAGCGTTTCTCCACGCTTTCCACCTTGATATACTCCGCGTCCGTGTGCAGCGCCGCGCCGCACGGACCGCAGCCGTCCAGCGTGGCCACGCCAAAGTGAGAAATGAAATTGCCGTCCGAGCCGCCGCCGGTCATGATGTCCACGGCCGGCAGGTCCAGCGAACGCGCCGCGGCGCGCAGCTCCTCCAGAAGCGCTTCCGTCGCCGGGTGCCTGTCCATCGGAGGACGCAGCGAAACCTGCTCCACCTCGATGCGCGTGCGCGGATCGAACCGGTTCTCCTGCATATGCCGCAGGCGCTCCTGCAGCCGGTCGAACGCCGCGGGATCCAGATAGCGGACGCTCAGCGTGAATTCCGCGTAATCCGGCACGGCTCCGCCGTCTCCGCCGCCCGTGAACCGGCCGATGTTGACCGTGGTGCCCGCGGCGTAGTCGGTCATCTCATACAGGTCGGGAACCCATCTGGCCAGCTCCAGCACGGCGCTGGCGCCCTTCTCCGGCTCCACGCCCGAATGCGCCGCAATGCCGTGGCAGCGCACCAGGTAATTGGCGCCGCCCTTGCGCGCGCTCACAAATTCGTCGTTCGCGCGCCCCGGCTCAAACACAAAGCAGTACCTCGACTTTTTCGCGAGCGCCTCGAAATAGGCGCGGGAATGAAGCGAGCTGCGCTCCTCGTCGCTGTTGAAGGCCACGCAGAAGCTGAACGGGCACTCGCCCCGCGTCAGCAGGTCGCGCACCAGGTAATCCACCAGCAGGCAGCCGCCCTTGCAGTCGACGCAGCCCGGCCCATGGCCGATGCCGTCTTCATCCACCGTCAGCGGACGCGCGGCCGCCGTGCCCACGGGAAACACCGTGTCCATGTGGGCGACGAACAGCGCGTCGATCGAATCGCCGTCGTCGTTGCGCGCCGTCAGAAAGGGCGCGAAATCGTTCCCGTCGTCATATTGGATCTGCGTTTTGAGGCCGAGCGCGTCGAAGCGGCGCCTGAAAAACTCCGCCATGGCCCGCGTGCCCTCGCCGTGGGCGTGGCCGCTGTCAATGGCGCAGACGGTCTTCAGCTCCTGCATGTACTGCTCAATCGGAAAATGCGACATGATGCCCTCCGTTCCGCGTCAGATGCGATGCGTCTCAAAGCCCATCATCCGGCCGAAGGCCAGGATTTCGTCCACGTCGCCGCCGTAGACCAGCGCGGAATGATGCGTGCCGCCCAGCTCCGAAAACGCCTTCAGGAATTCAGGCAGCGGC
>Ga0079305_1001217_pt1 | contig 37388 bp, 30 predicted proteins | sample LMS_cellobiose_e_FD_79183 | JGI IMG/M metagenome (GOLD analysis project Ga0079305, IMG submission 79183) | Rumen-fistulated moose microbial communities from Alaska, USA - LMS_cellobiose_enrichment | ecosystem: Host-associated > Mammals > Digestive system > Stomach > Rumen fluid ... | reverse complement strand
CTCGATTTTAATTGGCGTTGTGGGTGCCGGCATCCGAATCCTCGGCGTGACCCGGTTTGCCTGCCACTCGATCCAGTCCACGGGGCTGCGGCTCATAAAGCTCTTTTCCGCGAGATATGCTTCATCCGGGTTTAAGCTGTCTCGCAGGGCAAAGCCGGTATCAATGACCGCGCCAGCCCGTTCACCGGAGACAGAGCAGGACAGGCAGCGGATTTCCTGATTGTAGAGCCGCTGGCCCAAGTAAAACAGCTTGTGCTTGTAGGCGTGGTAGCACTCGTGAATTACTGTGTCGTTCAGTTTTTCCTTGTTGATACTGCCGTCATCGTCGGTACAGGTGGAGAGATCGACGACGATGGTATTTGCCGGGATGCGTTTTTTCAGCGGCTGGCCCTGCGTGTTCAGGACCGTGATTTCCCGGCTTTCAAAATACATCTGCCCACGAATGGCGCAGTCCAAGGTCAGACGGTAATACTGCACATCCAAGGCCATGCGCTCCGCGAGCCGCTCACCGTCAACCCGGCACGGTCTGGAAAGCGCCTCCGGGAAAAATGCGGCAAGTACATCGGTGCTTTCATAATCAAGGCTGTCTGCGCTGGTGTAAGGAACAAGGTACTCATCCAGCGGCCTGCCGGGGGCAGGTTCATTCCGGTCATAGATCATAATGCAGATAAGGTCATTGAAGCTGAGACCGTCCAGGGAGAGATCGGAGCATGTCCTTACCCGGAACCATTGTGAAAGACGGTCCTTAGCGTAGGTGCCGCCCCTTTTTGCGGATACCTCCACCTCAACGCTCATGATGATGTCGGCATAGACCTCATCCAAGGATTTACGAAACAGATCAATTCTCTGAACATCTGCCTCCTTGACAATCACGCAGTCAGGGTTTGGCACCAGCCAGCTCATTTTTCCGAGAGGGAGCTCTCCTTTTTCCAGCAAGCCGGTGAGATAGGAAATGTAGCTCTGATAGAAATGCCCCATCAGGTACTGCTTGAAGGAACCGATCCGTTCCAGATTGTTGTGATACGGGTTTGGATACAGTCTTTCCACAAACGGGTCAAAGGGGTCTGCCACAGAAAGGACCGGCCCCATTTCAAAGAGCGGGAGTCTGTCCATCTCTTTTGCAAGATGCAAGGGTGTGGAATCTCTGTGCAGATTATCATTCGGGGGCTTGTCAGGGAACAGCGCCCGCGCCACTTCTTTGCTTTGTCCCATTCTACGTTACCTCAATTTCTTAATCACATAGCGAGCGACACCCTGAACCGTAAGCTGATTCACATAGATGTCCTCTAAAGCTGGATTCTCCGGGTGGAGATAGTAGCAGCGTTTTTCATTGTCGTATTCCAAACGCTTCAAGGTGTTCTGCCCCTCGCCGTCCAGGGCAACGACAATATCGCCAACCGTCGCCTCGGCGCTGGTATCGACAACCACCATGTCTCCATCGTCAATCCCAGCATCAATCATAGATTCTCCCTGTGCATGGAGGATGCAAAGTTCTCCCTTTCCAAAAATCGCGGTGGGCAGATGGACGATCTCATCCACAGACGCCTCCACCACATCAGGAGTTCCGCAGGGAATAGAGCCAAGGAATACTTTAGCAGGGGTGATTCCGGCATTCAGGAGATCGGTCCGCTTTGTCGAGATCGCGTTTCCGTCATACTGAAGCATTCCGTTTTCGTTCATCTCAACAAGGTAATTGTAGACCGTTGCCTTCGTCACGCCGACGCCGAGGCCGATTTCCGCCGTGCTGGGTGAACGGCCATTCTGGATATAAAAGTGTTCCGCGAACTCTCGGATTCTTCGCATCAGCTCTTTGTCCTTATGCCTCATACACACGACCTCCCTTGCAGTAATCGTAAACGGCCCGTTTAAGATAGATGCAGTATAAGGCATTTGTGTTGGAAATGCAATAGGGCGAAAAGGCGACCTGCATTATTTTGCAGGTCGCCGGAAAAGTTTATTCTGTATGTCGGTTGGCCTCCATCATGGCGGCGAAATCTTCTTGCGCCTCCGGGGGACTCAGGATTTTAATTTTGCCGTTGGAAGCAAAGACCCATGCGTAGAAATTCGTACTGAGGGCAACGGTCACGATAATTTTGAAATGCCCGCTGTCAACGGTTTCCGTTTGCACCGATTCTCCGAAGCGATCAATGATGTTGTTCATCAGGTGGTTCTCGGCCAGGAGTTCCACGGTGCGCTCCTTCCCGCTGAGCATGGAAAACTCCTGCGTGAAAAAATCACTGACATTGTATTCGTCCGGCTGCGCGACGCGGGGCTCGTCCATCTGGGATAGATGGTCGATCCGGTCAATGCGAAAGGTCTGAATGATCTGCCGGTCATCGGAAAAGCCAATCATGTAGTAATTGTCATCGTTCCAGATCAGGGAGTAAGGAGAAACACAATATGTCATTCCGTTGTGCCGGGCCACTTTTTCCTTTTGCGGGGAATAGTCGAAATACTTGAAGGACACCTTTTTGTTTTCCGCGATGGCGTCCTGAACGGCGTCCACGGAGCGAAGCACACTCTCATTGTCTGACTTGGAGCGTTTATCGACGTACAGCTCTCGCCGGATGATTCCGGCATGATGCGGTCCCACATAGGTCGCCAGTTTTTGGATCAGAGCTTTGCTTTTCTTCTGACTGATGAACCGGGAGGACTGGACGGCATCAACCAGGAGCTTTACCTCTGGCACCTCAAAATGTCGATTGCCGATGTGGTACGCATAGCGGTCTCGCTTTGCCTCCACGATGTCGATACCGAAGTCAATGAGATCAGCAATATCGGATTTGATCGTCCGATAATCCTTTACCTTGATGCCCTGAGTGGCAAGGTAGCTGACTATATCGGCCACGGTCACGCTATGCTCATCATCCGTGGTCTCCCACAGGTAGCGGAGCACCAGTAGTGTTCTGTTTGGATAGCGCATGGTTTTCCCCCTTGCCTCATGTGTTCCAGATAAGTATATCAGAAGTCAATCCAGATTGAAAGAGCGAGCGAGCGGGTTGGTAAGTTAGAAACTGCGAGCGGGTTGGTAAGTTAGAAACGAGCGAGAGAACAACTTGGCAAGCAGGGCAAAGTGATATCCACTTTGCAATTTCAGCGGATTTTCCTATCACAGGAAATCCGCTGAATGCTTGTTGGGGCAGCATCCCCAAACCCCTTTGTACGCAGATAAATCTGCGGCAGCGCGTCTCCGACGCTTATAAAACACTGCGGGATTATTCAAAGCATTAAATTGATATCTACAATAGTTCAAACAATTCCCGTAGCAATAGCCCATAGTATTTTCCGTCAATTTCAGCAAGTCCTACCTCATCGTTTATAAAGGTCAGTTTAATTCTGAAGATTTGGTTTCTTTTCGCTGTTGCAGTACCAGCGATCATTCCTAGCAACCCAAATAACTTAGATAACAAGAACCCTCTTATCATAGTATTACTCAGTGCGGGTAAATCCTGGTAATCGAGCACTTGCAAGGATTTCACGGTCATTTTGTTAATTGAAAACTCTTGCTCCAAACATTTCAAATAAATCTTTCCGTACCTCTTTGTAAACTTGAACTCCTGTAGAAACCCTGAAACAATTTTGTTTTTGGCTCGCATAGGAAAATCTCCTTATTTGTTGAGGACTGACACGCAATCGCAAAACGCAATGCGTGTCAGCCCCCATACTTGTCCGCTAAATGATAAGGTGCATCAGGAAACAATCTCGTCGAAGATGTCGAAAACGCACTGATAGTACATGTTTTCTTCTTCGAGCTTTTGAGAGCTCTTCCCAAGCGTCCTCAGTCCCTGACCGATCATGGAGCCAACCTTGTACGACATACTCTGTCCCTTGCGATCCTGCTTCATGAACTCTGCCGTGTTCGCCTTATTCATCTGCTTGCTCTGTCCAAAGTCGTTGACCATGACAAAAGCATAGCTACCCTGACGCTTCACGCGAATGCAGAACTTGAAATAGTCTCTCTCGTGCTCAGGGTGATACATAACGATGCAGTCCTCAACAGATGAATTAAACAATCCACCGGACTTAACTTGGTCGCCTCTGAATGCGACAGGGATTCCCATCTTCATAGCGCAGTCTTTAATGGCGTCCTGCACCGTACTGAGGGTGATTCCCTCGCCATTCGGGTAACGAACCTGGGGTCTGAACTCGCGGAGTTCATCTGCTTTGATCATGTAGAAAGCCTCCTTTAAGATGGTTTTTATTTATCCACGGCGCTATGGCCGATAGATATAAATTAGAATCCGGGAATGTAATAATTCCCATATATGTTTTTTCGGAAGTCCTGAAGATGACGCTGCGCTGTTTCATCGCCATTATCCGCTGCAATCTGAATGTATTTATGAGCCAGATCAAAGTCCTGTGGAACTATCTCCCCTTTTTCATAGAACCAACCCACGATTAGATGTGCCTCGACATTCCCTTTCTCAAGGGCTTTTCCCGCATAGTAGAATGCCTCGTTCAGCATTTCACCTGTGGTCCTAATTCCAAACCGCTCATACGGATCTGCAAGACATAGAGCAATTCTTAGCATTACAAAATCATCATCCGGCTCGAAATTGAGGTATTCCTTATACCAATGACATGCAGCATATGGATCTGCGTTTGTCCCTAGCCCATCATCATAGCATATAGCTGCGTTTATCATTCCAGTTGCATTCCCGGCCTTTGCCGCCATCATCGCATACTGAAATGCTTTCGCCTCATTCATAGAGGTTCCGTCCCCGTGAAGATAGCATTCGGAAAGTGCACCATAGCAGTTTTCATTTCCGCCTTGAGCGCCTTTTTCAAACATTTCCACCGCTTTATATTTGTTAACAGGAAATCCTATATCGTTTTTATAATAGAGCAAACCAAGTTCCCATGCAGCATCCGCACTTCCCATAGATATAGCCTTGTTCAGAAGCTCAACTGCATACTCCGTATCACGAGCAATACCCACCCCATAAAGATAGAATTGAGCCAATACCGCAACTGCATCCTTTTCACCATTTGCCTCACGTCGTTTAAGTTCGTCAAAAGCTTCGTCCCACCTGTCATCGTTAATCATGGCAATGGCTCTTTCCGTCAATTCTTGATAATTTGACATTCCCATGCTTTTGCACCTCCGCTTTATATTTTCTTCCAGCCAAAAATGGACTTCTTAAAATGCTTTATTTCCTCTTGGGATTTTTCAAAGCCTAATTCCGCGCTCTTTGAATAATGCCTGAACGCTTCTTCCAGATTTCCTTGAACGCCCAGACCATGGTCGAGCATATAGGCAATCCAGAATTCTATTTCTCCCTTTTGCTGTGAGCAGTAACTCTTTTCATTGGCAGCATCAAGAGCAAGTTTTAGGTACACATAGGCATCCTTATAGTCTTTGTCCGTTGGATGGTTGGAAAGCAAGCAGCATTTTGCTAAAGGCAGATATGACAGGTTTGAGTTAACATCTTCCAAATCATCCTTAACGCACCTACGATAGTAGGCGGCTGCTTTTTCATAATTTATTGCCGTTCCTTCACCATTAAAATAGAACTCAGCAATATCGTGAATCAGAAAAGAATTACCGTTCTCGACGGCTCTTTCAGCCCACTGCAAAGCTTTCTGTGGATCATGCTTTGTCCATCGATAAAGCCTGTACAACTCATAGCAAGCATCTGATTTACCCTTTTCTGCCGCTTGCAGCAAGTATTGTTCGCCTTTGTCAGTATCAACTTTGAATCCGCTGTCATAATCAAGCAAGTTTTTTCCCAACTCATACATTGAGTCAATATTTCCTTGTTGAGCAGACAACTCAAACCAGCGCTGGGATTCTTCCGGGTTTTTGTCCAGACCAAATGCCGACTCCCAATTGCCACCCAAAAGGTATGCATAGCCCAATGCATTCTGGGCACGATCATCGCCGGATTTAGCCATTTCAAATAATTTCTTTCTCAGTTCCAGGAATTCAGAGTTATCACCGTAGCACTTCTTACATAGCAAATATCGAATAGCCGAAAAGTTTTCTACGCTTGCCGCCTGTCTCAGATACTTGGCGGCCATTTTTTCACTTACGGGCAAACCGCCGTATCCTTCCGAGTAGAAGTACCCCATAAAGTACATTCCCTGTGAACTGCCCCTGTCTGCCGCTCTTTGAAACCATTTAGCGGCGGTCATGTCATTGTGATTTGCTATGTCACCAAAGGAATATATCCAACCAATATCGGAGCCGGCATCAGCCACGCCATTGTCCCAGGCTTTTTGGTAATACTTAATTGATTCCTCCTGGTTCTTAGGAACCCCATATCCATAAAAATGGCAATCAGCAATCTTGTTCCAAATAAAGCCATTAGTCGGATATACCTTCACTATCCTGTGGAACCATTGATACGCAAGCGGCTCGTCCATCTCGATGCCATCGCCTCTGTAATAAGCAAGAGCAACAAACTCCATAGCCTCCTCATAATCGGCATTAGCTAGGGAGAGGATCGTATTCCAGCCGGAATTAAAGTTCTGTTCGAGTTCTTTTTTTGCTTGTTCAAATTCCTCTTTCCTGGTCATCGTCGCTCACCACGCTTCAACTCCTGCAATTCTTCGTACATTCTCTGCCGTTCGGTTTCCAAATTGCCTTTCTTAACAACGCCAACAATTATCAAAGCTCCAGTTACTACCGCCGGAATGAAAAGGAAATACAATCCAACAATTCCGAGAATACATAGAATAATGGTGGCAATAATCATGCTTTTGGGAATAGCATTTTTAATCCGTCCATCCATCATTTGAATGTCGTATTCTTTTTCCTTTATTGCCTTTAGGTCAATACTGTTTCTTTGTTGTGAACTGTCGTTCGTTGATGGAGATGAATTAGCGGGCGGCTGGGTGTTTACAGGAGTGTTTCTGCTCCCATTCCGTTCGAGAGGAGAGACGGGAGGTGCATTAAACGCTGGCGCTCTGTTTGGAGGAGCAGAGTGCCCACCCACACTTGTGGTTTCAATTGTTCCGTCTTCTCTAATGATCGTCCGTCCATCTGATTCGACAACCACATCATCTTTTATGATTGAACCATCTGGTCCAATACGTACATTTGCCATCTCGCATTCCTCCCGTCACAGCCATTCTCGTCTGATTGCCTAAGCAATCCAACAGGTTAGAATTATTGAACAATTCAAAGCCAGTTTATAAGGACTCATGTCTTTCTTTAAGCCACTATTCTCATCAAAAAATTTTAGTTGTATCAGTATTATCTGCCCGAATTGGGACTATTTTATCAATTTCCGTTTTTGTATCAATCGCCTTTTTTAGAGCATCAAAGAATGCGTCCCTGTTACAAGCAAAATTTTCAGGGCAAGGAATTATACCGAACAATTCTTTATACGCCTTGTTATACGGTCTACATGCCTTCCCGAATTCGATACAGTTCATATCCTCAACCCCATCTCATTGAATGATGTTAAATTTCGCTTTGAAACAACCATCGAGGTTTCCAAACCATCTTTCAATAAAGTTTCTACTCTCTCTGGCCTGACCAACTTGTATTGCCATGCTATTTGCATAGATTTCCTTCTGTATCATTCCCGGAATGCTCCAGTAATCTCTGGTGTGACGATAATAGGCTACATCCTCGTCATCAAACCTCTTAACTATTTCTGGATCGTTTCCAAACGCAGCCGAGATTATGTCAGAGACAGCCCTATCATAAGCAGCACCAGTGGAAAACGCATCATCGAGCATATCGTGTAAACGGATACTTCCTGCAATTGTGGATTTATCCATTGACGCAATGTCTCGTTGAATAGCATTGGAAAACTCAAGTCCTGTAGATTCCCAACCTCTTTGACAATCAATGTAATGACCGAACTCATGGGGGAATACTTCTGAATACTCTGCATTAGTCATTTCTTCGTTCATCACAATGGTATCGCTACCATCGCTGTAATAACATCCCTCTTTGACACGTTCGCCATTTGCATTAATCACATATCCGCTATCCTTAATTTGCTTAAGTCCTTTGGCATACTCATTAACTGTTTCTATCAAACCTTGAGGAGCATCTGCAAACGCTTCATCTATAGCTGAATGCCGACTTGCAGGAAAAATATCAACTAACTGGCGATCCAAGTTGGAGGTTCTTGGGACAAATGGGACATCGTTCTCAGCGTTAAATTTGCTGTTGACAGCTGGCGCTTCACTCCTATGAGGACTGCCGGTAGTTTTTTTTTGAGCCTCTCCATCAACGTCAAATCCAACCGCCTGATAATCGCCAAGACTGGCTATCGCTTTATCAATGAAAGCAACAGCAGTTTCTGGATCTTCACCGCTCCCAAATATCAGTAAAGACATAATTGATGCCTGTTGGGCTTGAAAAGCATTGCGTTTATCTGAGATTTCTTCTTCTGTATCCTCAAGTTTTTTAATTTTCTCTTCTAGTTCAACAACTTGCCTTTTAAGCTTTGCAATCCTCTGCTCAAGTTGATATGCTTCTGAGTTATATCTGTTGTATTCACCGCCCGTGTACACGCGATGCATGGTTCCACCGCAGGACTTGCAGGTCGTAGTGTCACCGTATACCTTTAGCATCATCCTTATTCCACATGCTTCATTACGGCAGACAAAAGAATCAGTGCTTCCGCTTTTGTTGCTCTCTTTTTTTCGCTCGGCCTCGGCCTTTCTCTCTTCGCAGTCTTCAATCTCTCTTTCAAGAGAACGCTTCTCCTCGACGCACTCTTCTTTGGCTACTCTCATTTGTCTTTGAAAGTCATCGATTTGATAGTTCATTTGCTCGAAGCACTGAGAAAAGCCACTCTGAGCCTCTTGAAAACTACCTGCAAATTTAGTAATGGCACTACGGACAGCATACAGAGCTTCACTATCTGTATGAACTTTCCCCGCCATAACCCACACCTCTTATCCCATGTGCTGCGCCAAATAGTCTTCCATAATGGACTTTAACAGTTGAACCTTGGTGATGCAGGAAGACAGAGTTGCGTAACTGCCCTTGATAGCGGCGGTAGCCTGATCAATTACAGTTCCCAACTCTTGATACTTCTGATCGTCCCATTCATCTCCTACGTTCTCGTACTGAGACTTGAGGTTTTCTACAACATTGTCTTGCAGGTCGATGAACCTTGTCAGGATCTGGATCATGTTATCCATTGCTTCCGGATTTGCACCTGTCTTTGCCATCTTTTCGTCCTCCTTAAATCTGATTGATATATTCCGCAATACCGGAATACGGTTTTATTTGATACGACGGGTTAATGCCATCATAATAAATAACTATGTTATCTTTGAGTGTCTCGGTCTTTGCGTCACTAACCAAACGACTCGCATCCTCATTGCTCATGCCAAACAGAATTCTGTTTCCAAACTTCGGGATCACGCTGTACATGTACTCTTTGATTGAGATAAAGTCAGGAACGCTCATCACAAAGTGAATGCCGCAAGTGTAGCCATTTTCTATTAGTTCAGTCAGTTTTCTACCGTATGAAATGTTGGAAGTATCCCTCTTTGACGTTTCCTGCATGTCTGACATGAAACTGTCCATTCGCGCCAATAATGCCGAAACATCTGTTGATGGCTTTTCAACTCTTTTTTCGGTATTTGTGACAATGAATTCGTTCACGCTTCGGTTTGCCATCATCAAGCCGATGGCCTCAATCCATTGCATATTATTGATGACAACGGCAATGGTGCTCCCAGCGTTAACCTCAAACGATTGCCTCTTTTCCTTCCGATCAAGGAATTCAGAATACAACTCGTCCACCATTTTCACAGCATCATAGTTGTCCTCTGCTGATCTGATACAAACTCGGTAGCGAGAGGAAACTGCTCTGACATTTTCGCTGGTGATTTCTCCAAGTATAGAGAGCCCATCAAACAGATAAATGCTCTTTCGACCTCGATTGGTAGTTGGTGTTCTAAGAACATTCGCCATATAGAGGCCAATCAATCCATCCGTCATTTCCTGATTGCTGCCTACTATAAGCAGATTGTTTCTCTTGGTACGGTTAAGGTTAATTCTCGTCGGAGCATCAATCTTTATCGGTTCGCCAATGAAAACAGGCAACGATTTGCTGTCTGCTGAACAGGTCTGTCTAAACTCCTCGCTGTCCTTTAGTTTCGGCACTGACGATCCGATGAACACCTTCATCTTTTTGGCCGTTTCCATCAGAGAATAGTGGTCTTCAACCGTATCCAGCAGTTTCTTTTGCAAATCCTGATCGCAGAAAGCGACCTTGAATCCGACCGGAACGCCCTGTGAATAATCTCCAGCATAAACAGCAGAACCTTTTTCAGTTCCCATCTTCCCAAATGCAGTACGAGCGTTTTTATCACCAAACAGCAGTGTGCATTCGCTCTCGATGCATTTCAGCCCGATTCTTACATACATTTCATTGATAGTGGATTTTCTAATAGCAAATCCACTGTTCAAGCGGCTCATTGTCTGCGTAGCAAGGATAAAATGTATTCCATAAACGCGGGAGAGGGAAATGAAATCAGCCAGTTTGCCGCCACAGTAGTTCGCGATTTTCCTGTTATGTTCTTCACTCACCATCAACTGGAATTCATCAGCAATAACAAGAATGCGCGGCATTTTCTTTCCGGTCATCCGCCTGTAGTCTGTAATATCCTTGACATCCATGCCTTGCTGGATAAGTTCATTAAACAAAGCACTTCTACGATTCATTTCAGCCCACAGTTCATCAAGTATGCTCTGTCCGAATTCCTGCATGGCATCCAATGCCAGGAGCTTAATGTGCGGAATATTTCTCTCTGCATACACCTTAAATTCTGTTCCGCTCTTAAAGTCCATAAGATAGAGGTTGATCTCATCTGGACTGAAACTCATAAGGGAACTCATAATAATGGTGTGAAGGAGCGTCGATTTACCAGAGCCAAGGGAACCTATTACCAATGCGTGATGAGAGGTGCCTTCTCCAAAAATCAACGACTGGACTTGACCATCCTCGTTTTTACCGATAGGAATGGCCAGTCTGTCACCGGTCTGAGAAGTGAACCATTCCTCTGTCAAAATCTTTGTGAGAGGAAGGCTCGTATCCTTGACTTCTTTGTATTGAAGCATAAATGTATCAATAAACAAACGAAGTTCCTCGGATGTCGGAATTCTATTAAGTGCCAAAGATACTCCGTTAGAATATTTCCACTTGCCAAACAGAAACTCGATATGTATGCACTCCGCAATTATTCTGCTGACTGCATCCAACAGGTTCTCCGCTCTGCGGTCATTGATCTCCCGATCATCAAAACCGATAAGTACCTGAACACCGTAGGGTTTTCCATTCTTTACTATGTTCAGAAGATCTTCGAGCATATCCGCATCAAAATACTTCGGGAAATTCAAGAGGCACAGACACCTTAAATGCTCCTGCTTATCAGGCACATCGTTGTTGTAATCAAATATATCTCTGTATCCAACAAGTTTAGTCTGACCTATATCATCAACAAAGCTGCTTAGTTCGCGGAGAACGGTTTTGATTTGGTCTTTTGTGGTAAGTATTCTTTCCCCAAAAACATCCGGGTACTGCCTTGCAAAATCAAGATAAGTATCAAACCCTCTGGCTCTGCCTTCAGGATCGCTCAAGATGAATGTCTGGCGGGAGGCTGGCTGATTCTTGAGCATTGAAAACATAACAGAATGCATAGCATCTTTAACGGCAGCGTTGTTTCCGTGTCCGTCAAAGCAAATATCAAAATTATTCCGCATGTCGTAAATGGCAGGGAGGGACATCTCTGTTCCGATAAAGCAATCTGCATAATGGACGTTCATATAGTCCACAGCTTCCTGGTACGCCAGAATACTCGAAACATCGATTCTCAAGTCACCAATTAATATATGTTCACAGCATTCTTCCGGCAAAATATTAGAAGGCCCCAGCATGGATTTCATTTCTTTCAGCGTAGCAACATCCCTTGCTGAAAGCAGGCTGTCCATTTGAACATTGACCTGGTGTATGATTCTTGCTATTTCTTCCCTTTCCTTGTCGTCAATAGCTTCTATCAGTTCTGCGGTCTCCATAGCGGCTTTATCGATTTCTTCAGCCTTTTTATCGTTCCAACTGCTATTCTGACTGTTTACCCGTCTATCCAAATCCGAAAATACGAGCCGTCTTAGATGCTTTGTTTCAGCAATAAGGTAATACAGTCTCTCGTATTTCTGCTTTCTTTTGTTTGAAAACAGCATCCCAAGTTCTTGAATCGGCTGCGATTTGACAGTCAGTGAACATTCACGCGCAATGCTCACGGCCTCATCATGCAGTTCCTTGAGTTTTGCAAAATAGTCTGTAGACGGACCGTATTCCCCGGATTGATGATCCTGAACCGAAAACTCACCATCACGTCTTTTGGCATAACTCTTATCTACAGCACAAAGCTGTTGCTCAAGGCTATCAAGCCCTCTTATCATCTCTTCAACTTTGGCTCTTCGCTCACCGCTTAACGAAGCAACTTTTCCGCTTTCATCGTACGCTTTATGTGTCCAGTATTGTTTGCTATCGTCAAAAGACTTCTTAGCCTCGCCGCGCATACTGCCATAATAATTCTTGACCCTGGTGATTTCGGCATACATGTCAGAAAAAACAGCCACCAACCGAGCCATGCTTTGATTTGTGTTGTTTATATTACTCAGGGCCATCAGTCACGCCTCAACTTTCAGTAATTATTCCTTCATCGTAAAACTTCTTTACAGTGGTTCCGATTTCCTCAAAAGCGGTCATCAATGAGTTTGTTTTTCCTATGAGAGGCTGAATAAAGTGTTCTTTGATTTCCGCATATTTCTCGTCATTAAAGTTCTCTTCATAATTCTGGTATGTACCTGCAACTTCCCTGACAGCCTGCAGCACATCCATTTCAACACTTTTTAAACTTGCCATCACAGCCTCCTTGTCCACCGAAATATAGCCACGGTGAGCACCAACAGAACAATCGTGTAATAAATAGGGACGACCATGATGCTGATAGCTAAAGCCGCAAGAAGGACTCTTAAATAGTTCTGAACCCCATAAATTACAGCATTTGCAATCTGGTATTTTTCATAGTTCCTGCCATATGCAAAGTCGTGCTTGTGAATATAGTAGAAACACCCAACCATATGAAGGATATCCGCCACTACAAGCACAATTGCCAAAGGGAAGTAGCCCACATAATATCCGAACATCCAATAGGTTATGGCATTCATTAGAGCAAAGCACAGGGAACTGCATACCATGCTATACACAACAAAAGTAGTGCGAGTTAATTCCCGCTTTTCCTTTTGAGGCAATATGTATATTTCTCGCTCATCCATAACCTTCACCCCGTTAAAGATATTCACACGGTGGGCATTTGCCTCCAAAATTCACCTTCAAGGAAGTTGTCACTTGCAAGGGATAACTGAATATTTCAGCCATCTCGCCGCCAATTTCAGTCTTGTTTGTGTTGCAAACAAGCGTGTACTGCTGGAGCGTATCAATCAACCTTGTGGTGTAATCAGAACTTCCCAGATTCAGAATATCCAATATGATCTTGATTCCGATAACAGTAACAAAATCAATATCTGCTGATATACCCGGTTCAAAGTTGACTTTTGAGAGGTCTTCTTCGTTCGTGTAAATCCTTCGATTACTATTTTCACGTTTGGATAGTTCTCCGCCGTCACCCAATGCACACTTATAACAAGGCATGTTTTTGTCCGGTAGATAGTAAAAGATTTCTCCGGCAAAGGCTCGTTCCCAAAAACCTATACTCACAAAAGGAACGTGGTACAGGACTGCTATACTGTTGGCATACACATCAGCAGATCGGTTATCTGCACATCCAACTATTACGGAACAGCCCTCTTTGCAATGTGCATCAAAAACCTCTTTGCGAACCAGTTCAACCGTCGTGATTTCAATCTCCACCTCTGCGGTAGGATTAATGTTCAGAATCTTTTCCTTTAAAGCAATTGTTTTATATTTTCCGACATCAGAAATGCCACACTGGTGTCTGCATAAGTTGTGATATTCAACAACATCGTTGTCTACCAACAAAAATTTTCCGACCCCCGATTTGGCTAATTGGAGTGCTACCAGGCTACCAACTGAACCGCAGCCAAGAATGACGACCTCTTTCTCACGCATGATTGATGATTCTAAAATACCTGTATTGCGTGAAAAAATATGCTGAACAAGACTATACCTTTCAACATCGAATTTCTCGTCCTTATATGTAAATGTGAGCGTTCCATCTACCCACAGGCCGAACAACTCGCCATTATTATCATCTTCATTGTCGGAAATTATCCCCAGCTCAGTGTAAGGAAGTCCGGCAGCAATCATATCATCAGAGTAGATGTTAAACACTCCTGATGGTTCATGAAACTGCCCGCAAATCTTACCCGAATAATGCTTCTCGAACAGTTCTTCCGGAAGCAGCACTTTGTTCTTCTTTCTCGGTTTTTGATTCATATTGTGCGCCTCCTTTTTTCCTTAATTGCATTCGCAAGCAATCCCTTGCGATACTTAAACGTGATTTCGTTATATACAAACACCACAGCTTGTTCCTTGCTCATACCAAAGGAAAGACGCATCGAATCCTTCCCGCTTTGTATAGAAAGATCAAGCAGTCCAGTCTCGCCAATAGTTACAGAGTAATCAATTCCATTCTCCTCGAAGAAGTTAAAATCCAACTCCAGAGATTCAAGAATCTCTTCAATAGGCAAATCTCCCACATAGCCCCTTGCATCCAGTGGCTTAATATCTGCAATAGTTCTTTTTTTCAAAAACTCATGAATTGATATTATCGCATCGTTTTTCTTCGTCTTGCCAAAGAGATAAGCAAACGAAGTCTTCTCTTTCCGTCTTGATGCTTCTTGTATTTTCCCAAGCTGCTTTGAGTATTCGGATGGTTCTCTTAATTCAGCTATGGACCTCGGAATACGTGCATCATCAACTGAATAAGTGATCTTTTCGTATTTGAGCGGCAAACTGACATGGTATAAAGTCAGCCGAAATTCAGGATCAATATTGACCAGTCCAGAGATGGCTCCACAATCCGCAAGTTGGGCATATTGTGTATTCGTTCCATCATCAGTCATGGAAAAAGTGTCCAGGGACCCCGGATGCCGATGCCACAGGCCGATTAAATCCAATTGGTTCTTGTAGAGCCGTGACACCTTATTGATCAGATGATTAATATAATCCTGGTCATACTCAAAGTAAGCCGGCTTAAAAATCGAATTGGGGCCGGGATCAATGGTTTCCACAACATACCAAACGCCTGATTCATATTTTCCAAGAAACACACCGCCAGTCTCGGTGGTGATTTTTTCTCGGGTTTCTACCAATAAGGCAGTCATGGCTCTTTTGCTGAATACCGCTTCCAATTGAACTTCTCCTTAATCAATACGTGTGTTCAAATACCTCGTCACCAATCTCTCCCGCAAGCCATCCCTCAACTGCAAAAATCCATTTGGCAGCCCAGCCTAACGCCTTGGCTGCCGAAGTCGTTCTGGCACCCGAATCAATGTCTTCTTTTCTGGCAGTACACATGTATAAATCACCGTTGGAGTCTCTGAGAACATGAGGTAAACTGCCCGCTGCTTTGTATAGTTCATTCAGATCAGGCTGAACCGAGTACACTCTTAATGAACCGCCATAAGTGTTGTTATGCGGATGATTATGGTCATAAACAACCATAAGCGTCCATGTGCCGCCATCTTTTCCCCTGGGGTTCAAAGTGCCTACCCAGCATATTCTTCCATCGTCAAGCTTATCCAAAACGAAGTTCGGAAAGTATGTTTTCATAGCGAGCTTCTCGCTATTGAACAACTCAGGATTCCTTTCATACCAATAAAAACCTGCCATCGTTTCATCCTCAACCATTCATAATTTAATACCTTCGGATAAGCGTGAATATCATCACGCTAGTTTTCCTTCCGGTGCCTTTAACGTCTTTCCATTCTCCGCGATAGGATCGTCCGGAGCAACAACCTGTCCTGAAGATGTAACACTGACATCTTCGCCCCTCTTAAGGCGTTCAGCCAGTTCTCTGCGCTTAGCCGCAGCAGCATCATCACTTCTCATTCTTCCAAATGGAACAAAGATTTTCTTTTCCATGTTAACCTCCGATCAATAACCTTATTCTTCAAACAACAACCGGGTTCTTCAAAATGATGCGTCCCACGCCAGGGACAAGGCGAAAAGCATCGTCCCTGGTGTGGTCGCATTCAATAGGACGACGAAATAGTCTGCTCCAACATTCGTTAACCGAAAGCGTGAATGCAACGAACGCAATGGCCACCGTGACACTCGCCTTTGTCATCAGCCATGTTTCGGACCGAAACATCTGCCTCGACCTTCTTAACCTGCGGTTTCTCGTATTTCATAGTCTTTCTCCTTTCGTCAAAATTTATATATAAGGGCATTTTGAAGGAGCCCTCATACATCTTCTATTACAGCGAGGCGATTGCTTCCTCTGCTGAAACATTCCCTATGTAATGCTTATATCTTGCCTGAGCTGTTTGGCAAAAATGCGTATCTATATATTCCAGATTGCCATGAACGAACTGCATCATCGCCGGACAAATATCACAAAAATCATAAGCTTTACACTGTAAGCAGCGATAATTCTCAGATGCTTTCATTTTGGGATAGTTGCTAAAGCTGCCCCATACTTCATCAAAATTATCTCTCGTCAAACGCTTTCCAGCATGCCTGAACGACATGCAAGGGCACATCCGTCCTTCATAATCTATAGCGCAACTAGCTCTTCCAAGTTTGCAACGAAAAAGAGGTCGCTCTTTCATAAGGTCAACGACTTCAACATCATAATCCTCGCCAAAGGTTCTCGGCCTTTTCTCAAACTCTGAAAATTCATATCTCAAAGAATCTGATGCCGAAACAGCATACTGCTGTACACTGTCATCGTTATCTATTGAAGGAAATATCTCGAATCCCGTTCTGAATGGGATTCCGAAATTCTCCGCAATTTCCTTGATTTTCGGCAGTTCATCATAATACAGATTTAGAACAGGTGCTTTCATCGAAACACGAACTCCGGCATTAAGAAGTTTTTGAATGTTCTCCAGCACTTTTGCAAATGCTCCCTTAGCGCCTGTCACCCTATGAAATGTTTCTTCACAAGAACCGTAAAGAGAGATGTCGACGAGAAGCGGTGGATACTTCTTGAACACTTCTATAACCTTCTCATCAATCAAAACACCATTCGTATACAGTTCGATGATGAATCCTTTCTTCTTGGCGTACATGTATATATCCAAGAAGTCCCTACGAGTGAAAACATCTCCGCCAGTAAAGGTGAGAAACAACACTTCCTTTTCATACAAAATGTCTATAATCTCTATGATTTCATCTTGAGACAATTCTTTCGAGGTATGATGCTCATTCAGATAGCAGTGAACACAGTTAAGATTGCACCGTGGTGTCAGCTCAAATATTACGGAGTATAGCTTATGCTGTTCTTCCCACGCAGTTCTTTTGTCGGTGGCGAAGTCCAAAACCTGCATCTGGACTTTTTCTAAAAAAAGATCATCCATTTGCAGCCACCTCCAAAATGAAGCATTTATCAATTAAGTCGTCAACGTACTCTGCTACATCGATGAGAAGCACATCGCGAGGCACCTCGTCAATGATGGCTTCTTGCAAAATATCGACAAGGCTCTCAATGGTTCCATTCTCGTCTATGTTGTCCCACAAGAATTTCCCAGTCTCATTTATCTCATATAGAGAGCATTTGTCTCCAGAATAATTGTCCGATATATCAATCAGGAAGATGGAACCGTGTATCTTGCGCAATACAACATCACCGTTTCTGATAAGCATACAATTCAGATCCCTTCCTCTTGATTTCCTCGTTCACAACCATGATTCGAGCAAAATCATTCATATATTTGTATTCCCTGCTTTTTCGAGGAAAATAAAATACATCTTCTGAGTTTGCTGTAAAGAACATCATTATTGCCAGATAGTTGTTCCAAGTAAGTGCCGCCGTCTTCCTTTCAATAGAAGAAATCGTCTGCCTGCTTAACCCGACTTTTTCTCCCAGATCAGTCTGGGAGATTTTTAGTCTCTTTCTCAGCCTGGGTAACGAGTCAACTAAATCCATCATCATTTCCTTTTGAATTATCTCATCATTCAGTTGACTCATGTGTTCCTCCTATTTTTCCCAGTACATGCACCGGCGGGTTTCTGAGCATACTATTTTCTTAGAATATGCTGTTCTGTGAAATCACGATCTCATCGCTTCCCAACTCTGATTAAGAATACTCATTTTTTCTTGCTTTGCGTCCATGCTTGGATGAACATATTTGTTCATTGTAAATGAAACACTTGCGTGCCCAAGAATCTCGCTAACCATCTTGATATCGAAGCCGGAGCGTATGCATTTGGTAGCAAATGTATGTCGTAAACAATGGAAATGTAAATCGGTGAATCCACACTTCTCAACAATTCTCTGAAATGCATACTGCAATGTTCGTGGCTCATATGGACATTCGGTATTAGTAAGAACAAATTTTTCCTTTTCATACTGGTCTATATTATAAGAGACAAGGACCTCATACAAAAAAGCAGGAATGGGAATCTCTCGTACCGAGTGTCGGCTCTTTGGCTCTGTGATCACAAGCCGACTACGGTCTGAGTTCTGATTTGAGAGACGCTGAACAGTCTTTTGGACCTCAATAGTTCTTGCTTCAAAGTCTATATTGCTTACAGACAGTGCACAAACCTCCCCTAAACGAAGTCCTGTGCATAAAGACAGAAGTATTCCAAGATGATTTGAGCATTCTACCGATAATGCGGCTTTGATTATTTCTTGCTCTTGAAATGGACTTAGGACCTGAACTTCCTTCTGCTGAGTTCGGTCAGCAATCTCAAAACTGAAATAGACATGCTGACAATAGCCCATAGTTACCCCATAGGTAGTAATTGCCTTGACTAAGTAGAAAATGCTCTTAAACGTGCTATAGGAAAAATCAGATAAGCCGTTCTCATACATTTCTATCATTTTCTTGTTAATAAGAGCTGTACTGACATCACTGAGAGCCACTCCGTCAAAAAATGATTTGATATGAGTGTTCGTCAAGTTTTCGTACTTTATTAATGTCGATTCCTTAATCCGATGTGACTTCGCCTGAAGCCATTCTTCAGCGAGTGACATAAAGTCGTTCGGGGTTTTGCAAGTAGTATTTGGCAGAAGTTTCATGACTGTTGTCTCCTTTTTTCGGTTCGGCCCATACCTTTTGACAAATATGAAGTCAAATTTGGTTTCCCTCATTGACAAGCAACTTGTCATATGGTAATATATGAGTGGTTATTTCATAGAACAGCATATTCTATGAAATCATTTTGATTTGCTCATGGGCACTCGCAAGAGATAAGAACACTTCTTGCCTGTCCAATTCGTAATCCAATTAGTCACATCGCTAAGCCACCGCATAAAACGATTAACCCGGAACCAATCTTCATGAAGAAGTCGGTTCCGGGTTTTTGACTTCATGTTCAAAATCCTATAAATGATTAGAGGGAATGGAAAAAACACTACTCTAATACTTCTATTGGGTAAGATATTATGATAAGCTCTGGAGGCTATGATCTTTATTAGTTTTTACGCTCAGAACACTAAGATTCTGCAAGATTTATGACCTTTAGAGCTTTCCGTAAAGCGTATTTGACTGTGTAAGCTGTGCCTCCGGTCTGTTTCGTCTGATATGACACACAAATCGAGCTATGGTCCACAAGGTGGCGGTTCCGAACAAACATACAGCCGGTGTAGTATCGCTCCGCGAGACAGATCACTTCATCTGCGGTGCTCCAACGGTTTTCTTTTTTTGCATAAGGGAGGACTATAACCAAACGAATATCTGGAAAAGCTTTACGAGCTTCAATGACCATCGTGGCGGCCAGCGTGTCAAAGCCTAAAGCTCCTCCAGCATAGAAGGTATTGATACCGTCAGTCGTGATGAGTTCTCTAATAACCTGTTGCAGCATAGAGCAGAGAACTGGTCTCTCTTCCTCCGGGATATGCCGATGTCCCGTGAAACAGCAGGATTTCTCTACCAAACGGTTTATCAATCGAATCACCTGCCATATCCCTATTCCAGCTTCCATAAACCATCACCCGTACTATATTATTATACCACAAAACATTAGCTATAGCAAATGTTATTTTGTGTTAGCTCCTTATCCTGATACAAATAATAGATTAGAATTAGCACATATTATGATCAGGAGAGGAGGCAGGGGCATGGACGATTTGGATTTTCGCGCGATTGGCCTGAAAATCAGGGAGCGGCGTAAGCATCAGGGATTGACCCAGGAATACGTTGCTAATCAGTTGGATGTGAATCCCAGCCATGTATCAAACATTGAGTGCGGCCATGCGAAGCCTTCTTTGACTACGCTTGTCCGAATTGCGAACATCCTACAGTGCAGCGCGGATTACTTTCTTGAGGGAGAGTATTCCTTCCAGCGGGAGAGTGTCGCAGAAACGCTTGACCGGCAAATCATGGGAAAACTGAAATACTTTGATGCAGAGAAGAAACAAAGAGTCTTGAAAATGATCGAATTGCTATGAAAAAAGACCGCCTGCGGGATGAATTGCTCCATCACGCAGGCGGTCATGCCGTTATTCGTGCTTCATTTCCGCAGGTTCTTTGCGCTCCTGCTCCTTATCCCTTTGCTCCTTCTGGATGCCGAGGATCTGCTCGATGTTGGCCCGGTGGATCAGCAATTCCCGTTGCTCATCCCGGAGCGTATGGAGCTGTGCGTATGCCTCCTTCTTTGCGGCAAGCAGCTCCGCGTATTCCGTTTGCAGGTTCTTGACGGTGGGCAGCTTTTTCAGCCCCAACTCGTTGAAGTGCTTCTTTGCGGCGCGGTGCAGCAGGATTTCCGGCTCGTGCTCTTCCAGAAACGACTTCGCATAGCCGGATTTGCGGTATGCCGCAAAGGTCTCTCGCGTCTTGGCGTAGTTGATGATATGGGTTTTCAAAACTTGGACTTCTGACATGCGCTGCTCTGAGCGTTTGATCGTATCCCGAAGCTCCTTTATCTGCTCCGTGAGGGAATCTGCCTTGCTTGCCAGCTCCTCATAATCCGCGAAGCTATGCTCCTGCAAGAAGAGCACGGTTTGGGCCATCTGTTTCAGATTGAACACCGACGCCCATCGCTGATACCCGACGCCCTTGCCCTCGTCCAGCTTGGCTTGAATGTCGATCAGGAGGCTGGGCTTCTGCTTCTCTTTCACTGCGGCAGCACGTTTCTTCCTCGGCGTATGGTGCCGCTGACCGGCAATCACCGCACGGAGCGCCGCCTCGGAATATGCTTCTCCCAGGGAACGGAGCCGGATGTTCTTCTGTCCGGTCATGCAGAATGTGATATTCGTTCCGCGGCTAATGGAATAGCCCTCGGCCTCTAGTAGCTTCAGCAAGGCTTCATAAGAGTCCGGTTTCTTTGCCAACGCCTCGTCAATGGCCTTGCAGAGCAAATCCCGGTGGGAAAGCTTTGCCCGGTTACCGAGCCATTTATTATAGCTATTGTTGCCCAGCCGGGGATGCTGCACAACGGACAGACTGTGCTCCATGCAGATCATATCGCTCAGACGGGCAACTGCCTTGCCGGAGCCGCGAAAATCCCGGAATTTGTGCGTACAGTCCAGGGTAGTGGAGTTCCAAATTATATGGTTATGAATATGCCGCTTATCCACATGGGTCGCCACGATAAAGGCGTGTTTTCCCTTCAAAAACCGGGAGGCAAATTCATAACCGACCTTGTTTGCGTCCTCCGGCGTGATCTCTCCGGGCTTAAAGGACTGCCGCGCCTGATAGGCGATCACGTCATTCTTTTGCCGCCGCCCGGTCAGAATGGCGTACCGTTGCTTGGATAGCAGAAACTCCGCATCGGCGGTATGGGGATCACAGGCATAGCAGGAAATCAGCTCGCCGCCCTTCGTCTTCTCAGGGTTCTTGGCATACTCCGTCCGATCCGACAGGCATTGGGCAATGGTTTTGCCCTGATTGACGTGCATGGAAATAATACGAGTCGTGGCCATTTTTCTCTCCTTACGAAAAAAAAGATGGGGAACAGCCATTCTTTCAATGACTGCTCCCCGCAATGAGCATACGCTCTGTCATTGGATGGACGCCAGCTTCAGGAGGATCGTATTCACGGCCTCCCATATCTGCTCCTGCTTCTGGAGCATATCCTCCATATCGGAGGCGTAAATACGGCTTGTGGTGTTTACTCGCTTGGCGATCTGATTCAGGTTGTTGCTGGACCGCCGCATCAGGGACACCAGCTCCCGCAGCTCCGGGATGTCCAGATTAACGATGTATCCGTCCAGAGCCATCTTCCGCAAGTATGCGGCCATGTTGACGATGCCCCAATCCGCCATCCGCTTTTCGATCTGCTCCTTCTCTTCAGGTGAGACACGGAACAGGATCGGGACATCCCGCTTTCTCTGCGCCATGTCAGAGCTCCATTTCCTTTGCCTTTTTGGGTGCAGAGGTCTGTTTTACCTCTTTCCCGGCCTCGCGGAGCTGCTTCAGAACGGAGGGCTTGCGGAGCTGCAATTTTTGAAACCGGTTCTCATCCTTTGAGATCAGGGCGAAGATGCCCTTGCGCCCCTCCAGCGTGGAGAGGGAGAGCGATGCAAACGGGAGCATATCCATAAGGCGCTGCTGATCCTTGTCCTTTGCCCGGTCAACGAAGTTCTGTGAGAGCTTCACCATGAAATGCGTTCCATTGGGACTGTTCGGCTCCCGCGAATTTTGAAGCTGGGACAGGATTCTCAGCGCCTCAGCTTTGATGTCCTCCCGCTTCAGGGGAATCGTCATCAAATACTCCCGCCGCGCCTGGGTCGCAAACAGGTCGATCAGGCCGGTATGGGACTTGCTCACAACATAATAGATATTTCTGTCGGTGTTGAATCCGTCCAAATCCTCAAAAACGTGCTGGGTCGCCGCCCACCTCTTATTGTCATCGGAGATACGGCCATCCCAATCCTTGTGCTTGATCGTGTTCGCAAGGACGTGAAGCGTCCGCTCATATCCGAAGGCATCCACCACCTGCTTCACGGCGTCCCGCCCCAGGCAGTTATCCCGGTAGTTGTCCGCGATGGCCTGTTCAATGCCCTCCTTGCAGGCGACATTCGCCTTATAGGAGGCGCGGTAGGCGTCCAGCTCCCCATGCTCACGGGCATACTCGGCAGGATAACGGTAGACCGGCAGATTCCGCAGGGCCTCCCGCTGCTCCTGCTCCCGCTGGATATTGGCGCTGGCCCGGTCCTCAATGCTGCTGCGGATCACGTCCATATATTCCGTATCCATGTTGCGGAAGGTCTTGTAAACATCGGCCAGCGGACTTTCCGACCTCAAAAGCGCGTCTGCCTGCTCGTCGCAGAGCTTCAACGCCTCCATCTCGGCCAGCACATCCTGCCGGACCGTGTATTCAAAGGTGTGAGAAAGTATCTCTTCCGGCGTCTGCGCCAGGAGCCATTTTCGGTATTGCTCCTGTTCGCCCTGCATCTTCTGCAGGAGCGCCGCATTGCGTTCTTCATTGGTCAATTTGCATTCCTCCATTTCCAGCGTGGTAGTTTTGTGGTATGATGAGAAAAAACGAGTGGGGGTGACTATATGGCATACAGCGAACAGGAGTGGCAGGAGGCCAAAAAGAAGTGCCGCCTGAATAACGAGGACATCGCCCTTGCCAAGCGGCTGGGGCTGAATCCCCGGAGCCTCATCAAAAACATCCCCAGCAAGAGCGAGCCGTGGAAAGCTCCCGTCAAGGACTGGCTGCATGACATGGACGAAAAGCGTCAGAAGAAGGCTGCGCAGAAGCAGCGCCGGAAAGAGAAATCAGGCGGGAGTGACCCCGCCTGACCTTACCGTTCCTGATTCTGGCTTTTCATTTTGCTCCGGCTTCCATCCGCAGGCTGTGACTGTGTGAACTCTTTGGCAGCATGGAGCTTGTCCAGCACAGAGGGACGTTTCTTCGCAACCGTGGCCTCGGCCATCGCCTCCAGCGGCGTTCTGTCGTCGATGTTCAGCTCGATGTTCAGCTCGGCCAGCCGTGCGGCTTTTGTCCGAAGCTCCTCCTCCTGTGGGAAGGGCTTGCCCAATTCCGCTTTGGCGGCCTCCATCTGTGAATAGACGTTATCCAGTTTGGCCTTTGCCGCGTCCAGCCGGGACTGCATCCCGTTCAGAGCATTGTCGATGCGAGTGAGATTGCCTCTGGCGTCCTTGCCCAGCGTGGCCCGGTGGGACATTTCCCCTTTGAGGGTGAGAATGTAGTCCTTTCCGAAGTTCTCCAAGGTCAGAGACATTTCAAAGCCCCGGTAGCTTCCTACAGACAGCGGCTCCATGCCCTTTGTGTCCTTCATGGCGTCCAGGAGCGCGGCACCGGCGTTTTCCTTGTCGGTCAGATGATCGCCGCGCACGGTCATTCCCGCAAAGCCTTCTTCGGGATGCGGGTGGGCCGCTAATGTCTGCATATCCTTTTGGATGCCCTCGATGAAGCTCTTGTACTGCTCGATCTGCGCCGGAAACCCTTTCAGGAGATTGTCTTCCAGACGGTATTGCTGGCTCTGATGATTGGCCTTCATCAGCTTCAGGCGGGCCACATCAATATCCAGGTCCATTTTCTCTTTGATCCGTTCATCCCCGGCGCACAGCGCCTTGATTTCCGCATAGGAAAGGGCGGTTTCGTCGATGTCTTCGCAGGAACGCACAGGAGATTTTGAAGTCATGATCTGCGAGATAAACTTCTGCTTGTTTTCTACCGTCTGCCAGAGGTAGGCGTCGAAGGTCGATTCCGTCACATAACGGTAGATGTGTACCTCCGGGTTTTGGTTGCCCTGCCGGATGATGCGACCGCTGCGCTGCTCCAAATCTCCGGGCCTCCAGGGACAATCCAGGTCGTGGAGCGCAATGAGCCGGTCCTGGACGTTCATGCCCGCCCCCATTTTGAAGGTGCTGCCCATGAGGACACGCACCTGGCCGGAGCGGACCTTGGCGAACAGTTCCTTCTTTCGGACCTCCGTGTTCGCGTCATGGATATAAGCGATCTGCTCGGCGGGAACACCACGGGCAATGAGCTTGTCGCGGATGTCGTCATAGATGGTAAACTGCTGCTCCGGTTCCTCGGCGGTCTCCTTATCCAACAGCGTCTCCAGCGCGTGAAGCTCTGTGCCGTTGATCATTCCGCTCGCTTTTGCCGCCTTTTTCCCTTGCGGTGCATGGGCTTTCGGTGTGCTGAGGTCGCAAAACAGGAGCTGAGTCAGCTTCTGCTCCTTACCGTCCTCCCATATCCTGAACACATTGTCCACGCACATATTGACCTTGCTTGTGGGATCGTCCGGTAGGTTGGGATTGATAACGCGCTGGTCCAGGCCCAGCTTCCGGCCATCCGAGGTGATTTTGAGCATGTTGTCCACGGACGGGTCGATTTTTCCGGTATGGACCTCCGCCGCCCGCTCGGAGAGCTGCTGCACCATTTCGCGCTGGATATCCGTGGGCTGTGCAACGACGTTGTGATAAATCGGCGTCGGCGTGGGAAGATTGAGTTGGTCGGAGGTTTTGATGTCCGCTGCCTCCTTAAAAAGATTCATCAGCTCCGGGAGGTTAAAGAACTTCGCAAAGCGCGTCCGCGCCCGGTAGCCGGTGCCCTCCGGGGCCAGCTCGATGGCCGTCGTGGTCTCGCCAAAGGTGGAAGCCCAACAGTCAAAATGCGCCAGCCCCTGCCGACGAATGGTGTCGTGCTGGAGATAGCGCATCATGGTATAGAGTTCGGTCATACTATTCGACACAGGCGTACCTGTGGCAAAAACGATGCCCTTACTGTCTGTGATTTCGTCGATATAGCGGCATTTCAGGAACATATCCGAGGACTTCTGCGCGTCCGTAGTGGAAAGGCCGGCGACGTTCCGCATCTTCGTATAAAGGAAGAGATTTTTGTACCCGTGCGCCTCGTCCACATAGAGCCTATCGACGCCGAGTTGTTCAAAGGTTATCACATCGTCCTTCTTCTTTCCATCCAACAGCTTTTGCAGCTTGGTTTCAAGCTGCTTTTTTGTACGCTCCATCTGCTTGATGGTGAAGTTCTCGGCGCGACTCGCCTTGAGCTCCGCTATGCCGTCCTCGATCTCGCTGATCTGTTCCTCCAAAAGATTCTCCTGCCGCTTCAGAGAAACCGGGATACGTTCAAACTGGCTGTGGCCGATGATGACCGCATCATACTCTCCGGTGGCAATGCGGGCACAGAATTTCTTTCGGTTCTGGGGCTCAAAGTCCTTTTTCGTGGCGACAAGAATATTCGCGGATGGATACAGTCGAAGGAACTCCGAGGACCATTGTTCGATCAGGTGGTTGGGAACGACAAAAAGGGATTTCTGGCAGAGGCCGAGGCGCTTACTCTCCATAGCAGCGGCGACCATCTCATAGGTTTTCCCCGCACCGACCTCATGGGCCAGAAGGGTATTGCCGCCATAGAGGATATGGGCCACGGCATTGAGCTGATGCTCCCGAAGCGTGATCTCCGGGTTCATGCCGGAAAACGTGATGTGCCGCCCGTCATATTCGCGGGGCCGGGTGGAGTTGAACAGCTCATTATACCGATGGACAAGGGCGGCGCGGCGGTCCGGGTCGCGCCAGACCCAATCCTGAAAGGCATCCTTGATGGCCTGCTGTTTCTGCTGTGCAAGGGTGGTCTCTTTGGAATTGAGCACACGGCGCTCTTTGCCGTCCGGGTCCGTTACAGTGTCATAGATACGCACATCCCGGAGGTTAAGTGTATCCTCCAGAATCTTAAAGGCATTTGCTCTCTGCGTCCCGTAGGTCACATAGGCGTTGATGTCGTTATAGCTGCAAGCGTTTTTGCCGCTGATGTTCCACTCCGCTGTGAACTCGGAATAGTTGACCTCAATGCGGCCTTGCAGGTAATACGGGACGTGGAAGGTTTCCTCCATGAATTGCTGGATGTATTCCTTGTCAATCCATGTTGCGCCCAGCCGCACCTCAATCTCCGAAGCGTCCAGGTCCTGGGGCTGCGCCGCCCGCAGCGCCTCCACGTTGGCCGTGAAGTAATCCGGGAATTCCTGCGCCGCCCGCTCCGCTCGCCGGAGCTTTTCCCGTACATTGCCGGAAAGATACTCGTCAGCGGTGACATACCGGGGCTTGCCGTCCCGGTCCACCGGCTCTGGGAGCCAGAAGATGACGCCCCGCAGCTCGCTTGCGATTTCTTCCTCCGTCTTGTTGCAAAGCTGGGACATATAGGCCATATCCACCCGCGCCCGCTCGGAAATAGAAAGCGCCAGCGCCTCCGCTGGCGTATCCACGCTGGACACGACCTGATGTGGCTTGATCGTGCGCTTGGTGAACATATCCGCTTTTCGTTTGAGCTGCCGGTCCTCGTCCAGTTCCTCCAGAGAACACAAAAGATAATAAGAGCTGTCATCCGAAAAGGCCAGAGCGTTGCCCCGGCTGTTGATAAGGCCGTACTTTTCCGTAAAGCTGTCATAGAGCTGGTTGAGCTCCCGTTGGGATGCCTGAATGGTAGCATCAGAGGTAAAACCGTCCATCTGCTCCGCGATCAGGCGCTGTACGCAATCCCGAAGGGCGACCATGCCCTTCACGCGCTCAATGGCCGTGGCATTCAACTCCGGCTTGACCATGCGGGAATTGTTGCGGTAATAGACCTCGCCGTCCTTCACGGTATAGCTGAAATTCCGCACGTCCGGGTCTGCCGGAATAGACGTGTCGATTTCCTCGCCCTCGCCCAGCTCCGGCAGCTCCGCTTCCGTGTAGGTGCCCCGAATGTTCTGAATGGCTCCGGACAGCAAGTCTTCCAGGCGTGCCCCCTCCATCGATTCCACCGTGAAATCCTGATGCCCGTACTGCGTACTCTCGGAGCTCTCCCGTCCCAGAATCATCTCCGGGTGCTCCACAAAATAGCTGTTGATGGCGAAGCCATCCTTGTTCTCCCCAAGATGTACCCAATCCGGTTCCTCCTTGATCGGGTGGTCCCGCTTCTGGAGGAAGATGATGTCGGAAACTACATCTGTCCCGGCATTTGCTCTGAAAGCGTTGTTTGGAAGCCGAATTGCGCCAAGGAAATCCGCCCGTTCCGCGATATAGCGCCGCGCCTGCGGGTCTTTGGAATCCATCGTGTAGCGGGAGGTCACAAAGGCGATTACGCCGCCGGGACGCACCTGGTCGAGCGTCTTTGCGAAGAAATAGTTGTGAATGGAAAAGCCCAGCTTGCGATAGGCCGGGTCGTTTACCTGGTAGTTTCCGAAAGGAACATTGCCAACGGCGAGGTCGAAGAAGTCCCTGCGATCCGTGGTTTCAAAACCGGCCACGGTAATGTCTGCTTTGGGATAGAGCTGCTTTGCAATTCTGCCGGTGATGCTGTCCAGCTCCACACCAAAGAGCCGGGATTCCGACATTTCCTCTGGGAGAAGGCCGAAGAAATTTCCGACGCCCATAGAGGGTTCCAGAATGTTACCCGCTTGGAAGCCCATGCTGCCGATAGCCTCATACATCGCCTTGATGACCGTGGGCGAGGTGTAGTGCGCGTTGAGCGTGGACGCTCTTGCGGCGGCGTATTCCTCCGGGCTGAGTGTTGCATACAGTTCCCGGAACTCATCCGACCATCCGGGCTTGCGCTCATCGAAAGCATCAGCAAGGCCACCCCAGCCGACATACCGGGAAAGCACCTCCTGTTCCTCCGGCGTTGCGCTTCTGCCCTCAAACTCCAGTTCATGCAGGAGGTTGATCGCGTCCATATTGCGGCGAAACTTCACTTTCGGCCCGCCCTCGCCAAGATGATCGTCCATGATGCGAAAGTTCTCTACAGCGGGAACGGGAGCTTCAGCCTCCTGTGTCAACTCCGGCTCCGGCGTGGGTATCGTTTGGATTACAATATCATAGGGCAGGCCGTTTTGTACTGCCGGATAGATGGTGGCGGTAGGTTGGCTCTCTGCGACGGGCTCCGTTGGCGGGGTGGTTTCCTCCGTTGCTTCCGGTGTGTTCTGATTCGGAACATACCCCGCAAGCTCCTGGGGGTCATGGGTAAAACCGTCCCGCTCCTGTTGATACATGGCACGGAGGATGGGAACGATCTCGTCCCAGGTGAAGGACAGCTTTGTGTTGTATTTGTCCTGAAGCTCGATCCGGAGACCGCTTTCCGACGCGAAGTAGTCCACTTCCTCGCCGCCGATCAGACTCATGGTGTTGGAGACTCCGGCGTAGGTGTTTGCCATGCGGCGGGCAATCCGTGGGTTATTCTCTCCGTTGTAAAAGTATGCTGAAATCTGTGTCTTGTCGCTGTTTTCCAGAAGCCCGCCGTCGCCAACAAGCACATCCTGAAGGTCGGTGTCTGCTAAATCCAGCTCTTCGGGGAGAAAGTCGGTGATATAGCTGTTTCGATCATCGCGCCGCAGGAACTGTTCAAAGGTGGATTTGTTTTCTGCTCGGAAGATGGGGTAAAGTAACGTGGGGTCAAGCAGCTCCACACTGAAATCACGGATCGTCTCAATCCGAAACTCCGTGCCATCCAGATAGACCATATCTCCCACATGGTAGGGCGTGTAGCCCTCTGCGTCCGGCATCTCCGGTTGCTGTACGGGAGCCTCTTGGTCTTCTCTCGCACCCGGCACATTGACCAGCCCTCTGCTGTCCGGCTCTATATGGCCAATCACTTTAATTGGGAGATCAGTAGGCAAAGCAGCGGTATTTGAGAGCTTTTCGTGTTGTAGGTCCCGGTCCCAAAAGGCAGTAAAGCCATACATCGTAACCGGATCACCAGCCTCATTCCAGGCTGTTTTCCTGGTTTGCAACACACGATACTCCGGCACATCGTCATCTTCGCCGATTTGAAGGACATCCCCAATCTCATATTCAGGCTCCGGCCCGACAATTCTGTTACTTCCTTCGTCCAGATACTTTTCAAACTGATCTCGGAAGACATTGACCGGTTCTTGCTCCGGCATATCCGGGAAGGTGTACCAAACGTAGTCATCGTCGATCCGGTCAATGTGAATCCGCACCACGGTCCCATCGGTAGCATCTGCATCCACATCGTCCCCTGCCTGATACACGATTCCGCTCGGCGTTTTGTATTGTACGGGCTCAGTATCCGGGAAAACGCGGCTCCCATCCGCGCCAAACTCTCTTTCGTGCGCGTCGATGGCCTGTGCTGCTTCGTGGTCGATGGAGAGATAAGCACGGGTCACGCGCATACCGGAATTCTCGTCAATGCTGGAAACCGCAACATCGTAGGAATCCCGCAGCGTATCAATCGTATGCTCCAGCCTGTTTTCCGGGATGCCACAGAACTCTGTGCGGCCACTCCCGACAATGGGCCTTGTGCCGAGGTCTAAACCCAGCAGCGCCGCTGCTGTTTGCGCGTCCTCGCCGTACATTTCAAAGGAATCGCCCACCTGATACAGTACGATGCTATCCGGGTGGGCGCTTTTCACTGTCTGATACTCTGACCAGCGAGGAGACCGTCCTGATTCTCCGTCCGGAAGCTCCGGCACCGGCTGGCCGTCAGCGTTAAAGGTCAATGCCACATCCTCGCCGTCACGGATGGCGATGGCCCGATACCGGGTCCGGCCCTGTTCCTCGATATTTTTCAGCCATTGGTCGGTAAAGGCACTGAGCTCATTGCGCAGCCTCGGTATCCATTTTCCCGGCTCCGGGTACACCTCCTGATAGAGCGAGATGCTGCCGTCCTGCCGGAAAGTCAGCGGCTCCAGCGTTCCCTTGTCCGTGTCGATGCGGAAAGTCATTTCTGGGTCATACATCAGGTCGCCGTCTTGGGTATAGGTATGGGAGATAGCAATCTCGTTATCCCCGATGTGCTGGATGATAAGGGGCATATAGCCGCTGCTCTCTGCGCCGCGCAGCTCCAGGTAGCGGTATTCGCCGCTGACGATCTCCGGGAACTGACGGGCAAAATTGCGGTAGTTGCGCTCCACCCGCGTCTGGCCGGGACGCTTAGGGGGTTCAGCCGCAGGTTGGGATTGTGATGATTGTTCCAGTTCATCCTGGGCGATCTGCTCCGCATCGGCCATGACCTGCTGAATGAACGGGTCACGGTTCAATGCCTCCGGGTCCACCAATTCGCCATTTACGATTCCGGCCTGGGCCAGATGCTCCCGAATGGCAATCGGGTCCACATCGTCCAGATTGTCGTATTCCTCCTGCGTGTAGAAGTTATCCGCCTTGATGAGCTGCGCGATCCGGCGCTGGACCTTCGGCCAGGGAAGGACAACTTCATCTCCGGGCTGGCCTTCCCGTCCGGCAAATCCGATGTGCAGGGGCTGAGAAACATCCGTACCGTAATACTGTTGTGCCAGCCAAGCCGCAGTTTCCTTTTCCCGGCCATGCTCGTTCATATAGCGAACCACGGCACGTTTGGTTTCAATGTCAGGGAACATGGTACGGAGCTGTTGGTCGATGTCCTCCTGCGTCAGCTTCTGCGGAGGGGGTGGTACAGGCTCCGGCTCTGCGGGACGCTGCTCCAACCACTTTTCTTCTGCAAACGCGATTTGCTCCGAAAAGCTCAAGGACGCCAGCATACCGTGCAGGTCATCCAGACCGGCACATTGGATGGTTGCAACCGTTTGGCCGTCCACCTCATATATTAGGCGATAGTCCAGCAGATCCGCCGTCACTTGAATGGGGTGCTCTCCCTCTTCCGTAGTGCTGTAAGCAAGGTCAACACGGTGGAGATTGGAAAAGTCCGCATCCTGGTCAAACTCGGCACGGGAATACTCATTGATGGTTTCCTTGACCTGATCCAGTTCCGTGGATGCCGCTTGTTCACTGGCTTCATACCGGTCTCTCTCGGCAGCGGGCAAGTAACGGTTCTGCGCGATCAGCGCGTCAATCCGCTTGACCACCTGGCTCCATCGGAGTTCCACGTCATAACAGCCGGACTTCTTGAATTTGATGCCCTTGCTGCCGTGATCCTCGGAGCTTCCGGTAGCGTTGGACAGAGCGTGTGACCGGCCTCCGGTGCCGTATTCGTCCTTCAGGAACTTTTCTTTTTCCTTTGGCGTGTGGACTCCCTGAAAATAATTGTAAATACGGGTCCGGCCTCCAGCCATGCCACTGCCCCCGGAAAGGGACTGATTGATTTCGTCCTCCGTGATGAACGGGGAAACCGATGGAAGCTCTGCGCGGTCAGAAGTATAAGCCCGGCGTGGAAGGTCAAGGTCTCTCAGGCGTTCCAGCAGGGCATCCGGTTGGTGATAGTGGAAGCGCAGAAGGTCTTGGTCAACCTGATAAGCACCGAAAAAGGTCTGATACTCACGGAGAAGATCAGCACGAAAGCTGGTATCGGCAAGCGCCTGAGCCAATCGCTCCGTTTCATCGGGAAAACCGCCGCCACGGATGCTTTGGAGGGAGGGCAGATAACTGGCTTGCTGTGCTTCCTCCGAGAAGTCCCGGTAAAGGAACCAAAGTGTTTCCGCGATTTCCTTCCGTTCATGGAGTCCGGCTTCCTCCAGCTCCACATTGCTGGCAAAGTCACCCGACAGAAGCAGCGTGTCAATTCGGGCCGCAGCATCGCTCCACGGGATGATCTGTGCGCCCTTCGCGTATCTGGCGGTCTCTCCACGGGAGATATGAATACCATCCTCCGCATACCACGCGGCAAACTTTCCCTCCAGGGTGTTCAGACCGTAACCTCCGTGGTATTCGGTGGTTACAAAACCCACCTTTGCGACCACTGGCTTGTCTTTGGAGAACTCCGCAGCAATCCTCATGCGGCTGTTGTCGGTATTGCTTCCGAAACGGAGAAGATCGTCGATGACCTCCTGCGGCGCAGAAAAAGCGAAGGGCGCGTCCGAAAACACGCTCTCCGCTTCATCAATGCTTTGGATTTGTTCACCTTCCGTGGGAAAGAGGCTTAATTGCCCGGATTGCTCCGTGACCGGGGGTTCAGAGCTTAGTTGTAGACCAGCTCGTTCAGAATCGTCTCCTCGGCCTGCGCTTTCAGATTGTTCATCATGCCCGTCCAGCGCATCGGATCGCTGGCCTTCAGCGCCTCCGTCACGCCGTTCTGCTCCATCAGCTTCGGCATCATTTCGTCCAGACGCCGGTGTGCCGTCTCGTCGATCTCCCGAAGGTGGGGATACAACTTCTCGCTCAAAAGCAGGCGGTTCCACAGGACCGGCCTGTGCTCCCGCAGGTAATCCTTCCGCAGCAGTCCGTACTTGCCCAGCGGCCTCGCGTCCTCCGTCTCGCTCAGGGTCAGATCGGGAATCAGATAGTCCCCGTTCCGGGTGTAGGTCAGTTCTGTCATGGTCGCTCATCCTTTCTGCGCTGTGTTCGCGCTCATAGTTTTTGACGCTGACTTCGATTTGCCGCAAAACCTGCTGATTGATTTGACTGACCGCAGTGCCAAGCGCCCCTACCGTCGCCGGAGTGTTGAAATCGAACACATTGAGGAAATCCTCATGCGCGAAGTAGGCGCGGGGCTCCAAGCCGCATCGGGACAGGATGGAGTAGGTGATGCTGACGGTTGCGGCATTTCTGAAAGCAACTCCGATGTTGAAATCATCATACTCTTCCAGGAAGGAGTCCGCAACGATGTCGAGGATGTCCCGCTGATTTGCGTTCCAGTATTCATCCGCAAGCTGGGCGGCGACCCGCTCCACCTGCCCTTCGATGCCGCTATCGCTCGTAACGTCATAACTGCGCTCCAGCATGGCGCTCACAGCGTCCTCATGCTCCTGGCGATACTCCCATAGCTGGACGGCGCGGGAGTTGGGCCGTGCGCCGGTGTCTGAAACATCAAACACATATTTCAGACGCGGCTTCATGCCGCTGGTGTCGATGAGGGCAATACCCTTGGAATCCCGGCGCACATAGCGGCCCATCCGGTTATTCCATAGATCATACTCGGCGCAGGCAGTGGCGTCCGGGCGCTGTGCAAAGATCAGGAGCTGCTCATTGTAGGGGTATTTATATAGTCGTGCGGCGGTCTCCAAAAAGGCGGTCCAGTTCTGAAAGCTGCCGGTGATTTGCTCCGCGGTCTGGTCCGCCATTTGGGAGTACGCCTGTAGTTTGCTCGGCATTCGTTCAGCCTCCTCGCATAGAATTATTTATCGGAATCGTCTCGTTTTTCGTCGCGGTTGATTTGAAACAGGCACATGGTAGAGACTCCGACAAAACCGCCGACCATGAGACCAATGATGAATGGGATCATAGTGTTCAACTCCTTCCCTTAGAGCATCATTGTTTCCCTTATTTCTGCACAAAGAATAAGGGAATCGTGGTTCTCAGAGAGCAAAGCAGAACGGGACGCATTGCGCCCCGTTCAACTCTGTTTCAGTGTGGTGTTACGAGCCTTTATCACTTGCTTCATCGTCCCCGAATTCCGGGTAGAGGTCGAGCGCCTCATATTTCGCATCGGAGATAGTTTCGAGCTTGCTGATCGTGGAATCCGTCAGGGTACGGAGCTCCTGCTCGTCCTGCTCCAGATACCCCCGCATATCCGCAAGGGCTTTGATCGTTCCCTCGCGGCTGCCCGTGTTGTAAATGGCCGTCAGATTGAGTTCATCATGGGTAAAGTTTTTCATCATAGCTCCCTTTCTGCGCTTTTGCGCTCCGGCGTATGTGCCGCCTGCATACTTTTGTAGGCTCTCAGCTTCGCCAAAACCGAAGGTTTCTTTCCCGGCGCATCCTGCTTTTTCTGCTGGCCTTGCTCACGCCTCAGCGCGTTGGCCATCTCCGTGACGGAAACCGACTGACCCGCTTTTGCCTGCGCTTCCAGCTCCGCGGATGTGGGCTCTTTGGGACCGTTGTTGATGATCCCGTCTATCATCCCGTAATCATCCTCCATTGCTATTTCAGCGTTTTTCAGATAATTCTCCGGGCCAAGAAACCTCTGGACTTCGGAAAAACCGATGCTGTCTACATAGTGGGAAGATACCACGCCGTCCTGCCGGAGCACAACGATGTCGCTGACGGAGAGACTATGCCCGGTAAAGTCTGCTGGTCTGTCCATATTGAACTTCTCGAAAAGCTGCTCCAGCTTTTCTTCCGTCGTGCCGTATTTCGGAAGGTCGCCCATATAGACGGGGGTGTAGTTTTCACGGCGGATTTCCATGTCATGCTCCTGCATCCAGTCCATGTTCATAAATCGGATGTCGTGATTGTTTTCGCTGGGGCCGAGCTGGTAGATCAGATAACTGTCTCCACGACCATCCAGGAACTTTTGCTCCAAATCATTCTGTTGCGTTTCCGGCTTATCCAGAGCCGGAAGCGTGGGGCGAATTTCCTCCCAATCGTCGCGGGTGATGCCGAAAATGCCGGTGTGCATCTGAATGTCCTCCGGCTCAAAGGCCATGCCCTCGGAGTTTCCTTCGTAGAGCATATAAACGGTACAGCCCCGGTCAAAGAGCTGCGTTGCCATCTCCTTTGTCAGCGGCAGCATATCCTCGCTCAAATACCCGTAAGCGTTCATGGCCTCAATGCTGATTGCCGGGTCTGGCAGGCTGGGGTCAACAGGCTGTTTAACAACCTCCTGCTTTTCCCGCGCCTGCTCCAAGCGGAGGGAGAGCTCTTCGCTGATTTTGGTTACTACGGCGTTTATTTCAGGGTTGTCCCAGCCCTCCACCTTTTTGTAATCCTCAATTGGCGTATCTAAGCCGTCCTTGCATTGGATGAAGTCAAGACTGCCGGGAAGTCGGTTTGTGTTTCCGATTCCGAGGGCCTTTACCTTATCCGAGGGAAGCGCGAAGTATGCGTCAAGGGCTACTTCAATGGTGTCGTAGAACTGAACATTCAGCTTGCCCGGATGCTCCAGATCGTCCACCACATAGAAGTGGTCGATAAAGGACTTGTTTTCTGCCGGAGGCAGATTGGGCGTTTCCGGTTCCATTTTACGGACTTCCTCTGCCGTGATGGTGTGCTTATTCAGCTTTTGCGCCAGCTCCTGGCAAAGCGCCGCTGAGCCGACAAAGATAATACCACGAGAAACAAGCCCCTCATCCGAGGGTGCGTATTCCCAAATGCAGCAGCGGTCATGCTCCCCGGAAGCAAGCTCATAATCCTTCACCTGATACTGTAAGGATGCCACCCATTGCTTTTGCAGAGCGTCCAGCCGGTTCAGAAGCTCATTCACGGTCCGCGGATCATATCCAGACTGTGCCGCTTTCAGCAGCGTTTCCCGCGTTCCCTGAAACGTGCCGCCACGCAGCAGGTTTGTGACTTCCGGGACCATTTCCTTTGCATCCATAGAGAAAGGTTTTTCTATGGCCTTGCTTTCATGGGCCTTATCCAAGAAGTCGCAGAAGTCAGCGGCAAAGCGGTCTGGCGTGTCTTCTGCGGTTTCCTCGGTTTTCTCCTCCTCGGTACGGTCAATGCCGCGCTCCTTGCAGATTTCCGCATAGTTGCGGTCAATGTCCGTGATGAGCGTGGATGCTGTCCTGTTGATGGTCTCCAAGCTGGCCCGCAGCTCCGGCAGTTCCTTATTCTTCGACCAGGTGGCGATATAGCCCAGGCTGTTGGAGCCCGTATCAATGCCGTAGTACGCGCACACGGAGAAGGAAATGCTCTCGGCCTCCACCTCCTCGGTGTTTCTGTCCTTGGGCTTTACCGGCGCCGCGTTCTCATCGCCGGCAGCGGCCTCGGCCTTTTCTTTTTCGTAATTGTGGAGCATAGAGTGGGCGATCTCGTGAACGGCGGCACAGACGGTCTGGACCTCGCTCATGCCCTCCCGGAGCGTAATGTCTTGGGAATCGCGGCTGAAAAAGCCGTCCGTATTGCTTTCCAGCGCCGCGAATTTAATCGGAACCGGCGCGGATCGGCGCAGGGCCTCCAGAAAAACCTCATAATTCTTAACGTCGCCGGTCAGCTCATCGGCCAGGTGCGGGAGGGGTTTCCCGTAGGTCTGTGAAACGTCGAAAACAATCACGGGCTTATACATGGGGATTTTGATGAACTTTTCCTCCATGACGGGCTTGCCATCCGCGTCCAGCACAGGAAGCTGGGTATCCGGGTCGAGCTTTTCCGCTTCGATCTTCTTTTTAAAAGGCGTGGGCGCAATAATGCGGATGCCGCGCTCACCCTTGATGACATGGCGCTCAAACTGGTCGCGCCACTTGTTGAAGCCTGCCACGAGGGTGGCATTTGGACGCTGCATATAGATCAGCATCGTATTGTTGACGCTGTACTTGTGAAAACGGCTCATGGTGCGGAGGTATTGAAAATACTTCTCCGATTGGAACATATCCCGGATACCGGCCTCTATGCCATCCGTGATCTCCTTTAGGCGTTCCTTGTTGGTTTGGGGTTGGTTTTCAGGCCGCGTCCGTATAATGGTGTAAATTGAAAACGAAGGAGCCACCGGCTCACCCTTTAGGTATAATGTAGAAGCCAAACCACAAAACCTGAAGGGGGAGAACCAATGGCTCAGCTCAATATT
>Ga0079305_1001210_pt1 | contig 37608 bp, 30 predicted proteins | sample LMS_cellobiose_e_FD_79183 | JGI IMG/M metagenome (GOLD analysis project Ga0079305, IMG submission 79183) | Rumen-fistulated moose microbial communities from Alaska, USA - LMS_cellobiose_enrichment | ecosystem: Host-associated > Mammals > Digestive system > Stomach > Rumen fluid ... | reverse complement strand
ATCAGAGAGACTCTCTCCAAGAGCGGCCGCACCTTTGGCGAGGATCGCTTTGGAGACATTACTGTTCTTTATGAAAAGGGTAGAGATTTCAGCGTCATTGCAGTCCCGATATCTGAGAGGACCCTTGAGGATGCCGCGAGGAAGCAATTGGCAGTCAAAAGATTATCGGAATCTTATCCTGGGGCTGTCATTATCCCTGAAGACCGTTGGAGAAATAGCGGCAAAGCTTATAGGGCAAGACTTATGGCTCATACAGGGCAGTTCCGTCATGTTTTTGCCCGTAACTGCGATGTGGTGCGAATAGACAAATTGACCGCAGCATCATTCCTCTCTGATCATCACAGCTACGGCTTCGCTTCTGCAAAATACTTCTATGGGATGACCTTACGTCGCTCTACCGGTGCCGCGGAATCCTCGAACCGACTGAAGCCCGGGACCCTTGTTGCCGTCGCCGAATTCTCCTCTCCTAGGAAATGGAATAAGGATGGGAAGAACGTAAGGTCCTATGAATGGGTACGTTACGCATCAATGTCCGGGGTTAGGGTCGAAGGTGGAATGGGGAAGGTAATGGCAGCTTTCATAGACGAAATTCATCCCGACGACATTATGAGCTATGCTGATCTCGAGTGGTCCGACGGCTCTGTCTACAGGACTCTCGGCTTCGAGGCGGAATCCCTTCGCGATCCCGTCGATTTCATTATCGACCCTCACACCTGGCTTCGCACCCCAATCTCGTCTTCGAGAGCGCAGGGAATGGTAGAAAAAAATCCGGCAGATACTGTGTTGTACTACCGGAATATGGGAAGTCTGAAATACAGACTGAAACTGACTGATTATTAGGTGCTTCCTATTTGCGGCACTTGCAGCAGCAATTACCCTTGGCGGCGACCCTCTTGATCTCCTTATTACCGAGCAACTGGCGTACGAGATACGGTTCATTAGTGGTGATGCAGTCGACACCGAGATCGATCATCTCCTTGATTGTCTCCTCATCATTTACAGTCCATACATTGACACTCATTCCGAGATCATGCGCCTCCTTTACCCACTCGGGGTGAGCCTGGAACTGCTTGATTTGATAATCAAGTCCGTTGATACCCATAGCTTTCAGCTCTGACGGAGAGATTTTACCATTGAGGTACTGATTGGTGAACTCAGGAGCAATGCGAGCTATTTCCTTGCAAAGGTGGAGCGAGAATGAAATGAACATTACCTTGTCGGGGGAGTAGAGGCCGTGAGCCTTGAGGCACTCGATGGTCTTTGCAAGCATTAGATCCTCGCGCTCTTCATCTTTCTGGATCTTGAGCTCGCATACCAGCATTGTCTGGGGCCCTTTTTCGCCCTGAGTCAGATACTCATCGAGAGTTGAGACTCCTTCTCCGTTAGGAAGTCTGAAATCCTTGAAATCTGCAAAATTATGATCCCAGATGGTTGTGCCGGCGATGTCCCTGTTATGGTTGACGATTACTACGTCATCAGCGGTGATGTGGATATCGAATTCGCTTCCCCAGCAATCGATGTTTTGTGCTTCTCTAAGTGAGGCGATAGAGTTTTCAGAATATCCGGCGGCAGAGCATTTCCAGAATCCACGGTGGGCGCAAATTGCTGTACCTGCGTTCTGCGCTGATGCGCAAATAGTGGAGAGAGTCGCAATGACAGTTGCTACAACTAAAAATATTTTCTTCATAATAAATGAATATTGGTTCTATATAGTGTCGTTATGACAAAGATAAGCATTATTAATGGGTTTTTGTGCAAAAAATCATTAATTTTGTAAGATGAAAATATTAATGCTATTTCTGTCAGTTATGGTAAAATTAAATCTTGGAGGATGCTCATCCTTCGTAAGCGAGGCTGAGTACAGCCAATATATGGATAAGGCAATGGCCGCATGGGAAGTTCTTGATAAAGAGACAGGTGAGGGAAATGATTTCCTTGGATGGAAAATACTTCCGTCAGAGACTCCCGAGACTCTCATAAGGGACTGTGAAAATATCCGCGACGATTGGAAGTCAAAGGATGTGGATCTTGTTGTTGTCATCGGTATCGGAGGCTCATATCTAGGTGCAAGGTGCGCAATAGAGGCTCTTAGCCATAATTTTGCCAAGCAGCTAAAGAACAAGGGCCGTGATCCAGAGATTGTCTTTGCAGGCAATAATCTTTCAGAGGAATATCTTGCGGAGCTCATGGACCTCGTTTCCGAGCGCAATGCCGCTTGTGTAGTTATCTCTAAATCCGGTACAACGACTGAGCCTGCAGTAGCTTTCCGCATTGTCAAGGAGTATCTCGAAAAGACTTATGGAAAGAAAGAGGCGGCAGAGAGAATCGTTGCTATCACAGATGCAAAGAAAGGTGCTCTCAAAACCCTCTCGAACCAGGAAGGCTACAGGACATTTATCGTTCCCAACAACGTAGGAGGCCGTTTTTCTGTCCTTACTCCGGTCGGCCTTCTCCCTATTGTCCTTGCCGGCTATGATGTCCGCGCAATGCTTTCCGGGGCAGAGGAGATGCAGAAAGCCCTCTCTGAAAAGAGCGCTCAGAATCCTGCTATCCAGTATGCCGCTATGCGTAATCTTCTTTATGACAAGTATGGCAAGAAAGTCGAAGTCCTTGTAAGTTACAACCCCAAGCTCCAGTATCTCGGCGAGTGGTGGAAGCAGCTTTTCGGCGAGTCTGAGGGCAAGGATGGAAAGGGTATCTTCCCCGCATCAGTTGTGTGTACAACGGACCTTCATTCAATGGGTCAGTTCATCCAGGATGGCGACAGGGTAATGTTCGAAACAATTGTCAATGTAGAAAAGAGCAACCGTTCGGTTGTCATTGGCAGCGATCCTCAGAACCTTGATCAGCTCAATTATCTTGCAGGACAGCATGTCGAACACTGCAACGCAATGGCGCAGCTTGGTACCAAACTCGCCCATATTGACGCCGGTGTACCACAGATTGAGATCAGCATCGAGAGAATCGACGCTTATAATCTCGGCGGCTTGTTCTACTTCTTTGAGTATGCGTGCGGAGTAAGCGCATATATTCTCGGGGTCAACCCGTTCAATCAGCCGGGAGTAGAGGCTTACAAGAAAAATATGTTTGCCCTTCTTAAAAAACCCGGTTTCGAAGCACAGACGGCAGCAATTGAAAAAAGGCTTGCACAGTAATGAGTACAGTAAAACGCAATTTCCCTGTCTCCGGGATGGGCTGCGCCGCATGCGTGGCGCGGGTCCAGAATACTCTTAGGGAGCAGAGGGGCGTTGTGAACGCCAATGTATCCCTTGCCTCTAATATGGCGCAGGTAGAGTATGATACTTCAATCTGTACCCCTGAAGGTCTGAAAAAGGCCGTACAGGGCGCTGGCTATGACCTTATCATAGAGGGGACTGAAGACGAGGCTGACTCGGAAGCCGACCGGTCGAGGGAACGAGAGTATAAGCGTCTTAAAATTGATACTTTAGTCGCCGCCGTCGGAGCGTTGCTCGTGATGCTCATCGGTATGGCATTTAAGCCTTTCCCCGGGAAAGACTATCTCCTTCTTTTCTTGGCTACGGTAGTGATTGCCTGGCCGGGGAGGAGATTTTTTGTCTCCGCATGGAAACAACTTAGGCACGGAAGTGCCAACATGGATACGCTTGTAGCACTATCTGTTGGTGTTTCTTATCTTTTCAGCCTATTCAACCTGAGTTTCCCCGATGTCTGGACATCTAGGGGACTGGAGGCACATACATATTTCGAGTCGTGCACAATGATTGTGGCTTTCATCCTCCTTGGACGTCTTCTCGAAGAAAAAGCCAAGCACGGAACTACGGCATCGATTCGAAAGCTTATGGGCCTTAAGCCTCAGACCGTTGTTATCCAAAGGGTTGAGGTTGTGGACGGTCTTCCTTCAGTCAGGGAAATTACAATTCCGACCGGGGAGGTGAAAAAGGGAGATGTGGTGATTGTCAAGCCGGGCAACCGTATTCCTGTCGATGGAATAGTCACCTATGGGGAATCGTATGTTGACGAAAGCATGCTTACGGGAGAGCCTGTTCCTGTTCTGAAGAGTGCTGGTTCTGAGGTGTTTACCGGGACGGTCAATCAGAAAGGAACATTCAATGTCCGCTGCGAAAAGACAGGCGATGACACTATGCTTTCGGCTATCATAAAGCTCGTTCGGGATGCTCAGGGAAGCCGAGCGCCTATTCAGAATATTGTAGATAAGGTTGCGGCCATATTTGTCCCAGTCGTTATAGGAGTTTCGGTAATTACGCTTCTTCTTTGGATATTCCTTTCTCCGACAGACGGGCTCACCAGAGGCCTTCTTGCAATGGTCTCCGTGCTCGTAATAGCATGCCCGTGTTCTCTTGGGCTGGCGACTCCGACAGCTATAATTGCCGGTATCGGCCGCGGTGCCGATAAGGGCATACTGATTAAGGATGCAGAGGCTCTTCAGGTAGCAAAAAGCATCAACGCTGTCGTTCTTGACAAGACAGGAACCCTTACTGAGGGGCATCCTTCAGTGGTGGAATCAGTATGGGATCCGTCTGTAATAGCTGAAGAAAGTACGTATACAAGCGGACGTAAGGACATATTGTACTCTCTTGAAAAGAAGTCGGAACATCCTCTTGCTGAGGCGGTTGTGGAATCCCTTCGAGGCTGTGATGAAGTAAGCGTGGAAGATTTCGAGGCAATTCCCGGCAAAGGTGTTTCCGGAGTTTTCGAAGGGAAAAAGTACTATGCCGGCAATTATTCTCTGGTCAAGGATATTTTCCCTGCCGGTCTTCCCGAAGGGACCTCTTCGGATATAACGGATAGTATTGAGCCTTTCATGGATAAGGGGTATGCAATAACCGTTTTCTTTGACGAAGGTGCTGTCTATGGTTTGCTTGCTATAGAAGATGATATAAAAGAGAATTCAGCTCTTGCAGTAAAAGATATTCAGTCCAAGGGAATCGAAGTTCACATGCTGACAGGAGACAATGAGGTTGCTGCTGATCGAATTGCCTCCGAGACCGGAATCAGTAATGTCTGCGCCGGCGTACTTCCTGATGACAAAGCTGAGTATATCAAGACCCTTCAGAGCAAGGGCAAGAAAGTCGCCATGGTAGGGGATGGTATAAATGACAGCGCCGCCCTCGCCCAGGCCGATCTTAGTATTGCCATGGGAAAGGGCAGCGATATAGCCATCGACTCTTCGATGGTAACTGTCGTCCAATCAGATCTTTCCAAGATTTCCGATCTTTTCAGTCTTTCGAAAAAGACGGTCGGAATCATCCGTGAAAATCTTTTCTGGGCATTTTTCTACAATATCCTTGCGATTCCTATTGCCGCAGGAGCCCTCTATCCTTCCACGGGTTTCATGCTGAGTCCGGCAATAGCTGCCGCCTGTATGGCTCTCAGCTCCGTGTGCGTAGTTTGCAACTCCTTGAGGCTTAGAAAATAAGGATTACTTCTTATACTTCATCAGGAATAGACCGTCCTGTCCCTGGACAAGATACTTCTTGCCCTTGAAGTGGGCTAGGTCCTCGAGCTCGCCGGTCGTTCCGATACTCATGTCAAGAACCTCGACAGGCCTTTTATTCTTCAGATCCCATACAAACAGGTAGCTGGGATATTGCTCTGTACCGAGTCCTGTTGGCATCATTAGGCGGTCTTTCCAGATGCAAAGTCCCTGCCCAATGGTTGCGAAGCTGAGACCATTATCCTCGAGTACATAGTTCTCAAGAGCATCGGACTCCTTGAGGACAACCATTCCGTTGGCGTCTGAGTCGGAGAGCTTCGGAAGGGCGAACTTGATCACTCTGTGACGATTGCCTTCAAGATCCTTGTCTTTGGTGGTATTTCCATAGCCATAGAGCATCTTGTTCTTTTTATCAACGACCCACTGGAGGGCATATCCGAAGAGGTTGTTGGGATCTTCGAAGTAGATGGTCTGGACAAGTGTAGAGCTCTTCATGTCCGGATTGATTCTTTCAACGAAGAGAACGTCCTTGAGTCCGTTGTACGGTTTTTTATGGCACTGACTTATGTAGAGAAGGGGAAGCGGGTCCTTCCTGTTGAATTTCTCAACGCCGAATGACGCCACATTGGAGTGGTTGACAGGATCATGAGTGGCGAGTTCGAAAGAGCTGATCTTTTCGAGTTTCTCCTTGCCGTCATATTTCCATATTGTGGCAATACCGGTGTGCTGGAGGCTTACTACATATTTCTTGTAGCAGTCCATTCCCTGATAGTTGGCCTTGTCGAACTTGGTTATGTGGGTGTTCTCGAATGTGTCTTTAGAAAGTGGAATCGAGACAAAACTCTGGGCGGAGAGGGTCGCAGCGGTGAAGATACCGGCCGCAAATAAAGCGATGCGTGCTGTTTTCATGTGGTTTGAGTTAAAATGCCAGAGGATGACCCGGAATTGGTACGGTCATCCTCTTGCTGTTGTTTATTGGTCAATTAAGCCTTGCCGTTTGAGCCAAGGACATCAATGATCTTGTGCATGTAGAGCTTTTTCATCTCGTCGCGAGCGGGGCCAAGATATTTGCGGGGATCGAACTCACCCGGCTTGTCATGGAATACCTTGCGGACTGCTGCGGTCATTGCAAGACGGCTGTCGGAGTCGATGTTGATCTTGCAGACAGCGCTCTTGGAAGCCTCGCGGAGCTGCTCCTCGGGGATACCTACTGCGTCAGGAAGGTTGCCGCCGTACTCATTGATGATGTCGACATATTCCTGAGGAACTGAAGATGAACCGTGGAGAACGATAGGGAAGCCGGGAAGCTTCTTCTCAATCTCGTGGAGAACGTTGAATGCGAGCGGCGGAGGTACGAGGCGACCGGTCTTCGGGTCGCGGGTGCACTGCTCCGGACGGAACTTATAAGCACCGTGAGAAGTACCTACGGAGATTGCGAGTGAGTCGCAGCCGGTCCTCTGTGAGAAGTCGATAACCTCTTCCGGACGGGTGTAATGGGACTCTTCAGCGGAGACCTCGTCTTCTACACCGGCGAGGACACCGAGTTCAGCCTCTACTGTGACATCGTACTGGTGGGCATAGTCTGCAACTCTCTTGGAGAGTTCGATATTCTCCTCATAAGGCTTCGAGGAAGCATCGATCATGACGGATGAGAATCCCATGTCAACGCAGCTCTTGCAAAGCTCGAAGCTGTCGCCGTGATCGAGGTGGAGGCAGATCTGGGGATTCTCCCAGCCGAGTTCCTTTGCATACTCGACAGCGCCCTGGGCCATGTAGCGGAGGAGAGTCTGATTGGCGTAGTTGCGCGCACCCTTGGAGACCTGGAGAATAACAGGAGACTTTGTCTCAGCAGCAGCCATGATGATAGCCTGGAGCTGCTCCATGTTGTTGAAATTGAATGCGGGGATAGCGTAACCGCCGGCAACGGCCTTTGCGAACATCTCGCGGGTGTTCACTAGACCAAGTTCTTTGTAACTAACCATAATTTGAATATTTGTTGGAATAATTTACTGTCACTATTCAATCCACAAATATACTAATTTTTTCATTATATTTGTATCCTCACTCAATTGATTATTGAAATGAAAAAAATTCTTTCTGCCGTATTGGTTCTCGCTTCGCTTTTATCAGCGACGGCACAGACTACTCCGAGGTGGCTTCGTCAAAACAGTATCTCTCCTGACGGGTCCGCTGTGGCCTTTGTCTATCAGGGAGATATCTATCGTGTCCCGGTAGCGGGAGGGGAAGCAATCCGTCTTACAACAAACCCTGCCCATGATACCGAACCCCTATGGAGTCCGGACGGAAAATACATTATCTTCGCTTCTTTCAGAGAGGGGCAGAAAGATATTTGGGCTATCCCTTCAGCTGGAGGCGAGCCCCGCAGGTTGACTGATTATGGTGGAGAACAGACCCCGTTCTGCGTTTCTCCTTCAGGGGATATCTATTTTGGCGGAAATCTCGGAGAATCAGCTTCTTCTGCAGCCTTCCCCGGATGGACCAAACTCTATAAGATCAACCTCAATGAGGCTCTTTCCGTTCCCGAAGGAGGAATACTGCCAGAGCCAGTGAGGGTGAGTTCTATGAATATCGGTGCCGCATCCGTTGATGCCAATGGGGCCGTTCTGTATGAGGACGTAAAGGGCATGGAGGATCCATTCAGAAAGCACCATACCTCGGCCGTTACGAGGGATGTATGGAAACTGGAAAACGGCGTTTATACGAAGGTGACGGATTTCATCGGTGAAGATCGCAATCCTGTATTCGCTCCGGATGGAAAGTCTTTCTATTTTCTTAGCGAACAGGGAGAGAAAAAACTATCTGTCGATGACTGGGCTGGCGACTTAAATGTCTGGAAGTCCTCCCTCAGTGGAGGAACCCCTGTCAGGGTGACATCCTTTACCGGTAACCCTGTCCGCTATCTTTCTGTAGCTGGAAACGGCACCCTTTGCTTCTCTTGGAACGGAGATCTCTATACTATGAAAGAAGGGGAGGCAAATCCCTCTAAGATAGATATTTCCATAAAGAAAGACCGCGATTCCAAGGAGCATATTTTCAAGACTGCCGTTGACGGCGTCTCTGACTTTGCCGTCTCTCCCGGGGAGAAAGAAATCGCCATTGTTTCGAGGGGTGACGTGTATGTGACTCCGGTTGATCTTAAAGAAACGAGGAGGATTACATGTACTGCTGAGCAAGAGAGGGGAGTGTCCTTCGGAAAAGATGGCCGCTCGCTTTACTACGCTTCAGAAAGAAACGGTGAGTGGGCAATCTATAAGACCACTCTTCAGGACAAGAAGGACAAGCTTTTCAGCTTTGCGGTAGATACCAAGGAAGAGAGGGTAACCCCTGTCGGACAGACTTGTTTCCAGCCGAAAGTGTCTCCTGACGGAAAGAAACTCGCCTACCTTCGAAACAGGACGGGGATAGTCGTGATGGATATCTCTTCCGGCAAGGACAAGGTCCTCCTTGAGGAGGGAGTAAATTATTCATATTCAGATGGTGACCTCAATTTTGAATGGAGTCCGGATAGCCGCTTTCTCCTGACCGGATACCAGGGCGGCGGACGCATGTACAATGAAGATGTCGCAATGATTGATGTTGAAAGCGGAAAACTCACCGACCTTACTGAAAGCGGTTATTCTGACGTTGCTTTCCGCTGGGCTCTTGGCGGCAAGGCGATGACCTGGGAAAGCGATAAGGCCGGATACCGCAGTCACGGCAGCTGGGGTGCAGAAGGAGACATCTATATCATGTTCTTCGATAACGAGGCCTATCTGGACTTCATCAAAGACAAAGACCAGAGGGAGATTGATAAACTTCTCGCCGAGGACAAGAAAAATGATAAGAAAGATACTACCAAGGTCGAGAAAGTGAAAAAACTCGAAATGGATCTTGAAAACAGGCAGGACCGTATTGTCCGCCTAACTCCTCAGTCCGGCCGACTTGGCGATCATCTCCTTACTCCTGATGGGAAAAAGCTTTACTACAGCGTCCAACTGGAGAAGGGCCGCGACCTTTGCTGCCTCGATATCGAATCAGGGTCTGTCAAAGTGGTGAAAAAGGGCTTCAGTGGTCCTCTAGTGCTTTCTCCAGACGGGAAGAGCATCTATACCCTCAGCAGGGGAGGAGTCTCTAAGGGAGATATCAAATCGTTCAGTACCAAGAACATAGATTTCAAGGGCGAATACGAGTATTTCCCAGACAAGGAAAGAGAATACATATTCGAGCACTGCTGGAAAGAGGTGAAGGAAAAGTGGTATGATCCCGATATGCACGGGGTGGATTGGGATGCAGTTGCAGCGAACTACCGTCAGTTCCTTCCTTACATCAATGACAATTTCGCCTTCAGGGAACTGCTCTCTGAGATGCTCGGCGAACTCAACGGGTCCCATACCGGAGGCCGCTATCGCCATGGGATCTCCGCTCCGACTGGAAGACTTGGGGTTATTTTTGATGAAGAGTATAATGGGAAGGGCTTGAAGATCAAGGAGTTCCTTCCTAATAGCCGGCTTCTTGCCGCGGCTCCTGGAATGGAACCTGGTGACCTTATTGTGGCGATAGAAGGAAAAGAGATTCCTGCCGGGAAGCCTTGGTACAATGTCTTTGAGCGTACTGCCGGAAAGAGAATCCTTCTGACGGTCAAGGAAGGCGGAAAGGAGAAGAAGGTCTTTGTTGTCCCTGGTTCTGGCGAAACAGAGCAGCTCTATCAGAGATGGGTCCGCAATAATGAGAAGATGGTCGAGCGCCTCTCCGGAGGAAGGGTCGGTTATGTCCATGTCAAGGGCATGAACTCTCCGAGCTTCCGCGAGGTCTATTCAAAGGCCCTCGGCAAGTACAGGAACTGTGACGCCCTTATTGTCGATATCCGTTACAATGGAGGCGGATGGCTCCATAATGATCTCGCTACATTCCTCGACGGAAAGCTCTATACAGAGCGGAGGCCTCGCGGAGTCTTCATGGGGCCGGAGCCATATGATAAATGGATAAAGCCTTCATGCGTAGTTACTTGCGAAAGCGATTACTCGGATGCCTGCGGCTTCCCTTATGTCTATAGGGCACTGGGAATCGGCAAGATAATCGGAGCTCCGGTTGCCGGTACTGCGACTTCAGTATGGTGGGAGACCCAGGTCGATCCGACCATCATCTTCGGTATCCCTCAGGTAGGGTCATTCAGTGTCCAGAACGGACGTTACCTTGAGAATCTCCAGCTGAATCCGGATATTGAAGTCTATAATGATCCGGCCTCATTGGAGCGCGGCGAGGATAAGCAGCTAGAAGCTGCAGTCGCAGAAATGTTGAAAACGATAAAAGAGCAAAACTAATGGCAGAAAAAGTGCTTATTTTCTCAGCCCCCTCAGGATCGGGCAAGAGTACGATAGTCAATCATATCCTTTCTCTCCATCCGGAGGTGGAGTTCTCTGTATCAGCTACTTCCAGAGCTCCTCGCGGATCTGAAGTACATGGGGTCGAGTATTATTTTCTCTCGGAGGACGAATTTCGCGAAAAGATTGCCCGAGATGAATTCGTCGAATATGAGGAGGTCTATGCCGGATCTTTCTATGGGACTCTCAAGGAGGAAGTGAAAAGGATATGGGCGAAGGATCATGTGATTATTTTCGACGTTGATGTCAAGGGAGGGGTCAATCTCAAGAAGTATTTCGGAGATAAGGCGTTATCGGTCTTTATTCAGGCGCCTTCCATCGAGGAACTTCGACGCCGTCTGGAGAAACGCGGCACTGATAGCCCGGAGGCGATTGACCGGAGGGTGGCAAAGGCTGAGGAGGAGATGACATATGCGCCCCTTTTCGACCGGGTCCTCGTCAATGACGATCTCGAGACTGCCTTCAAGGAGGCAGAAGAGATGGTTGATAAATTCCTCTCCGAGCCCGAAAAACGAGTCCGTTGCTGTAGGAAGAAAAAAACCGCCGAATAATGAAGATCGCAGTCTATTCCGGATCTTTCAATCCGCTGCATATCGGCCATCAGGCCATTATGGAGTATCTGACCGAAAAGGCCGGATTCGACTGGGTTTATCTCGTGGTTTCCCCGAAGAATCCGCTGAAAGATTCGATATCAGTCGATTCCGCTGCAGCCCGCTATAAGGCGGCAGTTGAGGCGGTCAAAAGGCATCCTGAGCTCCATGTCTGGATTGATGATATAGAAATGAACATGGAGCCTCCGCATTATACAATAAAGACTCTGGATGCCCTGAAAAGGAGGGAGCCGGAGAATGATTTTACCCTCATTATCGGTGCGGATAACCTCGATGATATCCATAGATGGAGAGACTTCCCGAGGATTCTGATGGACTATGGGGTAGCTGTATTTCCGCGGAAAGGGTCGGACGCAGAGGCGACTCGAAAGAAACTGATGCTGGAATGTGCAGCCTCTCCTTCTCCATATTCCCATGATACAGAGGTGGTTGCACATGGAGAGGACGGCCTAATGGAAGATAATCCCCAGTCGTTGCAGGGTTTTGAGAACCTTATCGATCACCTTTACCAGATCCGTGTCTTGGATGCACCGATGGTGGATATTTCATCCACCGAGATCCGTAAGGGAATTGCTGAAGGGAAGGATATGTCGGCTTACTTGATGTGATAAATTTTTGATCGCTATGAAAATAGAGACAGAGAGAAAGTTCCTTGTGAAGAATATGGACTTTTTGGCCGAGGCGGTTGGAAGTCATTCAATTGCTCAGGGATATATCGCCCATGACGGAGGAAATACCGTCAGGGTGAGGCTATTGGATGGGCAGGGCATCATGACTGTCAAAGGCCCTTCCCATGGCGGAATCAGCCGCATGGAGTGGGAAAAAGAAATCTCTGCACAGGATTTTAAGGATCTTCTTCAGGTATGTCACGGCAGCGTGATTGAGAAGACACGATACATTATTCCCGCCGGTCAGGCAGCTGTCTCAGAGAGTCATTCGACTCATGGCAAGGACCGCTTTTTTGAGGTGGACGTCTTCCATGGCGACAATGAAGGCCTCGTTATGGCTGAAATTGAACTAGGGAGTGAAGAAGAGAACATACCGCGCCCCTCATGGCTCGGCGATGAGGTCACCGGCGACAAGCGGTACTACAATTCTTATCTGACAATAAGGCCCTACAAGACTTGGTAGGGCCTCTTTCTCGGGGCAGCCTCGAGCCTAGAGGACTTCCAGGAGCTCGACGACGAATTTGAGTGCGCTATAGGGAGGAATTGCTCCGCCGGCGCCAGCCTCTCCGTATGCCAGGTCGTAGGGTAGATAGAGTTCGTATTTTGCTCCTTCTTTCATCAGCTGAAGGCCCTCTGTCCATCCTTTTATTACCTGATTGAGGCCGAAGACGGCAGGCTCGCCCCTCTTGTAGGAACTATCGAATATCTGGCCGTTCGGGAAAGTGCCTTCATAGTGGCAGCGGACTTGGGAAGTCGCCTTTGGCGCCTTTCCGGTGCCTTCTTTAAGCACTTTGTACATAAGCCCGCTTTTCAGGGTATGCACATCCGGATCAAGCGAAACTGCTGCGAGGAATTTCTCGCCTTCCTCCTTTGCTGCCTTTCCTGCTTCTGCCTGACGCTCAGTTTGTTCTCTTTCCATCTCGGCATAGAACTTCTCCAGTTCTTCTCCTGCCTCTTCGATTGAGAGCGCCAGGTCGCCTCCTGTCATCATGTCGCGAAGTCCCGCGACGAAATCGTCAAAATTGAGTCCGTGAACACCGCTCTGAAGGAGGTTGGAAGCGAGACTCATACCAAATGCATAACTTTTCTTGTCCATGAAATAATAGTTTATTTTTTGCAAATTTAGCTTTTTTTCATGAAACCGCGGGCTTCTACATAGGCTGCTACCGAGGAAAGGATAAAATAGACAACTGTCTGCAGGGTCATTGCTTTGATTTCAGGCGCAATTGCATAAAGGTTTCCGGAATTGCAGAGATTCATATATGCACGGCACCCGAAGGTGGTCGGGAAAACATATGACAGGGTCTTCCAGAAGGCCGGGAAGCTTGAAGTAGGCCAGGTGAAACCGGTAAGGAACACAGCAATCGGAGTTACAAAAAGGAGAAGAACCAAGACGGTCTCCCTTTTTGCAATGGCACTCGACCAAGTGAATGAAAAGAAGATAATATCTGCCACAAAGAACAGTATAAGGATAAGCATCTCCCACCACCGGCAGTGCATTGGCAGATTGAAAAGATGCGGCACAAAGAGTGCCCCATATACTCCTAAAACAATGAAAATCAGGTAGTATGCGAGTCCTCGGCCGAGAACTATACGACCCATGCCGTGGCCGCTCAGATTGTCTGTCAGCTGCGCGAAACTGCGCCCTTCTTCGCGAAGGGTTCCGGTAAGAGTGGAACTGCCGTAGAACATGACCTGCTGGAGAATCATGAACATTGCCATGTAGACGAAAAACATCGTAAATGAGATTGCAGGGTTGAACTGAAGAGACTCATCGTACTGGACGGGCTCTATGAGCTGCTTGGCGTCCATTCCTGTAAGGCCAGCTTCAGCATAGCGCTCAGTCTGAATTTGATGCACCTCGTCCAGCATTACTTTGTTTGTCGCTATCGTCATGTTCTTGTAATAGAGGAATGTTGACATGTCCGCATATGTCGAAAGCGTAGCCTGCTCGAGGCTATTGAGCTTTTCGTCAAAATCAGACGGAATCAGGATAACTCCATGAATCTTCTGCTCTGCCATCAACTGACGGGCTTCCTCGAGGGATGTGCAGTTATAGGCTATTTCCACCTCTCTTGTTGCATCTACTTCGCGGATGTATCTCCGGCTGTAGCTGCCTCCAGAAAGATCGACCACCGCAACAGGCATATCGTCAACTACGCCGTATCCATAGATCCAGTTATAAAGGAGTGGATAGACCAAGCCGGCGAAGCAGAAAATCAGCATTACTCCATTATCATGGATAATAAGCTTCAGTTCGTTTACGAAGATGCCCCATGCATCGCGGACCCATCGGCCAATATATGATATTTTTTCTTCCATAATTAGTTGCGAGGATAATTCTGATACTTATAAGCTCCATACAGGCGTTTCAGACCGAGAAGTGGCAGGAATTGGAAGGCCAATAGGGCGACCACGAAGAACCACCATCCCGAGAAACCTGTCCCGAAGAGTGCTGTCTGTACAAAAATCCGATAGTAGAAACGCAATGGGTAGAGCCACGACAGACCTCTTAAAGCTGCAGGTAGGGATGAAATCGGTAGAGTGAATCCTGCGAATGAGAAGCCCAGAACGCTGTAGAGAGCGCTGATACAGACGGAAAGCCGTAGGGTAGGAACCATGGATACGATGAAAACGGCTATTGCTTCATACGCAATGACAAGAAGGAATGTAGCAAGGAGCATTGCCCATATTGATCCATGGAGGGGATAGTGCAGCGGTCCGAAAATGACCAGCTGGACCGTTGTCCCAAGTACGGTAAAGAGCAGAGTGTAAGGAATAAGCTTTGCGAAGACAGCCAGTCCTATAGAATCTCCGCTCATCTCAAGCAGTTCCTTCGAGGTCCCGTATTTTAACTCTGAAGCTAGTGCATAAGAGACGACAAGCAGGATGCTCATTGCCAGGATGCCGGTCAGAATCATGTTGTTCAAATAGTATGCATAGCTTGCCGGCGCGTTTCCGATGTAATGGGCATCGATGGCAAAAGGTTGGATCCTGGCCATTATCTCTCTCTCACTGACGCCCTTTGCCCGGAGAACCTCCCGCTGAACGGCGCCGTTGGTAAGAGAAACCATCGTTAGAATGTCCTTGTAGGCAAGTGCCCCGCCGATAACGGGATTCATCGTATTGACATAAATGCCCATTTTCGGACACCTGAAAGCCTGGACGTCAGCATCGAAGTTGTCGGGAATGATGACATAGGCAGAGATACGTCCCGCTTCCATTTCCTGACGGGCTTCAGATACATTGTCAAAAGAGATGACCTTGCCCAGCTGTGTGGCATCGAGCTGCCGAATGAAATTCCGTGAAGTGGATGACAGGTCTCGGTCTACAACGCCGATAGGGATATCTTCGGGTACTCCCTCGCTCATAAAAGTCAGGAAAAAGATAGCCGAAGCCAGCATCACACCGACAGAACCCAGCAGATAAATGGGACGTTTGCCCCATAGATGCAGCTCGCGTATGACTATTTCACGGATGCGTTTCATTATTTTTCGTTTCTAATGAGGATGACACTCATGCCGGGGCGTAGACCTTCAACCTTTCCGTCAGGACGGGCTCGAACTTCGAACGTATGAGAGTCGAACTCTCCTACTTCTTTTGTCGCCCTCCAGGTGGCATAAGACTCGCGGACGGCCATATAGTATACTGTGGCTGTGATTTCCTTGTTTTTGAGGGCGGGAACGGTCAGTTTGAGCTTGTCTCCCGACTGCATGCCGTCCAAACGGTCTTCACGGATATTGAAAGTCAACCAAATATCATCAAGATCCTGAATCGTCATTATAGGAGAGCCTTGTCCGACCAATTCGCCGACTTTCGGATATCTGGCCGCTATGATTCCTCCGGAGGGAGCCGTGAGGACGATTTCATCTTGATATGAATTGACAAGATTTACGGCAGCATTCGCCCGTTCTACAAGAGCGACGGCGGCATCTTTATCTTCCTGCCTTGCTCCCTTGAGGGCCATGTCATACTGGCTTTTAGCCGCGCGCTCTGTTGCGACTGCAGCGTCATACTGTGCCTTGACCTCGTCAAATTTCTGGTCAGAGACCACCTTTTCATCGTGAAGTTGCTGCATCCTTTCATATGATTTACGCATAACTTCTTCACCGACAAGAGCTTTCTGCCACATCTCATAGGCACCTGTAATCTGCTCCTGCTGTGCTCCCTTGTAGGCTTTATTCTTCTGTGCGAGGGCTGCTGCGCGAGCGGCTGTAGCTTCAGCGATCTTTGCGCGGATTTCCGGAGAGTCGATCATGACAAGAGTATCTCCTTTCCGTACGGTCTGCCCCTCTTCTGCGAGAAACGCTTCTATTCTTCCCGGGACTTTACCGGAAACCCTGTACTCTGTAGCTTCGGCCTCGCCTTGGATGACGGAGGCTTTCGGCCTTGAAACAATATATCCTAAGACGGATACACAAAGGACAACTGCGACTAGCGCAAGAACTCCAATAAGGAGGTTGTAGTTTTTCTTTGCCATGGTATTGTATTTTATTTGTTTGCTTGATAATTTCCTTCTGCCTTTCTCAAGGCGGCAGCGGCCATCTGAAGTTCGATGCCGGCATCGATGTATTCGCTATGGGCGCTTAGCCATGCCGTATGGGCCCCGAGAACTGTATTGGCCTCGACGACACCGGCCTTGAATCCGACAGTCGCCTTGCGGAGATTCTCCTCTGCGCTTGCAAGGTTGGACTCGGTCATGTTGAGCTTCTCCATCGCTTCCTCAAAGAGTTTTCTCTGCTGGGTCACCTGGAGGTTGATCAGGTTGCGGGCGTCTTCATATTGGTCGGTGTATAGACGGACTTCCGCTTGTGCTTTACGATATTTGTTGAGGCTCTCTCCGCCATGGAAGAGGGGTATGCTGACCATTACACCGGCACTGAACATTCCGCCCTGCCAGTTATTCTGGAAACCGTTGAATGCGTTGGGGTTGGTCATAAGATAACTGCCAGTCAACGCAACTTTCGGCATCATGTCCGCGCGGGCTATTTTGGCCTTTCGGTCGTAGATTTTTTCAGCAAGGGAGAGGCTTCGAGTTTCCGGCCTGTCTGAGTAAATGTCTTCAAGCGGTTTCTCGGGAATTAGCCCTGGAACAGGAATAGAAGAAAGAGTCTCGTCTGCAAGGACAATTTCTGTATCGAGAGGCAACCCGATGCGTTTGCAAAGGAGCATCTTTGAAAGCTCTAGTCCGTTGGATGCCTTTGTAAGGAGCATGTCTGCCTCATTGGCCTTGACCTGGATCTGAAGGGCGTCAGATTCGGTAGAGACACCTGAACGTACAGCCAGATTGACGTCGTCCTGCATTTTATGCAGCAGGTCGCAGTATGATTGGGCGAGCTTCTTCTTGTTGGCGATAGAGACGATTTGCCAGTAAGCCTGATCGACATCAACGGCGACATCGGCATATTTCATATCGTATTTAGCTTTTGCCAAATCTTCAGCAAGGGAAGCCATCTGATTGGAATAGATGATTTTACCACCGACGAAAACAGGTTGCTGGATCGTTATGGCTCCGACCCACACATTGTGAAAATCCGGATGGAGGGCGTCATCGATATCTGAACATATCGCATTTACCGGGTCCGCAATGTTCGGAATCATCCCTGCGAGGGAACTGGCATCGACACCCTGAAGCATGCTGAATATGGTCTGCCACATGGGGCTGCCCATATATTCTTGGGCGAGCGCCGGGTTGGTCTTGATTGCAGTCATGAGCTGAGTCATCTTGTCTGTCATGGCTGCGCTTATTCCTCCGATCGCTCCTGATGCGGCTGTATTGATCTGGTCTTGAACCAAAGTCCCGGCATTTCGGAGAAGCTCCGACTGTGTGTCGTTGATCAGTGCGATATCGCGGTTATTATATAGGTACGCGCCGGTGGCGCTGATATTCGGTAAATAATTCGCACGGGCTATTTTCCTGTCATAACCGGCCATTTCAATGGCTACGCGTGCCTGATCCAGTTCCTTTGAAGCCTGGACAGCCCTGTCCCGGCACTCTTCAAGCGTGAGGACCGTTTGGGCGGTCAGCTGGAGAGGAAGGGAGACTGCAAGCAGCGCGACTAAGTAATACATCTTTTTCATATTATCGACTTAATTATGATTTTCGCTTTTCTTTTCGACTGCAAAGGTAGGTCTAAAAATAGGTATTATAAATCTTTATTTTCCGCCAATAATTGTATTTTGGTCGGATTTAAGCGATTTTTTTGAAATTAATTTGCCAAAAGTGTTATCTTTGCGGAACAATTAGATAATCGACTAAAATGCAAAACTCACCTTTTAAAAACATCGGGATACCGGACATCCTTAAAATCTCCTCTATTGTGTCTGAGTCCAATCTTGGACAGGATTTTATATTGGGAGAGGCTGACGGTAAAACCGCATTGTCGGACAACCGCATTTTGGAAATACTTCAATCTCCAATACGCTTAGATGGTTACATCTTATTCTTTTTGAAAAAAGGACGTTTCAAGATTGATTTCAATCTTCACTCTTATCAAGTGCAAGAGGGATCGCTTCTGGTCTCTGTTCCAGGGAATATTATCCATATATCCTCGCTGGATGAAGATCGAATTCTAGGGATCGAAATCGTCTTTGTCGTTCTTTCCAAAGAGTTTATTTCCGGTCTCCACCTCGATTTCAACTCAGCCTTCCAGCAGAGCATGCAGATGCTAGAAGATCCCTGTATTCTCTTGAATGAAGACCAACTTTCCCTTGCTGAATCCTATTTCCGTCTAGCCAGAAAGGTCATCGACTCCTCATACAAAAACAAGCGTCAGATTGTAGCAGGTTTGCTCACGTCTTTGAGTTATCTGGCCGACGACGTGTGGACAGAGCAGCTCAAAAGGAGCGCCGAGAGGCAGCCCTCAAACAATTCGCGTGCGTACTATGTATATGAGAAGTTTATGAAACTGGTAACAGAGTACCATACCAGCGAGCGAAATATGCAGTTCTATGCTGACAAGATGAGCCTTACTCCGAAATATCTGTCCAAGGTCATCAAGGACGTATCCGGGCGAGGGGGCCCCGAGTGGATTGATGATTATGTCGTATTGGAGGCAAAAAATCTGCTCCGCTATTCTGAAGAACCAATCAAAGAAATAGTTTATAAACTGAATTTTCCTAGCGTGAGTGTCTTCCATAAGTTCTTTAAACAGCACACGGGAATGACCCCTTCCGAATATCGACATCCTAATCCATCCTCGTCCGGATCCGGCGATTCAATCGCAAATTAGTCGATCAAGAAGCGACCGAAGTTACAGAGATAGAAAATATTGTTATCTTTGCTTAATTATTATGGACTGGATTGAAGCATTTGAAATTTTTTCTCTGGTGACGGGCGTTATATATCTTGTCCTCGAAGTTCTCCAGAAAAATTTCATGTGGGTGGTCGGAATCCTTACCGCCGCGGCTGCGGTAGTCGCTTTCGCCGCTCAGCACCTCTATGCTTCAATGTCCCTTAACGTCTATTATGTCGTAGTTTCCGTAATCGGATTGGCGCAGTGGAAAAAAGATGAGGAGAAGGTACAGGAAGGGATTCATTTACGGAAGATATCAGGAAGAGGCCTTTTGCTGAGCGCTTGCGTTTTTGCAGCAGGTACCGTCCTTCTCTATTTTATCCTTTCTGCCCTCGGCGATCCCGCTTCGTGGCTGGATGCCGGGGTTACCGTTCTCAGCGCGGTTGCTACGTGGTGGCTGGCAAAGTCCATTCCTCAGCAATGGATTCTCTGGATAGTTGCTGACTTTGCCTCCGCTTATCTTTGCTTTAGCCAAGGAATGAATTGGATGACAGTGCTTTATGTATTCTATGCACTGTCTGCAATATATGGATATTATCATTGGAAAAAACAAGGTCGTTATGTTTAAAAAAGTGATTCTCGCGTTTGTCGCCGCTTTCGCATGTGCGATTGTCTCAGCTCAGGAAGAGCCTGCAAGGGCGGATGGTTACAAGTATGTAAATGCTTCAGAATTTCCTGTCTTCGGGAAAGTCGCAGAAGGGACACCCTATCGCTACAGCCGTCTTCCGGCTTCTCTTGAAGGAGTGTCGAGAAAGTCGGTCTGGAACCTTGGTCTCAATTCGGCGGGAGTTTATGTCCGTTTCCGTACCGATGCTCCCGCGCTGAGAGTCCGCTGGACTTCGCTGAATAAGCATTACATGAACCATATGTCTCCGACAGGCGACAGGGGAATTGATGTCTATGCGCTGACAGCCGACGGCTGGAGGTTTGTAAAGAGCGGTCGTCCTTCGAGGGAAGCGGTCACTGATACCCAGATTATCGAGAATATGATTCCCCAGATGAGGGAATTCATGGTCTATATGTCCCTTTATGACGGTGTTACCGATATGGAAATAGCTGTCCCTGAGGGATGTACTCTTGAGGGCCCGGCTCTCGACAGTCCTTCTGTCAAAAAACCGGTTATAATGTACGGAACAAGTATTCTCCAAGGTGGATGCGCAACAAGGCCGGGTATGGCTTATACGAATATCATCTCACGCCGTCTCGACAGGGAGGTCATCAATCTCGGATTCAGCGGCAACGCAAAGCTCGACTATGAGATTGCAGAGCTCATGGCTTCAGTCAAGGATCCCGGACTCTTCGTGCTCGATTATGCTCCGAACTGCACAAGCGAGCTCATAGAGGAAAAGGGAGAAAAATTCTTCCGTATTCTGAGGGATGCTCATCCGGATGTCCCGATCATTTTCGTTGAGCAAACGCCTTATTCCTTCATGGAATTCGATCAGGAGCTCAGGGAAACTCTCCTTAAGAAGATGGAGACCCAGAAGCAACTTTTCAAGAAACTCAAGTCTCAGGGCGAGAAAAAGATTTATTATATCAAGGGTGATAAGATGGTGGGGGCTGATGGAGATGCCTTCGTAGATGGAACTCATCTTACAGATCTCGGTATGCTCCGTTATGCTGACCTTGTCACTCCTGTTATCAAGAAAGTATTGAAAAAGAACAAGTAATGAAAATCATAGTTGAAAGCGGCGCTACCAAGACAGACTGGTGCGCAATTCTCTCTGACGGGTCCGTCAAGAGATTCCAAGGGCCGGGGATGAATGTAGCAACCCAGCCTTTCGAGGCTGTCAAGGCGACGCTCCTTGAATCGGTAAAGTCTCTTCCCAATGAGCCGGTCGAGGAAATACATTTTTATGCGGCGGGTTTGATTGCCGGAAACACAGCTGTCCCGGAGTCTGCTAAAAACCTCGACGCCGCTCTTATGGATATTTGGCCGGAGGCTTCAAAAGAGTATGCTTCCGACCTTTTGGATGCCGCCCGTTCTGTCTGCGGAAGAGCTCCCGGCATCGCGGCTATCCTCGGAACCGGCTCCAACAGCTGCTTCTATGACGGAAAAGATATTGTAAAGAATGTCCGCAGTTGCGGGTTCATCCTGGGTGACGAGGGCGGCGGAGTCGCTCTTGGACGCGATTTTATGGCCGATTTCTTGAAAAAACTCATGCCGGAAGATCTGGTTGAAGAGTTCTCCTCAAAGTATACGGTCGACTATATGACAGTGGTCAAAAATGTCTATCAGGGGAGTGCCCCCGCGAAGTATCTCGGCCAGTTTGCTCCGTGGATAATGTCTCACTATGATACTCACGAATATGTCCGCGATCTTGCTGACCGCAACTTCCGGAGGTTCATTGAACGGGCCCTCATGCAATATGATATTGCTACCTATCCAGTCGGCGTCGTCGGAGGTTTCGGATATGCCTATAGGGACATCTTGAAGAGGATCGCCGGGGAGTACGGTATCCGTTTCTCCTCCATCATACCGACTCCTATGGATGGGCTTATTGAATACCATAAGTAATTGAATATGAGAACAACAGAACAGTCGTCCAAATACAGCGGCTTGGAAAAGATGACCACAAGGGAGATCCTTGAAGGCATCAATAATGAGGACCACCTTGTACCTGAGGCCATTCGTCCTGTGATCCCGCAAATCGAGGCCCTCGTGGACGGGATTGTCGAGAGGATGGAGCGCGGAGGACGCGTATTCTATATCGGTGCAGGAACGAGCGGCCGGCTCGGTATTGTGGATGCTTCCGAGATACCGCCGACTTATGGAGTCTATGATGCTTTCATAGGCCTTATTGCCGGAGGGGACAAAGCAATCAGGACCGCAGTGGAAAACGCTGAGGACGATCCGGATGGGGCATGGAAGGACATGGAACCATTCCAGCCAACAGTAGATGACGTAGTTGTCGGAATCGCAGCTTCCGGTACGACCCCTTATGTCATAGGAGGCCTTCGCCATGCCAGAGAAAACGGTCTTCTCACCGGTTGCATCACTTGTAATTCGGATGCTCCTGTGACCGCTGAAGCGGACATCCCAATTGCTGTGGTAGTCGGTCCGGAATTTGTCACCGGCAGTACCAGGATGAAGGCCGGAACGGCTCAGAAACTGATACTCAATATGATATCCACTTCATGCATGATCCGTCTCGGCCATGTCCATGGCAACAAGATGGTCGATATGCAGCTTTCGAATGCCAAGCTCGTCGATCGCGGGACAAGGATGATAATGGATGAGACCGGTATCACCGATTATCAGACCGCCAAATCAATGCTCCTCAAATACGGCCAGGTGCGGGCTGCTGTCACTGCCTATTTCAATTCTCAAAAACACGAAGCCTGATGGCGTTTAACGAACATTATCCTTCTTCTCTCCTTTCCGATGCTGTAGATGCGATCGGCTCCCTTCCCGGAGTCGGCCGTCGGAGTGCTCTGAGGCTTGCTCTCCATCTTCTAAAGCAGCCTAAGGAGAACGTCCACCATTTCACTGAAGCGATCAACCGCCTTAGAGACGAAGTCCGATACTGCCGGATCTGCAAGATGATTTCGGATGGGGAAGTCTGTTCAATCTGCTCCGACAGGTCCAGGGACTCGAGGATAATATGTGTTGTCGAGAATGTAAGGGATGTGATGAGCATCGAGGAGACAGGTCAGTATCATGGTGTCTATCATGTCCTCGGAGGTATCATTTCTCCGATTGCAGGGGTAGGGCCGTCCGACCTTACGATTAAAGATCTCTGTGAGAGAGTTTCATCTTTCGAAGACCCATCTTCAGCAGAAGTGATACTCGCTCTCAGCGGTGATGTCGAAGGGGAGACGACCGCGTTTTATATCTATCGCCAGATTGCTCCTTTCGGGGTGAAGATTACCTCTCTTGCGAGGGGCCTTGGCTTTGGCGACGACCTTGAATATGCTGATTCTCTGACTCTCGGAAGGTCTATTACCGGAAGGCAGATTTTTAAACCATAAATATCTTATGCTGGCTATTTTATCAGCCATATTGCTCGCCCTTTCGCTTTGTGCAGACTGCTTTGCGGTAGCAGCCTGCTCAAGTGTTACCCTTCGGGAAATCCGTCTGGGAAAGGTCCTCTCGGTAGCCCTTGTCTTTTCGCTTGTCCATTGCTGTTTTCTCTCTGTAGGTTGGCTCGTCGGAGATGCTGTCGCTTCTTTTGTTCAGAGTATTGCTCATATCATCGGATTCCTGCTTCTTCTCTATGTTGGAGGAGTGATGATCTTCGAGGCAGTAAAGGGCTCTGAAGAGGTACGGGATTTGAGCAGCTTTGTTCATATTCTCTTAAGCTCGGTGGCGACCAGTATCGATGCTTTTGCAGTCGGAGTATCATTCGCCATGGACGGAGAGTCTCTCGGGGACGTGCTCCTTAAGGTTGTTGTCCTATTTATAGTGACGATGATAGTTGTTTCCCTGGGTATTTACGGAGGGCAGGCTGCCGGCCGCCGTTTCGGCCGCGCCGCCGGAATTGTCGGCGGGGCGATTCTCATACTGATAGGAGCGAATATTCTTTTTGCGTTCATTTAAGGCTGTTTTCGAGCAGAAAAAGAGGCATTTTCGCTTGTTTATAACGATTTTATTATTACATTTGCGGGCTGCGTTTTCCGTGAGCGCTAGCTGGTTGTAATAAGTGAAATCCATCCGGTGCGACTGGCCCGGATTAAAACTGGAAATGATATGCTGAATATCTTCTACAGAAAAAACGGAAAGATCGAGGTCTCCCAGTCGGAGAATGAATTTTCCAAGATCATACTTGAGGATGTCGTTTGGATCGACCTTCTTTCTCCTACCGGTCCCGAAAAGAGGGCGGTGGAGAAGTTCCTTGGTATGGAGATCCAGTCCAGGGCGCAGGCCGAGGAAATCGAGAGTTCATCTCGTTATTTCGAGACCGATGAGGCAATCTTTGCAAATACGAACTTCCTCACCCCGGGTCCGGAAGAGTATATGATGCAGGCGGTATCGTTCACCTTGGTGGACGACAGCCTGACCACTCTGAGGGATGTTCCTCTCCGAAGTTTTACGGAGCTTCAGAGGCGTCTTCAAGTCAATCCCAAGCGCTATCCTGACGGGTACAGCATTTTTACAACGATACTCGACCAGCGTGTCGACCTCGATGCGGATATGATTGAGATTCTCTCGAAGGAGATTTCCCAGTATGCGAAAAGGATTAATCAGCAGGAGGATATCAATGAGGACCTTCTGATCGACATCAATCAGCTTCAGGAGAATACGATGCTCGTCCGCGAAAACGTGGTCGATAAGCAGAGGCTTATTTCCAACCTGATGAAGAGCCCCAAATATCCGTCGAACCTCGAGGGCAGGCTCAACGTGCTGCTTCAAGACATTACCTCCCTTATCAACCATACGAATTTCTGTTTTGAAAGGCTCGAATATCTCCAGAATACGGTCGTCGGTCTCATCAACATCGACCAGAACAAGATCATGAAGATATTTACCCTCGTGTCCCTTCTTCTTATGCCTCCGACCCTCGTTGCGAGTTTCTATGGGATGAATGTGAAACTTCCTATGACGGGTACTTCTTGGGACTGGGTGATTATTATCGGTATCATGCTTGTGACATTTGCCGTCGTGCTTATTCTTTTCAAGCGAAGAAAGATGCTGTAGGTATTTGAAAATCAAATTTTTTTGAATAATTTTGCACGCTTTTTTCGGAGGCGTGCATTTTTTTGCTTCCGAAAGGCACTAAAAAATAATGTTTAACCCCTAGTTTGATTCGTTTAACAAATTATGGCAGAAGAAATTAACAATGGCATCGTGGAGACTCCCGCAGTAGAGGAGACCCCCGTGGTAAATGAAGCTCCCGTAGTGGAGGAAGTAAAAGCTGAAGAGCCTAAAAAGAAGGCTCTCAACGCTTCCGTAGCTCCCGAGGACTTCGATTGGGATGCTTTCGAGAATGACGGAGCAACAGCCGTCGACAAGGAGAAAGATTCCGAGCTTTACAATCAGACCCTTTTGAAGGTCGTCGAGAACGAGATCGTAGAAGGTGTCGTTACAGCAATTAACAAGAGGGAAGTCGTAGTGAACATCGGCGCAAAGAGCGAAGGTGTCATCTCCGCCCCTGAGTTCCGTTACAATCCTGACCTCAAAGTTGGTGACAAGGTTGAGGTTCTCGTTGAGTCTGCAGAGGACAAGAAGGGTCAGCTCATCCTTTCCCACAAGAAGGCACGCGCCCTCAAGTCTTGGGATATGGTCAATGCAGCTTATGACGCCAATGAGATTGTAAAGGGCTTCATCAAGACCCGTACAAAGGGTGGTATGATCGTCGACGTATTCGGAATCGAGGCATTCCTTCCCGGTTCTCAGATCGACATCAAACCTATCCGCGACTACGATCAGTTCGTCAATACCACAATGGACTTCAAGATTGTCAAGATCAATCAGGAGTTCCGCAATGTCGTTGTATCGCATAAGGCACTGCTCGAGGCAGAGCAGGAGCAGAAGAGGGCCGAACTCATTTCCAAACTCGAAAAGGGTCAGGTTCTCGAAGGAACCGTCAAGAACATCACCAACTACGGCGTATTCGTCGACCTCGGCGGTGTGGACGGTCTCATCCATATTACAGATCTTTCCTGGGGTCGTATCAATCACCCTGAGGAGGTTGTTACCCTCGATGAAAAGATCAAGGTCGTCGTCCTTGATTTCAACGAGCAGCAGAAGAGGATCGCTCTCGGTCTCAAGCAGCTCACCCAGCATCCTTGGGATAGCCTCGATGCTGACCTTAAGGTCGGTGACACCGTCAAAGGTAAAGTCGTCGCTATCGCCGATTACGGTGCATTCGTAGAGGTCGCTCCCGGTGTTGAGGGCCTTGTCCATGTCTCTGAGATGTCATGGTCTCCTCGCCTCCACAGCGCTCAGGAGTTCCTCAAAGTCGGTGACGAAGTTGAGGCAGTCGTCCTCACCCTCGACAGGGAAGGCCGCAAGATGTCCCTCGGTCTCAAGCAGCTCACAGCCAATCCTTGGGAGTCTATCCGCGAGAAATATCCCGTCGGCTCACAGCACAAGGCTACCGTCCGCAATATCACCAACTTCGGTGTATTCGCAGAGCTTGAGGACGGCGTAGAAGGTCTCATCCACATCAGCGACCTCAGCTGGAACAAGATCAAGCATCCTTCAGAGATGATCCAGGCTGGCGAGACTATCGATGTCGTTATCCTCGACTTCGATGAGCAGAGCCACAAACTCTCCCTCGGCCACAAGCAGCTTGTTCCCAACCCTTGGGACGAAATCGAGGCCAAGTATCCTGTAGGAACTGTAGTTGAAGGTACTGTTACCGCTGCCGGTGACAAGGGCACTACCGTTACCCTCGAGGATGGCACCGAGACCTCCGCATTCAACCGCGAGATGGTCAAGGAAGATGGCAAGCAGGCTGTCGTAGGCGACAAGCTTCCTGTCAAGGTTGTCGAACTCCGCCGCAGCACCCGTACAGTCCGCGTATCTCATGTCCGCACATACTCCGAGGCTAAGGCCGCTAAGGAGAATGCCGAGGCTGATACCACCAAGAAGGCTATCAAGAAGGTCAATACCGCTATCGAGAAGACCACTCTCGGAGACATCTCCGAACTTGCAGCCCTCAAGGACAAACTCGAGAAGGGTGAATAGTTTTAAAGTTACCATGTTGGGCACCGCGTCAGCGATGCCCGTCATGGGTAGAAATCAGAGCGCTCAGGTACTTTCAGTGCATGAGCGCTTGTTTCTTGTAGACTGCGGCGAAGGGGTCCAGTCGCAGATGGTCAGATACCGGATCCCGATGATCAAACTGGATTCCATATTCATATCCCATATCCATGGCGATCATCTATTCGGAATATTCGGTCTTCTTTCCACAATGGGGATGCAGGGACGTCAGACGCCCCTAAATATCTTCGCACCGGTCAATTTCGGGCCCATTCTGAAGTTTTTCCTCAGTTATTACGGAGACGGTGTAAGTTTCGAAATCAGATTCACCCCATTGAAGATGAAGGAGCCTGAAGTGGTTTTGAATGCCAAGGCGTTTGAGATTCTTTCCTTCCCCCTCAATCATGGCATAGAGACCTTCGGATTCATCTTCAGGGAAAAAGAGCCCCAGTGGAATGTCCACAAAGAGGCAATCGCAAAATACGGGCTTACCTTGACGGAAATCGGGTCTTTGAAAAGGGGAGAGGATGTTGTAAGGGAAGAGACTCTCATTCCGCTTTCAGAAGCAGCCTATAAGCCTTTCGCCCCCCGAGCATACGCCTATTGCAGCGATACGGCTCCTTTCCCGGAGGCTCAGGAGTGGCTCCGCGGCGTAGATGTACTCTACCATGAAACGACTTATCTCGAGGAGCTTTCGGATCAGGCGGAAAAGCGGCACCATTCGACAACTCTGCAGGCCGCCTCTCTTGCAAAGGCCATTGGCGCCTCAAAACTTATAATCGGGCATTATTCCTCCCGCTGCAAGGATATTGCACTATATGAGTCTGAGTGCAGGAGTATATTTCCTGAGACCTATGCCGCTTCGGACGGGGACGAATTTGAAATTGAAAAATAATTCCTTATCTTTGAGAGAATAGTCAGTTTGAGTATGAAAAGGACATTGTTTGCAATCTTGACTCTGGCTCTCTGCGTCTTTGTAGCAGCAAAGGATACGAAAACTCCGCAGGAAGAGTATATATCGAAATATGCCGGTATAGCTGTCGCCGAAATGTATAGGAGCGGTATCCCCGCCAGTATTACGCTTGCCCAAGGACTTTTGGAGTCAGGTGCCGGCCGGTCTTCTCTTGCATCAGAAGGCAACAATCACTTCGGAATCAAGTGCCACAACAATTGGAAGGGGAAGACTATGAGAGCTGACGACGATGCAAAGAACGAGTGTTTCCGCGCCTACTCTTCAGCCGAGGAGTCCTTCCGTGACCATAGTGATTTCCTGCGTTATCGAGACCGCTACAAGTTCCTTTTCGACTTTGATATCACCGACTACAAATCCTGGGCTGCCGGTCTTAAAAAGGCCGGTTATGCCACGGACCCTGCATATGCCTCAAAACTTATCAAATACATAGAAGATTACGGCCTGTCAGTATATGATAATATGACCGTCCAGGAGGTATACAGCGCCGTCCCTGAGGCTGAAGAACTCTCTTCCGAAGAAGAGTATCCCTCCGAGATTCCTGATTCACCGTTGAATATAGAGGCTGCTTCTTCTTCATATGCAGGAGGCATTGAGCAGTATTCTTTCGCAATGTCAAGGAAGCTCTATTCACGTAACGGAGTCCCGTTCGTACAGTCGGTAGAAGGGGAGACTTATTCCTCGATTGCAAAAGAGAACAACCTCTTCCTCAGGGAGATACTCCGCTACAATGATCTTAAGTCAGATCGTCAGCTTTTGCCTGGGACCGTCGTTTATTTGGCCGCAAAGAAGAAAATGGCAGCAAAGGGCCTAGACAAATATATAGTTGAGAGTGACGGAGAATCTTTGAGAGACATAGCCCAGAGGTTCGCAATAAAAAAGAAGAACCTCTTGAAGATGAATGATATGACAGAGTCTTCAAAGATCTATGAGGGAGACGAGATTTATCTTCGTCCCTCTATCCCATCGAAAGTTGAACTCAGAAAGCGGTAGCTGATGAAAAAAAAGCTTGTTATTGTTTTCGGCTGTCTTGCCGTCATCGCGGCAGCCGTTTTCGGCATATTGCTCGGAAGAGCCTATTATGACCGTAAGAAGCCCAATTTCTCCGGCCTTTTCGAGTTATATGTCTATCCCGACATGACGCCGGAGGCTGTCCTCGATTCTATCCTGTCGACAGGGAAGGTCATAAAACCGAATAGTCTTAAAAGGGCTTTTGAGAGAAGAAAAGCTTCAGAGAGCATTGTGGTAGGGCACTATACGCTCGATTCGACAATGCCCAGTATGTATGCCTCCAGCATGCTCCACCTTGGATGGCAGACCCCCGTCAATCTTACCCTTTCCGGTGCCATCAGGTCGAAAGAAATTCTTGCAAGAAAAATATCTTCGCAAATGCTTGCCGATTCAGCGGATGTGGCTTCATTTGCGCTCTCCGCGGATTCTCTCTCAAAATACGGGGTGGATACAACCACATTGTTCTGCCATATAATTCCGGACACGTACCAGATGTACTGGACTGCTTCGGTAAGAGAGATTTTCGATAGGCTTATAAAGGCCGGTGATGATTATTGGACAAGCGAGAGAGTGGCCAAGGCAAAGGCTCAGGGCTTGACTCCTGAAGAGGCGTCAATCCTTGCCTCAATTGTGGATGGAGAGACCCGCTATGTCCCCGAACAGCCGACTATTGCCGGCGTTTATCTCAATCGTCTCCATCTTGGGATGAAGCTTCAGGCCGATCCGACAGTGGCCTATTGCTATGGATATACGCTAAATAGGATTCTGAAGAGGCATCTGGAAATAGATTCTCCTTACAACACATACATGTATGCCGGGCTTCCTCCGGGTCCGATCTCTTGCCCTCCGAAATCATGTCTCGAGGCAGTATTGAATCCGGATGGCCACAATTATCTGTATTTTTGTGCAGATCCCTCTTTCAACGGTTCGCATCGTTTTGCTGCGACATATTCCGAGCATATGAGTAACGCTCGTGCATTCCAGGCTGCGCTCTCTGAAAAATTAAGAAACAAATAATCATGAAAAAGGCGGTTATCTATCTTCTGTTGGCGTCAGCACTTATTTCTTGCGGACGCCGCGGCCCTGAACCACTGAAGCTCGTGAATGTATTCCCTGTCGAAGGTCGCCAAGGGGTGGCTACGGACGGAGAATTCTACTATGTTTCAAGCTCTACAGCTCTCTACAAATATGATTTGAAGGGTAATCTTCTCCTTTCAAATGAGAATCCCTTCGAGGGTATGACAGGCCCGCTCAATCATATTGGCGACATCGACGTCCATGAGGGGGAGATTTATGCCGGATGCGAGTGGACAATGGACGGGGTAATAGATAATATCCAGATTGTTATCTATGATGCGGAAACACTTCTGTATAAGCGTGCTATCCCATGGAATAAGAATACCGGCCAGGTAGAATGCTGCGGACTTGCGGTGGATAGGGAGCACGGAAGGGTATGGATGTCCGACTGGGTAAAAGGGGACCATCTTTATTGCTATGACCTCTCGACCTCAGAATATGTCGGAAAGGTTGCATTGAATCCGGAGCCCGTCCTTCAGCAGGGTATTTATTGCATGAAAGGGAAGATGATCATATCTTGCGATGACGGGGATGCCGATAAGGATGAACCTGACAATCTATATATCGCGGACATGTATGACCATAAAGGGAATCTCAAAGTTGTCAGCGAACCGAAAGTATTCAGGGTCATGTCGGATTTCAAGAAGAACGGCGAGATCGAGGGGTTGACCTTCAACCCTCTCAACGGGGAAATGACAGTGCTCGCAAACAGGGGAGCCCGCATAGTTAAAGGTGTGCCGAAAGGGTTTTACGAAGGCTATGACAAAGAGATACACGAATTGTATGTGTTTTCTAAGTAGCTTTTGAAATTTTTTTATTATCTTTGAGGTCGTCGGCATCTTCCTATGGACCTTATTGATAACATATTTTCAAAGTATTCGGAAGAGGGACGCGATCTTGTAAGGAAAGCTTACAATGTCGCGTCTGAGGCTCTTGTGGGTGAGCAAAGGGGCAATGGTAAGCCTTTCATTGAGCATCCTATGGGTGTTGCCAAGATTGTTTGCAATGAAATCGGCCTCCCTCCCGAGTGCGTTGCCGCTGTCTTTCTGCATGAAGCGACACGTGCCCATAATGTGGATATATCCTCCTATGGATTTGACCAGAGTGTTTATAACATGGTCGACGGTCTCAATAAGATTTCCACCATCAATCCCAAGGATACCCGACTTGAGGCAGAGAAATATAAAAAGTTGATAATTCAGTATTCGAGGGATCCTCGTGTTACTCTCTTGAAACTTGCCGACCGCCTCGAGGTTATGCGCAGCCTCGATATTTTCCCGAAATCATCCAGAGAGAGAAAGGTACTCGAGACTCTGCTTCTCTATATCCCCCTTGCCCATCAGCTTGGACTCTACAATATGAAAAGGGAGATGGAGGATATCTATCTCAGTTATGCAGAACCCGAGCAATATCGCCTTATTACGAATAAGCTGAAGGCGACGGAGAAGGATAGGGAGAAGCTGATGGCTGAGTTCATAGAGCCGCTGAAGAAGAAACTCTCCGATGCCGGGATTGAGTATAAACTCAAGATAAGGACGAAGGCAGCATATTCTATTTGGGCGAAGATGCAGAAGCAGAAAGTGCCTTTTGAGGGTGTATATGACGTTTTTGCCATCAGGTTTATAATAGATTGTCCCGAGGATCCGAAGATAGAGAAGGATCTTTGCTGGCAGGTCTATTCTTTCGTTACAGAAGAATACGAGCCCGATACTTCCCGTCTTCGCGACTGGGTTACCACCCCGAAGACCAACGGGTATGAGTCCCTCCATATTACTGTTAAAAACAAGGACAATAGCTACGTTGAGGTTCAAATCCGTACCCGCAGGATGGACGATATAGCCGAAAACGGCTTTGCCTCCCACTGGTCATATAAGGGAATCCGAAGGGAGGAGAGTATGGATAAATGGCTCACGGCAGTCCGCTATGCACTCGAGCATCCGGATACCGATTCCCCCGAAGAACTTCCGCAGCCTCCGGAAAAGGAGATATTTGTTTTCACCCCTTCCGGCGAACTCAGAATCCTGGCTGCAGGGGCTTCAGTCCTTGATTTTGCCTTCAACATCCACACTAATATAGGTTCTCATTGTACCGGAGGAAAGGTCAATGGGAAGGCGGTTTCAATAAAGGAGAAGCTCCATACCGGAGACGTGGTCGAAATTCTGACCGGCAAGAATCAGAAACCGAATCAGGACTGGGTCAACTTTGTTGTCACTTCGAAGGCCCGCACGAAGATTCGTCAGGCTCTGACCCAGATAGAGTTCAATAAGGCTTCCGACGGTAAGGAACTGCTGGAGAGGCGACTCAAGAACTGGAAGCTCGAGTTCCCCGACGAGATGGTGACTGAATTCATGAAAAAACACCATCTGGTCAATGTGAACGGCCTTTTCGCTGCGATCGGGGAGGGGACTATCGATGTTAATGAAATAAAAGAATACATCCTTTCGGAGAGCAGCCGTAAAGCGGAGGCTGCGGAAGCCCAGCAGGCGGCGGATCTTCAAAAGCAGAAGAAGGCTTATGACGCCGGGCGCGATGATATCCTGGTCCTTAACGCCAAGGACCTCAGGGGGCTTGATTATCGCATGGCAAAGTGCTGTAATCCGGTTTTCGGGGACGACGTGTTCGGATTTGTATCGCGTACGGATGGTATAAAGATCCATCGTATAACCTGTCCTAATGCTTCCCGTCTGCTCACTCTTTTTCCTTACAGGATCCAGAAAGTCCGTTGGGCGGACAGCCCGTCTTCCGGGTCATTCCAGGCGACATTGAGGGTGACAACTGCCATAGACGGTTCCGTCCTGGGTCGGATAACAGACGTCGTGAATAGCTTTAAGGCTTCTTTGAGATCATTTAACGTCAATGAGAACAGACGTTCCGGGACCTATGAAATCTCGCTGAAAATATTGGTCCCTTCGAATCTGGAGCTCGATAAGGTCGTTTCCCAGATTCGTGTCCTGAAGGGCGTTATCAAAGTGACAAGGCAGTAGCTAGTCTTTCCAGACTTTCAGATACTGCTGAAGAGCCCACATCTCGTCGCGGAATTTTGCTGCTGATGAGAAATCGAGTTCTGCGGCCGCCTTTTGCATCTTTCTCTTGGATTCCTCCACTGCTTTTTCTACCTGAGGCCTTGTCATCGAACGGATGACCGGGTCCTGGAGTACTGCAGCGAGGTCCGCAGTGATGTAACCGTCCTTGAATGCCGAGTTGGTTTCTCTCTTGGCATCGTGACCGAGACCGACGGATACAGTGCCTTTTCCAAGATCGGACGGGTCTGGTACATATGTGGGATCGGCGACTGAATTCTCGGCGCTTATATGTCCGGAGACGCTGTTTTTCAGACGAGGATTCCTTCCCGGGGACTTGTCCGATCCCTCGAGGACGAACCCGCTTACATGGGTGGTGTCTTCCTTCGAGGTGACAAGTTCGGACATGAGAATATTCGACCTGGTGGCGACCTGTGTCGGGGTGATATTGTGTAACTTGTTGTATTCCTGTTGTTTCTTTCTCCTTCGGTCAGTCTCGTATATCGTCTCTTTCATGGACCCCGTGATAGTATCGGCGTACATGATTACAAGGCCGTTTATATTTCTCGCAGCGCGTCCGGCAGTTTGGGTGAGAGCCCTTCCCGAACGGAGAAATCCTTCCTTGTCGGCATCCAGGATGGCAACGAGTGAGACAGTCGGAATATCAAGGCCTTCCCTCAGTAGGTTGACTCCGATGAGAACATCAAAAAGCCCGTTTTTGAAATCCTCGATTATTTCGACCCTCTCAGCGGTGTCAACATCCGAGTGGATGTACCGGCAGCGGATACCCATTCTCTCGAAATAGCTGTCAAGCTCTTCCGCCATTCTTTTGGTAAGAGTCGTTACGAGCACCCTTTCGTCTTTTTCCGATCTTTTCCTGATCTCCTCTATCAGGTCGTCAACCTGATTCTCCGTGGGACGGACCTCAATCGGAGGATCCAGAAGACCGGTTGGACGCACAATCTGCTCAACTACAAGTCCTTCCGATTTTTCAAGTTCATAATCGGCAGGGGTGGCGCTGACGTAGACTTTCTGGCCCGTGACCTTCTCGAATTCATCGAAAGTAAGAGGCCGGTTGTCTTTGGCTGCCGGAAGTCGGAATCCGTAGTCTACGAGGGTTTCCTTACGCGAATGATCGCCACCGAACATAGCCCGTATCTGGGGAATTGTGACATGGCTCTCGTCGATGAAAGTGACAAAATCTTCCGGGAAATAATCTATCAATGTAAACGGCCTTTCTCCCGGTTTTCTGCCGTCGAAGTACCGTGAATAGTTCTCGACTCCGGAGCAGTATCCGAGCTCCTTTATCATCTCGAGATCGTATTCCACCCTCTGCTTCAGGCGTTTGGCTTCGAGGAATTTCCCGACAGACTCAAAATATTCAACCTGTTTGACCAGGTCTTCCTGGATGGCTCCAACGGCCATTGCGCCTTTTTCTTTTGACGTGACAAAGTTTTTTGCCGGATACAGGAGTATTTCATCGAGCTCTTCGAAAGTCGCCCCGGTGACGGGGTCGATAAGGCAGATTCTATCCACTTCATCTCCGAAAAACTCTATTCTGGCGGCATAATCTGCTCCTCCGAGGAAGATATCTACAGTGTCGCCGCGGACTCTGAATGAGCCTCTCTTGAAATCGCTTTCAGTTCGGTAATAGAGGGCGTCGACAATCTGATAAAGGAGTCTTGTCATGGACATCTGCTGCCCTTTTTGTACTTTCACAGTCTGATCATGAAAATCCTCCGGATTGCCGATTCCATACAGGCAGGAAACGCTGGAGATAACAATCACATCCCTTCGTCCGGACATGAGGGCTGATGCCGCGCTTACCCTGAGCTCATCTATTTTTTCGTTGATACTCAAGTCTTTCTCGATGTAGGTATCAGTTGTCGGAATATAGGCTTCCGGCTGGTAGTAGTCATAATAAGAGACGAAGTACTCAACGGCATTCTCCGGGAAAAAGGCCTTGAATTCTCCATATAGCTGTGCCGCTAGGGTCTTGTTATGGCTCAGGATCAGGGCCGGGCGTTGGAGATTCTGAATCACGTTGGCCATGGTGAAGGTTTTACCGGAGCCGGTTACTCCCAGGAGAGTGACGTCTGAAATTCCTTCGGAAAGGGCTTTTGTGAGACCTTCGATTGCCTCCGGCTGGTCTCCGGAGGGACTGTATGATGAGTGAATTTTGAATTTCATCGGGGAAAAATTGTGCTTTTCGGCCACAAATATACGCACGTGGAGGCAAATATTGAAATTTTTAAAGATATTTTGTTGGATTGAAATAATATTTGTATATTTGCAGATATAATGGATTATAGGGCATCCTAGAATCGTTTTAGTGAAAGTAAAATAGTAAAACTTTATACATTATTATGAAAGGTATTAAATTTCTTGGAGCTCTTGCAGCAGCAAGTCTCCTCTTCTCTTTCAGCGTAAGCGCTCAGGAGAACAACAATCGCGACGAGAATGGCAAAGTCGTACGCGGTGCCTATGAGACCAACAAATGGTATGACAACACATTTATCGGTGTCGCTGGCGGTGTAAATACTGTTTTTGACAGTTATGAAAGCCACGGTTTCGAGCTCGGTCAGTACGGTGCAGCCGCTGAACTTTATTTCGGTAAGTGGTATACTCCCGCTATCGGTGTACGTTTCGGTTGGCAGGGTCTCAGCAATGAGCCTAGGGATTTCACCCATACCTATGAGGCAGGCGGAAGCAAGACCGTTACTTTCTCAAAGTGGGCCTTCGCTAACGAGGAGCAGGTTCCTTTCAACATCCTTCATGGTGACTTCCTCTGGAACATCTCCAACTCCATCGGTGGTTACAAAGAGACCCGTTTCTGGGATTTCGTTCCTTACATGTCAGCTGGTCTTCTTGCTGTTGGTGCTGATTCTAAGACTCTCATCTCCAACTGGGAATATGCAATGGGCCCTGGTCTCCTCAATGTCCTTCGTCTCAACGATCGCATCGACCTCACCCTTGACATGACTTATTACATCGTTGCTGACCGCGACTTCTATGCAATGCCTCAGGGCCACGTAGGTTACGGCCGTTTCATCGGCTTCCCTAAGGCTACCGTAGGTCTCGCATTCAACCTCTTCAAGACCAACTTCGATCGTCACAGCTCTATCACCCCGACCATTATCCCTGTTCCTTTCACTCTTGATCAGTACAACGATCTCGCAGCAAAGGTCAAGGCTCTCGAGGCTGAGAATGCTGCTCTCAAGGACAAGATTGCTGCTCTTGAGGCTGAGAACGCTAAATATAAGAACTTCAAGGAAGGCCAGACCTACATCTATCAGAATGGTTCCTTCATCGAGACTGAGGCTACAGTCGCTACCCCGGCTATCGTTTACTTCGACCTCGGTTCCGCTAAGCTCTCACAGCGTGAGAAGGCTCACCTTGATTTCTATGCTGAGAACGCTCTCGATGCTGACACCGAACTCCTCCTCATCGGCTCTGCTGACAAGGACACCGGTAATGCAAGGATCAACCAGAAGCTCTCCGAGCAGCGTTGCGATGCAGTTAAGAAGTATCTTGCAGGTAAGGGCATCAACAATGTTGAAACTCTTGCTGAGGGTGACACCAACAACATGTACAACACTCCTGCTAAGAACCGTTCGGTTACCGTTAAGATCAAATAATTGATCTCAAAGGAGAAAAGTTTAGGGCTGGCCTTTCGGTCAGCCCTTTTTTTGCGTTCTCGGGCCATTTACGCGTTCTCGGGCCATTAAGTGGACGAACCGGCAAAATCCCAAGTAAGGCTCTTTACCTCTGTGACAATACCGGATAGAGTCTCGCCAGGCTTCGCAGCTGCTAATATGACGGAACGTGTGCGGCAGAGTAACGGCACTGGCGCGGCGAAGTGACGGTGCTGGTGCGGCTGAGTAGCTGTGTTGGTGTGGCAGAGTAGTACCACTCGTCGCTCGAAGAGCGGTGCAGGTGCGGCAGAGTGACGGTGCTGGCGTGGCAGAGAAGTACCACTCGTTGCTCGAAGAGCGGCGCAGGTCTCCATGATTCCGGTGCAGGTCTCCATGGTTTTGGCGCATGTGCGAAAAAATATCGCTGGCCTGCGCCATGGCAAATGCGCAGATAGCTGACTACCAATTATTTACAGAGAGGCACTGGCGCAGGTAACCAACAAAAAATTGCACCTGCGCCATAGTAGAAAGACAAAATGCTGGTTATCTACTATTTCCCTTAAATGCATGGCGAAGACTTTTGAAGTTGAACAGGTAAACAAGTGATTGGCGCAGATGAACCAAGAAAGATCGCACAGAGTATCAGAGTTCTGGCGCAGGTAGCCATGATTTTGGCGCAGGTTTCCATGATTCTGGTGCAGGTCTCCATGATTCTGGCGCAGGTCTCCATGATTCTGGCGCAGGTTGACTGTTCCTGATTTTGGTTGACTGTCCGCGTGTCTTATCGCGTGTGGAAGTTGACTCGGGTTTAACTGATATTACTGGTTTTTGTTGACTATCGGGTGTTATCCCTAAGTT
>Ga0079305_1001209_pt1 | contig 37615 bp, 34 predicted proteins | sample LMS_cellobiose_e_FD_79183 | JGI IMG/M metagenome (GOLD analysis project Ga0079305, IMG submission 79183) | Rumen-fistulated moose microbial communities from Alaska, USA - LMS_cellobiose_enrichment | ecosystem: Host-associated > Mammals > Digestive system > Stomach > Rumen fluid ... | reverse complement strand
CGATCACTTCCCGGAAGTTCCGCTTGCCGCTTACAACGTATCCGGCGAATTCAGTATGGTCAAAGCGGCAGCGCAAAACGGCTGGATCGACGAAAAACGCATTGTCATGGAATCCATGACGTCGATCGTTCGCGCCGGGGCCGGCATTATTATTACCTATTGGGCCAAAGACGTAGCCCGCTGGCTTCAATAAAGATCTTTTTACCGGACCGTGACTGGCGTGGAGGTGGCAACAGACAAACAAACATTGTTCGTCGGTATCAATAATAACGTTTCAAACGGACGGGGCTGTGAAACTTCATGTTTTGAGAAAACAGGCAGAAACCGTCCATTGCCGTCATTGTTTGTGTCCCGGTTTGATATACACAGCGTTTTGTCAATTTTTCTTTCGGGGCTTTGTCAGGATGTCGGTATCAAACCAAAGTGTCACAGGACCATCGTTGACAAGCTCCACATACATATTGGCGCGAAAAACACCGGTTTCAACCGGAATTTTCATCGTTTTTAATTCCTGAACGAAACATTCATACAGCTGTATCGCTTTTTCCGGCGGGGCAGCTTCTGAAAAACCGGGACGGTTTCCGTGAGCGCAGTCCGCATAAAGAGTAAACTGGCTCACAACAAGGACTTTTCCCTGAATCTGCTCCAGATTTCGATTCATTTTCCCCTGCCCGTCCTCAAAAACACGTAAATTCCCTGTTTTTTTAGCGAGCAGACGAGCCTGATCCGGCGTGTCATTCTGTCCCACTCCAAGCAGTACCAGAAACCCCTGACCGATTTCCCCGGCCACCCGATTATCCTCATCCGGTAACAGTACCCGGGCACGCAACACACGTTGAATACAAGCTCGCATTTTTATTTTGTCGTTTGTCTCATTGATTGTTGATCAGAACTGACCACCGTACCGGTCGTTGTACCCGGGAAACGGCCCGGCAGGTTTTTCCGGCAGCCTCCCTGACTGCGACATCCGGTATGATAAAGTCAGTTTTCTGGTTCAGTGGGCTGATTTTCAACTTTGTCTTTCCAGTAAACAAAACAGTCCTTTAGCTGATTGAGTAATTGAGGTTCCCCCATATTAATCTGAAGATGAAAAACATGATCATCATTAAAATCATCAATAATTTCGGCTGAATTCAGTATGGCAAGCCCCCAAAACTGTACCGGTTGCAGATTATTCCGCCCCTGACTCCAGGTATTAAATGCCTGACGGATTCCAATAAAAAGGTCTTTCAAATCTCTGACCGTCTCGCCGTTTTTCTCCTCGGGACGACTTGTCATCGTGATCGAAAGAATCGTTTCCCCTTCCTGTTCCGCCATGACACAGGAAATCGACAACAGCCGCCTTGTCAACTCAATCATTCCCGGAGCGAATACATAATAAGGATGACCCTCCGGAATACTTTCAAAAAATCGTTGAGTGTTCAGCATCGCGGATTCATTAAACGTTATGGATAAAAATGCCGGCTCGTCGGTTTTTAAATATTTCATCATTTCAGAATCGGTCATTATCGCCGTCTTCTGCTGAACGATTCCCTCCAGAGTCCGTCCCAGAATAAAAGTGGAAAACGACGTATCCGTTGGAAATGGTTCCAATGAATCAAACAGATATTCCTGACCCGCCGAATTTGTACACGAATGAATCTGATCCGGTCGTGTAACATGTTCCGTAAACCCCATTTCATTCATCAGGGCAACCAGCAGGTTTTCCGCGTATACACCTTGAATGTCAACCACAACCGTTCCCAGGACAGTATCCGGAAGCAGGTGAAGGGTTGCCGGATCTATCTTCAAATTAACCCAGATTCCGGGACAACGGCTGAACAGAAAATTCAGTAGATCGTTGGAGGAGGCGGGGGAATGGGCAAACAGCGTTTGAGTCTGCTCCATCAACAGCGAGGGCGGCGTTTTTTGAAAATAGGCCCGATCCAGCTGACCGACAGCAGCCAGAAAAAAATCCGTCCATTCCTGAGAATTCAAAAGCTGCTCACCACTTTGGGTCAGAATTGATTTGGTTGGACTAATATATACAAAAACATCTGGTTTTCCCGCGTCTGACAGTACCGGCTGGGCGAACACTTCGCTCTCAATCATCAACAGGATAAAAACAAAACAGGATAAAACGTATTTCATCATCCCGCGTTCCTTCATTCATATTTTTGTTCATAATATCAGAAAATTATCAACAAGAGTTCGTCAGTATTTCGATTATATCAAACATATCGGCTCCCTGAAAGATGAATTTCCGAATTTTAAGTCGGCTGACCGTCATTTTTTGAAACGAAAGAGGAAAAAATCAAATTTTCAAAAAACACAAAAATGCTCTGGACATTCCCCCCAAAAAACAGTATTCTTTCCTGACATTTTATATTCCGTTACTCCCGGCAGTATAAGGAATGTAAAGTTTAAATAAATGATATCACAAACAAAAGTGGAGAAATATCAGGAGGAATACACATGAAAAAACACTTAAAGCAGGCATTACGGATCGGAATGCTGCTTGTTATCGGTTGCGGACTTATCGCAGGAGGATTTTATTTTGGGGCATCCGCCCGTACAACAGCCGAAATTGCCCTTCCCGGCGTCTCCGCAGCAGCTTCCTGCGAAATGAACGGCTGTGTTCTTTCGACCGGGTATTTCACAAATGGTACAGAAATGCTTCACTATCTTGATTCCCAAAGCGGCCGGCTTTCCTCCGCTCTTCTTTCAAGAACGGAACAGCAGTTTATCAAGACCTTTACCCGGCTTATCAAACCGGATTTGGCGGACGCCGCTCAAAAATTGAACATACCGGTCCCCTCCAATCCGCAGTTTATTATGGTTTCCGGCGAAACGGATATGCGTCAGGTCGGGGCAGGTTCCATGAACAATCTGGCCAAAGCCTTTGTTTACATCGCGGAAATCAATAGCGGTATTGTTCTCGTTTACGCAATTCCAAGCCAGGGTGACCGTGATCTGGTTGTCAGTAACGGTGATATTATTTTCTGGACCTTTGCCCGATTAAATGACGGAACACCCAGCGACCTCATGGATATTCCGGGAAGTACCGACGCAACGGCTCCGGAAACCCCCTTGTTCAATAACAGCGGTTACAAACGGAAGAAATAAAATTTATCCGGCTTATCATTGTTAAAAAAGATTTTCTTCCTGTTTTCGGTACGATATCATCTCTTGCCTGAAGACAGGAACACAAAAAAACATTTCTGAAAACCGGACGCCCGGATAATCCATCTCCCGGGCACGGTCTTTCAATCATTCAGCGAATCATCAGGAAAAACAGTTATGAAATCATACCGGCACTATCGTTCCTTTATTGTTTTTATTGCGATAGGATTCTGTTGTTTCTCTCCAGAATCCCCGTCCGGTCTGGTTCTTTCTCAGGAAAAGGACTCATCAACCCCTTCTGCGGGAGCCATCTGGACAACGTTGCTTACCGGTCAGTATTCGCCGGAAATTATTCAATGGCACGCCAATAATCAGATGAACCGCCATACCGTTTCCTATTATTCGCTTCCCGGCCGTAATGTTTCCGGTCACTGGTTTTTTGATCGCGGAATGTCATCAGCCTCCCCTTTGTCCCCGTCATCTGACATCACCGGTACGGCTTCCCGTTACAATTCCCCACAGGCCGTATTGCCGCAGTCCCCTTCGCGACAAACCGCCGAACAGCAATCGGCAGCCCCAAAACGACAAATAAATGAATCCCGGTCGAAAACGGTTTTAACCCTGTCATCTTCAATCCCGTCACCACAGAACAACCGCACTTACCCGGACAGAACCGCGGAAAACCGCCAGCCTCGGAACACAATGACACACCAATCTCCGACGGCTTATCAGCAGCGGCAATCTGTGAACAGGGGAAATCAGCCGGATTATCCCCGGAATCAACCGGGAGGATTAAGCCGTCCTGTTACACGGCAAAATGCAAATTCGCTTGCCGGCCCCCCGGCCCTTTCTACGCAAAAGATAATTTCGCCGGTCTCTCAGGCGTCGTCCGAAACTCCCTGGACCGAATATCAGGAAATGTGGAGCCGAATGAAGTTTTCCTTTTCCGGTTTGACAAGGTCAGAACCGCAAAATCTGCCCGACCCTTCGACATCGGCCATTGCAACCCGCCTACTGACAGGCCGGCGAAATCAGGAAATGCAAAACTGGCGACATCAATATCAGTATCTGGCACAGCAGAACCAATCCCCAAACGGATCTCCGACAAACCATTTTTATAATGATAATCCGGAAGCAATCGCCTCAAATTCAGGAGGGTTACATCTCCCCGGGGCCCTTGTATCCACCCCGTCGGGCATTTTCTCCGCCGCAAAATTCCCGATGTTGGAAACAGCTGATAATCTTCAGCAGTCTAAACCGGCATTGACGGAAACCTTTTCGGGGGAAAATCAGTTATTGGCCGATACATTGTCAGAAGTTTTACCGGAAACGGCATCGTTTTCCGATCCTCCGATATTGATGGATTCGCTCGCGAAAACAGAAAATTCCGATCCACAAAACCTTTTTAATGTTCCGGAAACAAAATCGACGGTTCCGGTTTCCGCGCAATATCCGTTTTATGCGGTGGACCTGAAAAATTCCGATATTTTTGAAGACGATATGCTTCCGGCCTATTCTTCGGTACGACAGGCTTCCGCCCAGGTCCCCAATACGTCGCAAAACCTTATTTCGCAATCGTCATACTTTGTTCAGGCACAAGCGGCATCAGAGAAGGCTGTTCCGGAAGCGTCGGCAATAAATTCAGCAGGAACCATGCCGGAACGTCTGACCGCGGCATTCCCTCAGACAACAGCGGCACCGGAAGTCCGGCCGCTCAATTCAGATTCCACTCAAAATCCCCCGGTTCCGGAGGAATCATCCGGTAAACTTCGGGTTTATCGGCCAACAGGCAGTTTTTTACCGATTGACACCTTGAATAATCAGCCTGTAAAACCTGAATAATCAGCCCGTAAAAAAGTACTGAAGGCATGAATGATAAAATTTTTCAAAAAATTGGAAAAATAAAAAAAATCCTTGTTCTGCACTAGTCATCACGGTTTTCATGTGATATGATATATCATCGGGGCTTTGAGAATTGGTTAATCCAGGAATCAAAACGTCGACTCCCTAAAAATTTTGATAATCTCCTCTAACACTTCGGGGCTCTTTAAAAATACAGGTAAGCGGAACACTTTATGAGTGTGAGCTTAAAACGTCAGAGGAAAATTATCTTCGGGGGGCGAACCGGATTCGACCGGGCAAGTGAAGTGTGAGTTGCGTGTCGTGGTTGGTCAGTGGGCCACGTAAAAAGCTGACTTTAAAATTTAATTGCCGAACCTAGTATGGCAATGGCCGCCTAAGAAAAGGCAGCCCCGAATTCGATTCTTTGCCGAAGAGATGACAAATTCGGAAGACAAATTCGGATCGTTTCCCGTCATGCCGGACACGCGGGGGATTAAAAACTGTTTTCGGATCGTTTAAAAGAAACCGTCGCCGATAAGGGTTCTGATAAACTAAAATTTAAATAATCGGATACGCGCGTAGACGCTCCCATGGAGCTGTCACGGGACGCGGGTTCAATTCCCGCCGCCTCCATTGTTGGCAAGGAATAATGGTATAAAAATGTTGAAAGATTGTCAGAACGACCGGGTTTATTCTTTCGTTCTGTTTTCAATGCCGCTCTGAAGGGGAGATTTTCTTTCCGACTTTTATTTTACCAGTTCTTTGATTTTATTGGTGTCCAGATGAGCTTTTCCATCAGAGCGAGCACAAAAGCAGAAATTTCTGTCAAGTACGGGAATATAGTAGTCTTGGGCTATTTTCGCATATTACCGGTTAGGATAAAAAAATGAAAATTTATGTTGGCAATCTTGCATATCGTACAACGGATGACGGTCTCCGTGCTGCTTTTGAAGCGTATGGAACTGTCAATTCCGCATCTGTCATTACGGACCGGGAATCCGGTCGTTCCAAGGGCTTTGGTTTTGTTGAGATGCCTAATGAGGAAGAGGCCAAAAAAGCTATTGCGGAACTGAACGAAACCGATCTTGACCAGCGAACATTAAAAGTGAATGAAGCGCGTGTCCCGCAACCGCGTTACGGTAATCGTTTCCGCGATGATCGCGGTTCCCGTAAATAATTTTATTTTCTTCTAAAGGAAAATAAAAACGTCTTTTGCGATTATTGTAAAGGACCAGTTTTTTGTTTGCCAATGTATTTCGTTATCCGGATTTTAAAAATTGGTAATCCGGCCCGATAACCGGACAGTTCCGATAACAAAGAAATAAATCCGTGCTGGCGATACAAAAAATTGAATGCAAAATGGCGTTATTTAATTTAACAGGCAAAAGCGTGCAATCATTGATGTTTTTCGGTTTGCACGCTTTTTTGTGTTTGATTTTATAAAACAGGTAGAAATATGCCACCAGTAGAAACACTCTCCGGTCTTCCGGCACCTTTTTGGTTTATTGAATTTTTCAAGATTCTGGGATTTGTGTTGCACAGCATTCCCATGCACCTTTGGCTGGTTGGTCTTCCAATGGGCTTGTTTCTTCTTCTCATCGGGGGACCTAATGCCCGGTATTTTGCCAAAAGGCTGCTCAAATCATTGCCGGTTATAACAGCTATCGGCATCAATTTGGGAGTTGTTCCGTTTCTGTTTGTTCAAACAGCATATTATAAAGCATTCTATCCGGCCAGTATTTTGACGGCGGTCCATTGGATGTCCCTGATCCTGCTGGTTCTGATCGCTTATGCGTCGCTTTATTTCTGTTCGTTTTCGGTTGGGAAAAATTCCGTCATCAAGCCACTTCTGTTCGGTCTGCTCGCTACCGTCTGTTTTGTTGCCGCCGGTTTGATTTTTTCCAGTACCTGGACGCTTATGAGCGACCCGAACGCCTGGCCGGTAATTTGGAGTAAAACGCAAATTGCCGGAGCGGTAACCGGACTTGGTACCTACTGGAACAACCCGGCAGTTTTTGTCCGTTTCATCTCGATAGTCGGGTTAGGTTTTATCACTTTATCCTTTTGGCTTGTTTTCGATGCTGTCGTTTTGTCTCCCCAAAAGACGGCTCTTTCGTTTGAGGAGGAATACGCTTTACTGGAAGCGGAGGAGGCCCGTAAAGCTCAGGAAGCAATGAATAAATCAGCCCGACAGGAAATCAAGGGAAAAAATCAGAAAGACAACAGAGGTTCCGCCGCCCAGCCCGTTAAAAAAAACGCCTCCACTGTCAAAACGCGGCAGTGTACCCCGGAAAGTTATCGTAAGTGGGCCGTTATGTTCGCTCAGTGTACAGCATGGCTTGGGGTGATTATCGCCGGTTCCGCCCTCTGGTATTACTATTTCCGCATACTGAGTCCTGAACAACCTGATATGGCTCCTTTTTTCGATTTTCCGGATAAACTCCTTATTTACGGTATGCTGGGTTCATTGTTTCTTCCCATTTTATTTCTGTTAGCGGGAAAATTTGGTCAGATCAAGTATGGTTTACTGACGTTTCTGCTGACGCTGTCGGAACTGATTATCCTTGGTATTTTTGCAACGACACGCCAGGTTATTCAGAATTTACAGCTGTTAAGTTATCTGGATGTTTCAAAGCTCGACAACCCATCAACCGTTCAATGGAGTCCTCTCCTGGCGTTTTTAGGGGTTTTCGTCGTCGGGGCGCTCATTATAATCTGGATGATTTGGCAAATGGCTTCAGCGGCGAAAAAAACAAACGCCTAGAATCCGTTTCATCACCGTTTTCGGTGTTTTTAAGTACTGGAAAAGTAGAGGAAAAATGTAAAACAGAGTTATGAAACTATGTTCGGTTTCCTTCAACCATTTATCTGAGTATTCCATGTGGATTTATGAAAATTATTTCCGGGTACCGATAAGGAAATTTATGATTCCATGAACCGTACCTATTAAATCAACACGGGTAATCAGAGGCCCCGTGGTCTTCCGATAATTTGACGCCCGGGGTTTTATTTAGATATTCGTATTCCCCCCATTGAACTTTCCGAATATGGGTGTCGGATTGTGTTTTTCCCCGTTTTTCCTATATTCAGGGTTTCTTTATGTCTGACATGTTAAAGCAAAGTATCTCCGTTTATCTGTATCTGTTGTTATCCGTTCCTCTTTTATCCGGTCAGGAAACTCCTCAGACACTGTATCAGTTTACCGGTCAGGAAAATGTCTGCGAGGTACTAAGCGCGGTTTCCGTCGGATTTAATGCACAGATTCACAAAGATTGTGTTTATCTTGGTTTTTACGCCCCTGACCACTCCATGGTGATTGGAAAAAAAAGCCTGAAAGAGAATCACTGGGAATTCAAAACCCTCCCGACAAAAATCGGTTGGGACTCCCACAATTATATCACGATGGTTTTTGACAATAACGATTATCTGCATGTCGCGGGAAACATGCACGCCTGCCCCCTGATCTATTTTCGCGCGGAAAAGCCGGACGACATTCAGTCTCTGGTTCAGAGGGACCGGATGACGGGCAATCGGGAAAAGTTAATGACCTATCCCTGTTTTCTATTTGATAAGGAACATCATCTGATTTTCACCTACCGTGACGGGGTCAGCGGAAACGGCAGTCAAATCTGGAACATTTATTCCGAAGAGACCCAAAGCTGGTCCCCTCTTTTGGATCAACCGATGTTTGATGGTGAAAATTTACGAAATGCCTATTTTCTGTCGCCCAAACAGGGACCTGACGGATATTTCCATATCTGCTGGGTCTGGCGTGACACTCCCGATTGTGCCACCAACCATGATATTTCCTATGCCCGTTCCCCGGATTTGCGAAGCTGGGAGGACAGCAGCGGGAATCCGATTGAATTGCCGATTACCCTGGCAAAAGGGGAAATCGTCGACCCGGTTCCTGTCGGCGGCGGAATTTTAAACTCCCTGCAATCGCTCTCTTTCGATAATCAGGGACAGGTTATTCTTTCATATACGAAATATGATGAAAACGGGCATATTCAAATCTGGAATGCCCGACGGGAAAAAGACGGCTGGCATCGTGTTCAGGCATCCGATTTTGATCTCGACTGGCACTTTTCCGGCGGGGGGTCCATTATCAACGAACTTCAGCTTTCCGGTGTCGGGGTTGACGGTCAAAAGAACCTTGTTCAAAGCTGGAAAATGCCGCTTCGGCATCAATCGGGAAAATGGTATCTCGACAAAGTGACGCTGAAACCGACACAGGATTTTGTCAAACCGGACAAACCTGAGATTCCCCAGTTTAATAAGGAAGAGGAACAGAAAATCAACGCCATTGAGCATGCCGACGATCGAATGCAGGCACGTTCCATGTATGTTCCTCATGCCGACGAATTGATGATTTTCCGTTGGGAAACACTTCCAAGTAACCGCGATCATAAAACCGAAGGCGAAATTCCGGATCCCGCTCAGTTAAGAATTCTGAAATTCAAACAAAACCGGCAATAAGTAAATTTTCAACGTAAATTTTCAACATAAAACCCTGGTGTTTCCAAACTCAAACCAATATTTATTCAGGAAAAATGATCTTGAATAGCGACATACTGAAAACATTGCCGGAGTTGCGGAGTGTCTGGGAACGGGTTCATCTGATCTCGGATACCTCTGTTCCGGTTTTATTTTTCGGTGAGCCCGGTACCCCGCTTGAAATTCTGGCAAGAGAAATCCGGCGTTCTAACCGGGCTGATGGGCTTTTTCTGAAAATTGACTGTCGCGTCCCCGTATTCAATCAACAAGTTTCCCTGAAAAACTATCTTGATCTGGGAGAACAGGGAACGCTGTACCTTCAGTCCCTGGACCGGCTTTCTATTTCGTTTCAGCGGGAACTTGTTCCGTTACTGTCAACGGCTTCCTGCCGTTTTATTGCTTCAACATCCCGTCCTCTTGCCCGGTTGATTCAGACGGAACACTTTTCCGAACCGTTAGCCCGTTGTTTTTCCGCGTTCCCGATTTACGTTCCCCCATTACGGAAACGGCCCCTTGATTTTACCATTTTATCTCAACAGCTCCTGACACAAACAAGCGACGAATTGGGGTATCCGCCTTTTCCTTTGACGGAAGCGGATTTCAATTCATTGAGGGAATACGCCTGGCCCGGTAATGAACAGGAACTGGAATACGTAATTCGTCAGGCCCTGATCCTTGGAAACGGACTTCGGTTTGATCTGAAAGCCGCTTTTGAATCAAAGAGGGAACCGAACCAAAAGAATGATAAAAATCAGGTTACACGACCGGAATTTCAGTTTAAAACGGAATCAGGCGGTCAAATTCATTTAAATGAATCCCCCGTCGTATACACCAGGGACAATTTCCCACCGCTGGACGACGCGATGCGTGCCCATATTGAAGCGGCGCTCATGTTGTCTTACGGAGTCATCGAAGGCGAGAACGGCGCCGCCGCTCTGCTGAAAATCAACCCTTTTACCCTGCGTTCCAGAATGGCCAAATTAGGGATTAACTGGCGAAAATTCCGTTAAACGGCTTTAAATTATTCTTTTTCGAAAAACGATTTTTTCGGCAAACAACAATGATCCGTGGACACCCCGCGATTCTGTTTTCAGTATGTTCACCGTAACCAGTCACTATTCATTCAGGCAAATAATTCCGGCCCCGAAATCCGGATACGGAAGTGGAAAACATTTTCCCGACCACCATTTCCCCCTCCTTCTGTTTGCCAGGTGGGGACGGTAAACTGCCATAAAAAAAGCCCCTCAAATTCCATTGAGAGGCTCCGTCAAAAGGTTTTCATCGGATTCGATTCACATGTAACCGTAACCAGCTTGTTTGACCGTTTCCGGTTTTATTCGCCCCATCTGCAAAATACCGCACTCTTTCAAATCATTCACTGCGCGACATGAAAAGCCGTAAAATGTAGAAGAAGAGTAACATGACGGAAGCAAACAGCTCAATAGCCGCAACAACATACATGCTCTCGTCACAATGAAGCATTACATTGGAAGTATCATACAAAATGTACAAACTGGCCAGCGCGATCATCGCGTAAGTAAAACCGAGCCCAAGGTTAAATCCGAAAATCAGGCTGACAACAATAAACCCAACAGCCGCAAGTGAAGCAAAAACCAGGAAAGACCGCAGAAACGAAAAATCTTTCTTCGTCAGAAAAACGGTGAGCGACAATAATACAAAAATAACCCCTGTCACAAGTCCGGCCTGAACGATCAACCCGGTTCCAAAGACGCCATAAGCAACGGCAAGAATCGGAGTAAACATCACGACATACATGAGTACATAGAAACCGAGTGCCACATAATGCCCTGAAATTGTTTTAGAATGGTTAATGATCATGGAACCAATAAACGGTCCTGTAAGCCCGACCGCCAAAATGGCAATACAAACAGCCTGCGGACTGCCGAGCAAACCGATAATCTGATTAAAAAATAAAGAAAAAAGAACCGTCTCAAGTGCAATAAACGCCAGTACCGCTCCCAGTAAATTCGCATAGGTTCGAACCAGGAATCTCGACCGGAGATTAACATCCGTCATTAACGGCGAAAACCCGGTATCCTGCATTCTCATATCAAATTGATTTTCCATAAGAGTTCCTTTCAACGTATTTTAATTGTTTTCAAAAATGATTCAAAAATTTTCCTGCTTTCCCGGAAATTTCTGTCCAGACTATAAAGACCGCGATTGAAGATAAATAAAATTTCACACCTGCCCTTCACTCCTTTCCGCGTAAAACATCATTTTCACACTTGAAGAAGTTTCTGCCCCATGATATTTTATTATAGGCACAATGTAACACAAAATCTACAACCAGACCCCGGTAAAACAAATATAATTTTATAATACAGTAATATTATAAAGTATCCAACGGTCCAACAGCAACAGTCAACGGGTCACTTAACGGGTATTTTTTCAAAACTGCGTTGATGTCATCAACGGTCAAATTACGGATAATTTCAATGATATTTTGAACCGAATAATACTCCCGGCACTGCATCCAACCGATACCGACGCCAAAAAGCCGTCCCCGCGGTCGTTCCCCTGCCTGAACAAGACGGGAAAGAATCTTGTTTTTTGAACGTTCCAGTTCCTCTTCAAAAATACCATCCGATTCCGCTTTCCGGAAAACATCCCGAAGAATCGTCAGGTTTCCGGAAATCTTTTCCGGATCACAACTCATTGTCGCGCACATGGTTCCGGCATCAGAATATTCCTGAAAACCCAGTCCGGCATAATCAACACGTCCACTATCAACCAGTTCCCAAAAAATACGGCTTCCTGTTTCATCTCCCAGGATATTCGCAAGGAGCGATGCGGCGTAACGGTCCGTGTCCCGGGCACAGGGCGCATCGGTCACTTGAAACAAATATTCCTGAGCCGCCGACTTACGTTTCATAAGATATGTCCCCCGTTTCCCCCGGGGCCGGAACGTTTTCCGGGTTTTATGATAAGGTTTCCAATGGGCGCAATGCCTTGCGACATCATCAACAAATTTATTAAAATCAACCCGACCACAAGCAACAATGGTAATGTTGTCCGATGAATACTGTCGCTCAAAATAATCCCGCATTTGCTCAATCGTCAACGCGGAAACCGATTCCTTTGTCCCTCCGATACTCCGCGCAAGAGGATGTCCCTGAAAGAAAATTTCCCGGCATTTTTCGTCAGCGTCAAAGGGAGGCTGGTCCTTATAAAGACTGATTTCTTCCAGAATAACCTGCTTTTCCATGTCAAAATCCTCTTTTGACAAAGAAGGACGCATTAAATCAGAAAACAGATCAACCGCTTTTTCTTCCAGTTCCGGAAGTACGGATGCGTAAAAAATTGTCGATTCCTCGCCGGTACAGGCATTGGAGATTCCCCCCATGTTATCCAGCTCACGATTGACAGCAAGCGCGGATCGGGTCGGCGTTCCTTTAAAGACCATGTGTTCCAAAAAATGACTGATACCGGATTCCTGATCCGTTTCATCTCTTGCCCCGGTCTGAACAAAATACCCAATAGCCACCGAATAAGCCGTTTCGCTGACCTCTGCGACAATTTCCAGCCCGTTGTCCAGTTTCGCTGTTTTGAATTCCATGAAAATTTTTACTGAAGTTTATCCTGAAATAAAATTGAAATAATGAAATACGATGACCAAACAACTATCCTCATCGGTATTTAACACAATGGCATTTTACGAAACATCCCAAATTAAATGCTCAGCCAAATGATTCCTGACAATAAGGATTTTTTCTGAAAACTCCCGGGTCAGATAAATTCTATCAGAGTTTACATAAACGGTAAAGAAACAAAGAGCAAAAATACCGGTGAATTTGAAAAATTTATGAAAACAGTCGCCGCCCCCTTGAAGATTCCCCCCTTTTCAAGTATATTTGTTAATTTATAAGGCAGGGTTGGAGTTCCCATATACCGAAAATCAGTAATTCGAGACGGAGCTTTCCCAAAACGGAATGGGAAATATCAGAAAACAGCCATACCGGAAGCCGGTCGGTAACGTTGGCCCCCGGAATGAAAAGCTAATCGATGAGGCTGAAAAGGATAACAGGCCGATGATGCCAATTAAGGCAAGGGAAGATATTCCGGTAACATAAAAACCAACTGCGAAAACAGTAAATCACGCGGAAACAGTAATAATCAGCAATAATAGATTAGAAAAATTCTGATTTTGTCAACCTGAGGTTTCGTGTCCGCAATAAGGATAAAACCGTCCCCAAACATTATCAATAACGTCACTCTCAATTATTAAAACAAGGAAAAAAGAACATGTCAAAGTACAGTCCTGAAAACATTCGCAATATCGCTTTTTGTGGTCACGGAGGTTCTGGTAAGACAACATTGGCGGACGCCCTGCTGAATACCACCGGAATGGTGAAACGACCGGCAAGCGTTGACGATGGAACCAGTATTTGCGACTTTGACGAGGAAGAAAAGCAGCACAAGTATACCATTGAATCGAGTATCATCCATTTTGATCACGCGGGCAAACATTTTAATGTTATCGATACTCCCGGTTATCCGGATTTCATTGGAGCGACCATCGGCGCCATGAACGGCGTTGATACCGTTGCTATTGTTATCAATGCTCAGGCGGGAATCGAAGTCAATACCCGTCGTGTTTTTGCCGAAGCTCAGAAACTTGGCCTCGGACGTATGATTTTCATTAACAAGATGGACGGTGACAATATCGAGTTTGAAACGCTCCTTAACAATATTCGGGACGTTTTCGGTCAGGAAGCCGTTCTGTTTAACGTTCCGGTCGGGCATGGACACGAATTCTCCAAGGTGGTCAGTACGCTGGTCGCTCCGGAGGGGGAAATTGCCGGCGCTCTGGTTGACCCGGCCGAAATTCATGAAGCTCTGATCGAAACCATTGTTTCTGTCGACGACGCCGCAATGGAAAAATTCTTTGAAGGCGAACTTCCGACCGACGCGGAAATGGCAACGCTGATTGCCCGCGGCATGGTTGACGGTACTCTGATTCCGATTTTCTGTCTTTCCTCCAAAAGTAAAGTCGGGCTTCCCGAGCTGATGGACGCGATGGCCGCTTACGCACTTCCGGCAAATCTGCTGAAGCACACGGCCAAGAACGCGGAAGGTGAGGAAATTGAACTGACCGCTGATCCCGAAGGCCCGCCTGTCGCCCAGGTTTTCAAGACCCGTATTGACCCCTTCGTCCAGAAAATCAATTATATGCGGGTTTATTCCGGCACTCTGAAAACCGGTATGCAGATCGCGGCCTCAACGGCCCGTCGCGGTCTGAAAATTGCCCAGTTGTTTGAAATTCAGGCGAACGATCTGACCCCGGTTGACGAAGCGGGGCCGGGTTCCATTGTCGCTGTTACTAAATCGGAAGAACTCCATACCTGTGTTACGCTGGGCGATTACACCATGGCTCCGTTCTCCTTCCCGACGCCAATGGTTGGCTTGGCTGCCGCTCCGAAGAGCCGCGGTGACGAAGCCAAAGTGTCCGGCGCACTCACCAAACTCGCGGAAGAAGACCCCGCTTTTCTTGTTGAACGAAACGATCAGACCAAGCAGCTCGTTATTACGGGTATGAGCGAACTCCATCTTCAGGTTCTTCAGGAACGGCTCAAGCGACGCGATAAGGTTGAGTTGGATACCAAAGAGCCCAAGATTCCGTATCGTGAAACCATTATGGCCAACGCCAGCGGAAGTTATCGGCACAAGAAGCAGTCCGGCGGTGCCGGTCAGTTTGGCGAAGTTCATATCCGGATGTATCCGTTCCCGGGCGGAACAGATCCTGAAGAATTCGCGATGAACAAGGAGCGGTTCCCTTCGATGAAGAGTTTCAAACATTATCCGGAAAACAACTTCCTCTGGATTGACTCTGTTGTCGGTGGTACGATTCCGGCCAACTTCATGCCCGCGATTGACAAAGGGTTTAAGGAAAGAATGGAACGCGGTGTTATCGCCGGGTATCACGTTCAGGATCTTTGCATTGAAGTTCACTTCGGTAAATATCATCCGGTTGACAGTAACGAACAGGCCTTCAAAACAGCCGCGTCCATGGTTTTCAAAAACGTCTTTATGGAAGCTCGCCCGTCACTGCTCGAACCGATTGTGAATCTGGAGGTCACCGTCCCGGATGACAAGGTTGGCGATATTTGTTCCGACCTTTCGACTCGTCGCGGCCGTCAGACCGGAAGCGAATCCGCCGGAGGTGGAATGCAGGTTATTAAAGCGGAAATCCCGCTCGCTGAAGTAACAACCTACAGCCGCAACCTTGCCAGTATGACCGGTGGTCAGGGAAGTTACACGATTGAATTCAACCGTTATGACGTTGTTCCGGGTAACATTCAGCAGCAGATTATTGCCAATGCTGACCTTCAGGAAGAGGAGGAATAACCGTTCCTTCGGCATCCGTTGTCTGTGTCAGCGCTTCCTGGAAATATTAATCAGGAATCGGACTGCACGCAATGTTTTTGACAGGAAGCCGTCTTTGATTTTTTAAAATCAGAAAAATATTTTATTCAAGCCGTTTCAGGAGTAGATCCCGGAACGGCTTTTTTATTCCCAGGTAAACGTCGGCAGCGATGTTTCCAAAACTGTCCATTATTTCTCTGTCAGGTTCTGAATTATTTTTTACAATCTGATAAAAATTTTTGTTCACAAAAACAATCAGAATAAATATAACAGATTTAAAGATAGCCCCTTGCAGAATTTTTCTTTTTTTCCGTTCTTTCGGAAAAGACACTAAAAAAATCTGAAATATTTTTCGATACACAAGTGATACCCTGTTTTATCCTCTGAAAAAACTGGTATAATAAAAATGTAATGTTTAGGTAAGGTAGGAGTTTCGTTTGATATTTTAAATAAACATCAAAACGTACCGTTTTTTTAAAATATTCAATTTAGATAAATGTTTTTGAATATAATCTGTTACCCTCCTCCTTGCTATTCTATCTGTTTTACACAAATTGTTTTTTTAAATTGAAAGAAGCTTTTTAAGCTGGAGACTTTCAATAAAACACTAAATAGTATAAAATAGAAAAAACAAAAAGTGAGTCAGAGAAATATGTTGTGTTCTCTGGCGGCATCATCAGGATTTTGAACAAAATCACGTGTAAGAATTACACTCAGGAAATGATCGTAATGTCCCTGTTACCTCCTGACAACAGAGACGGAAATTTCTGGAGGCGTGTAAATTCGTGTTATTAACGAATTACTAGAACGGATAAAGATCGTAAACTGGAATAAACCATGAGTCAACTGGAATCCTCAATCAGTCGAGATATTATTGAAGCCGTTGTTCGTAAAATATTGATGGAAAAAGCGGGAATTCCCTCCCCATCTGCTAAACCGGAACTGGTCGTCAGTATTTCAGCCCGTCATATTCATTTGACCGACGCGGATGTTGAAACCCTGTTCGGAAAAGGTCGGAAATTGACCAAAATGAAGGATCTTTATCAGGACGGGTTCTTTGCGGCCCAGGAAACCGTCATGCTGATCGGTCCCCGTAAGCGAATGCTCCCCTCTGTTCGAATTCTCGGTCCAACCCGTAAAGAATCACAGGTTGAGCTTTCTTTCACAGACGCTATTTCTCTTGGACTGGATCCCCCGGTTCGTGAAAGCGGTAAACTGGAGGGAACGCCCGGTTGTGTTCTGGTTGGTCCCGCCGGCGTCGTTGAGCTGAAACGCGGAGTCATTCGGGCGGAGCGTCACGTTCATATGGGGCCGTCGGATGCGGCATATTACGGGGTCAAAGACAAGGATCGCATGAAACTGCGTGTCGAGGCCGGTGGTTGCAGTACAACATTTGAAAATGTTCTTGTCCGGGTGGGGGAAAAAATCAAGCTGGAAGTTCATTTGGATACCGATGAAGGAAACGCCGTCGACCTGGAACACGCAACCAAAATTGAACTACTCAAGTAGTTTGTTTTACAGTCGGCATAAAACGGCGGTAAGGATAAACAACGTTCCTTACTTTTATCCGTTTAAAAGACATCGGCTGTGAATCAGATAAAATTATATTTAACAGACATTTATTTTTTGAAGTTTCCCCCTTTCAGGTAATAATCAGGAACAAAGGAAATCATTATGATTATAGTTACAACAAATGAGATTCCGGGTCACGCGATTCTTGAAGTTAAGGGAATTGTTACGGGAAATGTCGTTCGCAGCAAACATGTTGGGCGCGATATTATGGCAAATCTGAAGTCGATTGTTGGCGGGGAATTAAAAGGTTATACGGAACTGCTTTTGGAATCCAGACAAATAGCGACGTCACGGATGGTGGAACAGGCCCTTCAAGTCGGGGCCAACGCGATTGTCAGTGTCCGTTATTCATCGGCGTCTATCGCGCAAAATGCCAGCGAGATGTTTTGTTACGGAACAGCCGTTGTTATAAGAGAGTAAACTTATATTTTGATGATTAAAGCAAAGGTCATCGATTTTAACCATAAACCAGGAGAAAAAAATGGCAAAACCAATGGAAGCAATTGGAATGATTGAAGGCAAGGGATTCATTACCCTTTTTGAAGCGACCGACGCGATGCTCAAAGCGGCTAATGTGGAATTTCTTGGTTGGGACAAGGTTGGAAGTGGAATCGTTACCGTTTTCATTACCGGTGATGTCGCTGCGGTTAAAGCGGCGACCGACGCAGGTGCTGCCGCCGGCAGTCGGGTTGGAGAAGTAACCGCGGTTCAGGTGATTCCGCGTCCTCATGGCGATGTCGCCAAGGTGTTCCCGGCGATGCCCGCCAAAGTTGCGAAGTGATATAAAGTCTCTGATTTTTGAATTTGAATAGATCGAATATTAAATATAAGGAATTGATAGAATGAATGATGCAATTGGACTGATTGAAACCAAAGGTCTGGTCGCCCTCGTTGAAGCGACAGATGCAATGGCCAAAGCTGCTAATGTCGAAGTTGTCAAAAGAATTCAAATCGGTGGCGGACTTGTTACAACGATCGTTCGTGGCGATGTCGGAAGTGTTCGCGCTGCTGTCGAAGCCGGTTCCAATGCTGCCCAGCACGTGGGAGAACTGATTGGCGCTCATGTTATTCCGCGTCCGGCTGAAGGTGTTATTGCCGCGTTCTTTGGTTAATGGAAAAAATTGACGAGCAGATCCTGTAAAATTCATTGTTGATTGAATTTGATATTTGATTCTGTTCTCAATTTACAAAATCATCTGAATTCCGCTTAAAACAAAATCTCTTTCAATACAGGAAATGAGACAGACAGGTTTTTTGGAGATTATCGGTTTGAGTCTCCAAAAGCTCAAATATCCGGAATTCGATAAATTTTGCCCAATGCCTGGTATCATAAGGATAGCGTGGAAGGTTTGAAGATGAAGATATTAGTTGCTAATCTTGGCTCTACAAGTTTTAAATACAGTCTTTATGACATGACAACCGAAACAGTTCTCGCCCGAGGGAAAGTAGAGCGAATTGGTGACGCAATGAGTCCCTGTTCCGTTACTATCGGTGATTTTAACGAAGAAATTTCCGTTCCGGTTCCGAATCACGCTGTTGCGGTACGTCAGTGCCTGGCGCAACTGACTGATCCTAAAAACGGTTGTTTGAAATCGGCGGAAGAAGTGGCGGGAATTGGTTTCAAAGCCGTCCATGCCAATGGTTATTCCGGTGTTCAATGGGTCACTCCTGAATTACTGGATGCCATGGAAGAGTTGAATCTCGTCATGCCGGCACACAATCCTCCTTATGTCCGCGCTATGCGTCTTTTAAACAAGGAGTTGCCGGATATTCCGCTTGTAGCGGCGTTTGAAACCGGTTTTCATCAGACGATTCCGGATCACAACCGATACTATGGCGTTCCGTATGAATGGGCGGAAAAATACTCCGTCAAGCGGTTCGGTTTTCATGGGGCAAGTCATCGGTACATAGCGACGCGAACAGCGGAAATTTTCGGTCGGAATGACCTGCGGGTTATTTCCTGTCATTTAGGAGGATCCAGTTCTGTCTGCGCGATTAAAGACGGTAAAAGTCAGGGGTCCAGTATGGGAAGCAGTGCTCAGACGGGCCTGTTCAACAATAACCGGATTGGCGACTTTGATCCGTTTATGACATCTCATCTGATGAAAAAACTCGGAAAGACCTTTGATGAAATGCTTGGCATTTTTTCAACGCAATGCGGTCTTTTGGGGCTGAGTGGGGTCAGTTCCGATTTTCGTGACGTCATGAAAGCTGTAGACGCTGGTAATAAACAGGCCAGGCTGGCCGTTGAGGTTTTTGTCGGAGACATTCGTCGTTATCTGGGGGCGTTCCTTGTTGAATTGGGTGGGGCCGATGTCATCGTTTTCACCGGTGGTATCGGAGAAAAACAACCGCAAATTCGGGAAATGGCCTGTGCCGGTCTTTCTGAATTGGGAATTGAAATTGATCCTGAAAAAAACAGTCAGGTTTCCGGTCAGGAAGCCCCGGTTCACAAAGCAAGCAGCCGCACTCAAATCTGGGTTGTCCCAACCAACGAAGAACTCATCGTTGCCCGACAAACGCTTGCCATGCTGAAAACCCGATAAAAGAGCTCAAATATGTTTATAGCAAAAGTAGTCGGATCCGTCGTTGCGACGCAAAAGACAAAATCAATGGTTGGTTGTAAACTCCTGATGATCGAACCTTATGTCATTGACCCGAAATCAGGCGACCGAATGATTACAACCAGTCGGTCACTTGTCGCTGTCGATACGGTTGGAGCTGGCGAAAACGAGTTTGTCCTGATTGTTCAGGGGTCAAGCGCAAGAATGACTCCTGAAACGAAATCGCTTCCGGTTGATGCTACTATTATTGGAATCATTGATTCTGTACATATTGACCGTAAATCAATTTCATTGGAATAACATTGAGAAAATAATTGTATTTCCCGACTGTTTTCTTCCGGATCGGACGTATTCCGGTTGAATTTTCGAGGATGGGATTTTTAAGTAAAACAGATGTTTTTGGAGTCTATGTTTTATTGAAACAGGGAATCTTTCCCAAATACAGACTGGTAATGTTATTATCCAGTTATTATCCGGTTATTATCCACCCAAAAAATGATACCCCGACGCAACGGTTTTCCCAAATTGTTACTGTCCTGCGTCACAGATAACACGCGGAAATGGTTTCGGTATTGGTTGTGCGCCGGTATTGATGGAAAATCAGTATAACATAAAACAGTAATCCGTATGTCAGATAAAACCCGTATCGTGAAATCCCGGTTATGACAGGGGGAACCGGTTCCGAAACAGGTTTGAATCTGACGCGGAATAAATAAAAGGAATAACATAAAATGCAAGAGATCAACGAATCGCTCGTTCGTAGCGTCATTGAAGAAGTATTATCGAAACTTGGAACAAACACCAATATCATTGGTGGTCAAACGAAAAGTTACTATGGTCGATACGGTCAGTTCACTGATGTCGATGAAGCGGTTGCGGCCGCCCGCGAAGCCTTTGAAGATTTATCGCGTCGAACACTGGCTGAACGAAAAAAGATTCTTCAGCATATTCGTCGTATCTGCATTGATGCCAGCGTTGAGCTTGGCACCATGGAAATGAACGAAACGAAAATTGGTCGTCTTGAACATAAAATCGATAAACTCCGGAACGTTGGTTACAACGCCCAGGGAGTCGAGGCTCTTTCCAGCGAAGTATTCAGCGGCGATTATGGCCTGACGGTTATTGAACATGCTCCGTTCGGAGTCATTGGAGCTGTTACCCCGGTTACCCATTCACTTCCGACAATCGCCAATAACTCCATCAACATGATTGCTGCCGGTAACACGGTTGTTTTCAATCCGCACCCGAGCGGGAAAAAAGTCGCGATCGAGGGTATTCTTCGTTTCAACAAGGCGATCTTCGCGGAACACGGCATCGATAATCTGGCCTGTGTCATTACCGAGCCGACCATGGAAAGCGCGGATAAACTTTTCAAACATCCCGGCATCAATCTTCTGGTTGTTACCGGGGGCGCCGGCGTTGCGAAAGCCGCACTTTCCCAACAAAAACGCGCTATCGTCGCCGGTCCGGGCAACCCGCCGGTCGTCGTTGACGAAACCGCGGATCTTGATCGCGCCGCCCGTTGCATGATCGCCGGAGGAGCCTACGATAATAATTTACTTTGTCTTGCGGAAAAGGAAGTGTTCGTTGTTGAGTCTGTTTTTGACGAGTTGATGGCTGCCATGGAACGGGCTGGCGCGGTTCGTCTCAACGCCCGTGAAGTTGACCTGATGACACAGCGAGGTATTGTTCAGGTGGGTGAAGGAGCCGCGAAACATGATGCTCCAAGTCGCGAATTTCTTGGTAAGGATGCTGAAGTGCTTGCCGCGGGTATTGGCAAGAGCGTTTCCAGCGATGTCGTTATGCTCTTCGGTGAAACCGACTATTCCAATCCCTTCGTTCCTGTGGAACAAATGATGCCGTTCCTTCCCTTTGTCCGCTGCAAGGATGTTGACGAAGCGATTGAGCGGGCCCGTGTTATGGAACATGGTTTCCGTCATACAGCGATGATTCATTCCAACAATGTGGTTAATATGACAAAAATGGGTAAAGCTCTTGATACAACCATTTTTGTTAAAAACGGTCCGAGCAGCGCCGGTAATGGCGGTGGCGGTGAAGGTTTTGGTTCTTATTCTATCGCCGGTCCGACCGGGGAAGGAATCACCTGCCCGCTTACATTTACCCGAAGCCGGCGTTGTGCAATGGTCGAAAGCCTGCACATTTTGGGCAAATAACCGGATGGTTCAGAATAAACCCAAACCCCGGAAAAAGAAAGTTTTTCAGTTCTTCTGGGGTTAATTTTAAAAATTACCTTAAAAACACTGATGTTCAATGGAGTATGAATTTCTGTTGAAATAACGGAGGCAGGATAACCTCTATGAATATTTTTGACGTCCAGTGGACGGATTTTTGGGCGACGGCAACCCGGATGAGCTGGTATGAAGTTGGTATGCTGATTTGTTTTGGGGTAAGCTGGCCGTTTTCCATTTATAAAATGTTGAAAACCCGACATTGTGAAGGCAAAAGTTTTATTTTTCTGATTCTGGTGATGATCGGATATGTTTTAGGGGTTATCCATAAACTGTTTTATAACCTGGATGTTGTTGTTTTACTTTACGGATTTTTATTTTTCGTTGTACTGACTGATTTTTTCATTTGTCTTTACATAACGCATCAAAACAAAGCGAATCATTAGCCGAATAGAAAAATTTTTATATATAATGAGTGTTTCTTTATTGGGAAATACCAGGGTCGTTGGAAATGAATCGTGTAAAAATCATTGGAACAGCAACATCGACGCATAAACATGAGTCGCTTGAGGGCCAGAAGCTGTTGATTGCCATACCAATTTCGACCGACGGAGAACGTCCGGAAGGCGAACCGATGATTGTTTTTGATACATTGGGAGCGGGAATTGGCGATACGGTTCTCATTTCCAGCGATGGATCCTATACCGGCTCAGAAATTATAAAAACCCGGGTCACTCCGGCACGTTGGGGCGTGATTGGTATTATCGACCGACGCGAAACAAAGGATTCAACGGAATATGCCATTGAATAGTTCCATCAATATTGACCAGTTGGTAAAACTCGTTTTGAACGATCTGGAAAACCGGACCGGCAATCAGGATTTTTCAGATTCCGGTTTGACGTCCCGTGATCAATCAGCAGCTCCAATTCAAAAACAGGCAAACGGGTTCCCCAAAGGAAAATCAGTTTCCGGTGCTCTATTGGAAATGGTTGCGGCAGAAGCGGCAAATTCCGATTCCCTTCCCGGTTCCCGGGTAAAAACCGCTGAAAACGAGTCTGTGATTTCTGTTTCGTTGACGGATGATTCGGAAATTGAGTTGACGGTCAAATTGATTACGCTGGAAGTTGTTCAAAACAAACACAGGGAACACCCAGCCGCTCGCCGTTGGTTTGTTCCGGCAGGTACCGTTATCACTCCTTCGGCCCGTGACGAATTACGACGTCAACAAATAGAAATTGTTTCCGGGCCGAAACAAAACATTCCGGCCGTGAAACATACCAAATCAACTCCGGGTGATTTCGATTCGCAATCGGAATCGGGCGATACAGTCCTTGCGTTACACCTTTCCGAAACGGAAGCCGCGCCCAGAGCAGTTACACGGATTTTAGAACAAAAGGGATCGGTGGTTTCATTTCAAAATTCCTGCATTGTTCAAACGACACAGGAACTGAAACGCCTTATTGCGATTAATCCTCAAAGCAGGATTGTTCTGCTTACCCATTATCAGGCGGTTGCGATGATTATGATAAGCCGGCAGTTGGAATTCCGTCCGATTTACGGAACATCTGTTCAGCAAATGGAAACGGAAGCGGATATGGTCAACGCCAATGTTCTGATTGTCGATCCCAAAGAAGTGAACCCCTTCCAGCTTCAGCAGATAGTGCAAAAATTTGTTGAATTGAAACCAACGAAAACGCCTGATTTTTTACGATAATCAATCACAAATCGTTCTGTTCACCCAGAAAATAAAGTCAGGTATAAAATCAGGAAAACCTTAAATCGAATACAAAATGAGAATCGGCAAAGTTATTGGAACAGTCACACCGGGCCGAATTCATCCGGCACTGGTTGGAGCCCAATTAAAAATTGTTGTTCCGCTCGCGTTTAACGACTTGACCGGAGATCATCCCGTTTATGTCAAAAATGATTATCAAGCGGCGGATTCCTCGGATTCTCAAAAAGAAATTCACCGTCGTCCCGGCGCGGAGTTGGTTGTATACGATGAACTTTCGGCTGGAATCGGTCAATGGGTTGCTTTCAGCGAGGGGGCGGAAGCGTCCATGGCGTTTTACCCCAACAATAAACCGATTGACGCTTATGCCGGTTTGATTCTTGACACAATCGAAATTGACGAAGCAACTGTTCAGTCATTATGTAATAAAAAATAACAAAACGAAAAATAAAATTATTTTTCACTATAATATAAACAGGGAGAAAAGGTAATGGTCAACATCCACCAGATCAAAGAAGAAATTTGTGACATGGGGCGCCGCCTCTACAACAAAGGATTTGCGGCAGCTAATGACGGTAACATCAGTTACCGGATCGACGAAAACCGCGTTGTCTGTACCCCAACACAAATTTGTAAGGGTTTTATGAAGCCGGACGATATTTGCATTGTCGATATGGAAGGAAATCAGATTTCCGGCAATCGTAAACGAACAAGCGAAATTTTCCTTCATCTGAAAATTATGAAGGAGCGGCCTGAAGTTAAGTCCGTTTTACATTGCCATCCACCCTATGCAACGGCGTTTGGAATTGCCCGTGAAGCGATTCCGCAATGTGTTCTCCCGGAAGTTGATATTTATATGGGCGACGTTCCGATCGCTGATTACGCTATTCCCGGCGGTGACGAGTTGGCCAGTACGATTTTGCCATTCATTCACAAATCCGACATCATTGTCCTGGCAAATCATGGAACCGTCAGTCTTGGTCCAACCGTGGAAAAAGCGTACTGGATGACGGAACTGCTGGACGCTTACTGTCGAATCCTGATGTTGTCCCGTCAGCTTGGCAAAGTCAGTTACTTCAATAAGGAAGAAGCGGAAGATCTGCTGAAACTCAAGGGCCAATGGGGAATTAAAGATCCGCGGGCGGATATTGAAAACTGCGAACTTTGCGCTAATGATATTTTCCGTGACAGCTGGAAAGAAACCGGCGTTGGCCATCGTGCCTTTGATCCGCCGCGGTTCCGCCGTAATGATCCTGAGCCGTGTGGTTGTGTTTCCAACCCGATTTTGAATAACGAATCTGTTTCGTTGGAAAAGCAAAACGATAAGAATGCTGATCAGGAAGCTCTTATTAAGGCGATTACCGAACGGGTTCTTGAAGCTCTGAAAAAATAAATTGAGCCGATCTGGTTGCCAACCCCAAAAAAACGGAACGATAAAACGTTCCGTTTTTTTAATGATTCTATTCGGTTTTTGCCATTTTATCAGAAATCCTTAAATATTCCCAATGTCTGTTGTAAAGAGGATTTCAAGGATACGCTTCTGGCAGAGCAACCATTTAAAAACGCAATAACAGGTTAAAATATTACGGAAGCGGAAACGCGGCCGGCGGTTCCGGTATATTGTTCAGCAGATCAGCTTCGTAACGCGGTCCGACATTTTTGGTGTCGATCTGTTCAAAGCCGAGTTTGAATGCGGGCGATTCCGGTTTCAGCCGGTAGTCATGATTTTCACTGTCCACAAACATCGGATCCGCAACAATCGAATGCAGATCTTTTTTCTTGTTTTCCTGCCACTGCTGAAGTGATTGTCCCAAAAATTGAACTTCATGGTTGGGATTAAAATAAAGATTGTTATCCATTGTGTACTGGTCGTCATCCCAGAGTGATCCGAACAACGGGGAATCATTTTCCCAATAGACAATATTACGCTCAAAGAAAAAGGAATTATGTTCTTCTTTCCGGGACCGTTGAAGCTGGTGTTCTCTGGAGCCGACAAGAATATTGTTTACTATATGATTATCTTTTCCGTAATGATGATGATAACTTCCTGTTTTGGTGTTGTAAACAATATTATAGGACATCTCGATTTCCGACGAGCCTTCATCGGTATAAAGTCCCCAACCGCCATAGGAGAACGAATCAACATCATAAATAATATTATGACTGACCTGTGTACCCGGTGAAATTCCCAGAGTGTATACTCCCCCCATATCCGAGAGGAATTTCTGGCCAATTTTGTGCATTCGATTGTAGGAAACGTTGTTATGATGGGAAACGCTTCGGGCATATCCCCAAATCCAGCCGATCGAAGTTGCGGAATAATACAGGTCGTAAAATTCGCAATTCTGAACGGAACAGTCATGCGCGTAACCAATCCAGGTCCCGATTCCTGCCGGATGCAGGCGGCCCAGATAAGTAAAATAACAATTTTGAACATGAACATCAGAAGTTACCCGTTCCTCCTCGGAAAGTTCATTCAGATTTCCATGCGCAAGTGTTTCGAGCGGCCAGTCTGTCGTATCGTCCAGAGCGCCACCGATCCGGATACCGCCAGCCCCAATATCTTTGAATTCACACCGTTCAACGTTGATCTGATGGCAGGCCGTTCCAATCCCCATTCCATAATGCCCGATATTTTGGAAACCGCAATGGATAAAATTACAATGATCCGTTCCAATCAACCGAATGGCGCCATCGGTCGAAACCTCCGCCTGACGGCTCGTGTTCCCCTGAGGAGGCGTTGTCCAGTTGGAATGAGCAAAAATAAGCCCCTCAACATCGATGTATTGAACACGGTTATTTTTTTCGCCTGTAAAATTAACCAGATATTCAACATCAGGAGCAATCACGGTTGTGTTTTCCGGAGTCTCCCCTTCAAAAGGAATGTAGGTCAACTCACCGGTCCCGCGATCCAGATACCATTCCCCCGGTTCGGAAAGAGCTTCCGCCACATTTTCAATAAAAAATCGATTTCCTGTATTAAACCAACCCCAGCTGGAATTACTGGACGACGTCCCCATGACCTGAACTATTTTATCGGTATCGTCAACGGACTCAATACGGTTCCGGCTCATTGTCCAGTTATGGCAGACCATCACCTCAACGTCATGGAGATTTTTCCAGTTTGAGTTGAACTCATCACCTGTAAATCTGAATTTTTTATCCGGAAGATTTTCCCCCTCGGGAATTCTTTCGGTAATGTAATAGGTTCCGTTTTTGGGAAGTCGCGGCCGAAAACGCCGTTGGTCATTCACAAAAAGCTGGGCAAAATACCAGTTTCCCGCTTTAACGTCTTCCAGTGTCACCCGCCAGCGGCCATCATCGCCAACCTTCCAACCGGAGATGACCCGTCCTCCAGAGATAACCGGCCTTGCGTTCTTCGCGGCACGAATAATGGTCGGCATCGATTCCGTTCCGTTCAGGGATGGTTTTAACTGCCAGGTTTCGTTCAGAAAATACGTTCCGTCCTGAAATTCGATGACAAGCTGTTCAGACGGATAAGCCGTTTTAATTTTCTCAGCTTGCTGCATTCCGGCCTCAATCCCCTGTTCCGGCGTGACAGACACCATCCGTTCTGCCAGACTGGTTGACACATATCCCAGCAAAAGAAATACCATCGTCCCGCCAAGACAGCAAACTTTCTTCATTGTTTCACGATAATTCATAATACCTCCTTATTCATGAGAAAGATCGGGGTCATAACGTCAAATGTTCTGATACATTATCAAATATAATTGTTTTTTTATGAGATTTCAACATACCGGACATCGGTGTCCCTCAAAAAAGACAACCGTTTCCCGTTCTACCTGATAAAACAAACTCAACAAACGAATTGATTCCCCTCTCCTGCTCTGAATTCAACATTTTATCCTCACGTATTTTCAGTGAATTCATGTATTTCGGACAATCTATTAAAATTGAATCATTTACACAAATAAAGTGTTGGCAAAAATTCTGGGAAAAGGAAGTGGCAGGCACCAAAAAATACTTGTCAGACACTGTCTTGATGATAAAATGTTAGAATCCATTAGAGTTTTTAGAAAAATACGTTTATTAAAAGCACACGATTCACCAGAATAACATTTTGTGATAACCAAACGTATTGACAACCGTAAAATCAGGGAACAAAATGGAAAATACAACAACGATCCAACAGACAGCCGCACTAAAAGTTTACACATCTGGGGAAGAAATAGCCAACTCTGTGACCCATGGCATTGGAGCCTGTCTTTCTGTTGCGGCACTTGTCCTGCTGATCATTCGGGCAGCTAACAACGCTCCGGCAAATCAGACGGCTTCCTATGTCGTCGGTTTTACGCTCTTCGGCGTTTCTCTCATACTGCTTTATTTAATATCGACACTGTATCATGCCCTTGTTCCCAGGAAAGCCAAAAAAATTTTCGCGATACTGGACCATTCGGCTATTTATGTTCTGATTGCAGGGACTTATACAAGTTACTGTCTTTCCGTGCTGTACGGCGCGGTCGGTTGGACACTTTTTGGAATTATCTGGTTTCTGGCTGTTCTCGGTACCGTTTCTTATGCTATTTACGGTGCCCGGCTCCGCTGGTTTTCGCTTGGACTTTACCTGTTAATGGGATGGCTGGCTCTGTGTGTTGCGGGACGGCTTCACGCGATAATTCCCGCGATTTCATGGAATATGCTTTTATTGGGCGGTATTTGTTATACCATTGGCTGTATTTTCTTTGTATTAAAGAAAATACGCTGGATGCACTCCATCTGGCATTTGTTCGTTCTGGCAGGAAGTATTTTACACTTTTTTTCCGTCTACTTCCTTGTCTGACCGTTAGGCCGGAAACGTTCATAAAGCACCTTCCGGATTACATTACCTCAATGATAATCAGGCAAAATCATTGAGGCGAAATAAAAAGATCCGGTTGCGCAAAGAAGCTGGCGATCTGTCGAAACAGTCCTTTTATTCTTTTCATTTTGAGCCCGATCGGAAAAGAATCTTTTATTTACCGCAGGGGGAACCGAACCATTGATCCCCACGACGGGGTTGCCTGACGATAAACGACAGCCAACGGCTGATGTTTCGTTCAAAATATCAGACCAGCAGTCACCCTGTCGGTATCGACGGATAATTCGATTAAAATCCGCTTCCTGGTATAATTTTTGTTCAAAACCGGAAAATTGAGGATACTGCTCCAATATTTTGAGGATTTCTTTCTGTAATTCGGCAAGCGGTAACGCCCGATCGCCGGAGTACGCGGTAAAAATGATCCGATCAAAAAAGGGAAGAATTTCAACGAGCATTCCCCGAACATCCTTACCTGTTGTCGTCGCAAAAAGAACTGTTTTTTCATAGTCTCCAAACTGTTTCTTTAAAGCGTCGATCAGGGCGATAACCGACATCCGGTTGTGAGCGCCGTCAACCAGAATCAGAGGTGATTGACAAATCGGCTGAATTCGGGCTGGAAGCTTCAGATTTTTCAGTGCGCAACAAACCGTAAATGGAGAAACAGCCGGTTTTATATCCTGTTCAGAATCCCTATTGTCAGATTTCAGGTAATTTTCAACTGGTTCATCTTCCGTTAATCTATCAATCCATTTTGTCCATTCTGCGTTTTTATCGTTCCGACTGGTCAGAAACGTCGAAGGAGTTACTTGAATAACCCCTTGCGCGGCCAATATTTCCAAAACCGTCAGGGCAATTTCGACATTCCATCGCTGATGTTCCCCCCAAACGGCCAACGGACATTTTTGCGCAAATCCGGAAACAGTTTCAATCTGATAAAACGGAGCGCGGTTTTCTTGGGCGACGCTCTTTATCAAGCGCTGGACATCCCTGATCTGGCCGGCAGAAACAACCGTTTCCGGAACCGGATCGCCGCCAAAAGCTGAATCCCCAGAAGGATCCATCTTCAACGGTCCGGAAAAATGTTCCCGCTGCAAAACAAGGGAAATCTCGGCACCGCACACAACCGGTACTTCCGGTTTGATGATTCCCGCTTTTTCTCCGGCGATTTTCAATAATGTGTTTCCAAGCTGCTCCTGATGATCATAACTGATACTTGTAATCACCGATACCCTGGGAACACAGACGTTTGTCGCGTCGTACCGTCCCCCCAATCCGGTTTCCAGAAGAACAACATCAACGTTTTCCCGGACAAACAACGTAAACGCGATAATAACAGACCATTCAAAAAAAGTCAGATTTGGGTTAGATGGCCGTTTGATTTCATCCATCGTTTCGGAATCGCCCCTTAAAACCTGATTCCGACATTCACTTTTAAAAAGTTCCCATTTTTCCCTGAGTTCAAGCACTGTTTCCGCAAACAATTTTTTTTTACAGGGAAAACCGTTGATTGCGAAGCGTTCTGTAACACAATAAAGATGCGGGGAAGTAAACAGTCCGGTTTTGTACCCGCTTTCCCGAAGAATCCGCTCAAGAATCATGCACACGGAACCTTTTCCTTTGGTTCCGGCCACATGAACAATGTTGAGTTTTCGCCAGTCAGAGCCAAGCCAGTCCAAAAAACAAGTCAACAGTTTGAGATTTTTTTCGAGCTGGTCATAGGGTATGGATTGAAATGTTTCGTAATTTGTCCGATCATAAAGAAACAGAAGCGTCTGTTCAAAGGCGCTGTTGGATTCCTGTTTATCTTTCATATAAAATATCCCATGGAAAACAATCGATCTGTATTTGTCAGTCGAATCACAAGGACAACCTTTTAAGAAGAATGAAAAAGGCATACACCGTAAAATAAGCAAACGGTGTATGGTAAAAATCAACTATTCATTTTTATCCTTTTTCTTGTATCCAATGCGCTCGGTAACATCAACCAGAATATCATGAAATTCCCTGGGAGAGACCTCTTCTAAAGACTTACCTTTTTTTTCGAGGCGTTCATTAACTTTAATTGCTGTTTCCTGCATCACAGCATGTGTCTCCTGACTCCCTCCACAGAGAGTGAAGTTTTTGCCTCGCGTCAGACGGGTATGTCCATCTGTATTATCCAATCCGAGTCCAAACATCATTGCTTTCTTCGGTGTGTCGTCTTCTGTCTTTTTCATGGATTATTCTCTAAAATCGTTAAAATCAATTTATTTAACACAAAAACAATATTGTTTCATACTGCAATGTCTGTTTCATTGATTTTGACCAGGAAACAACGTTTATAACATCCCACATTATAACTATTTTAAATTCCAGTACAACCAGAAACTTTGCCCGATTCTACAGAATCCGGACGGTACCTGATTTAACAGGCCGTATTCCGCAAACAGTGTTGTTGGATTACTCTATTATATTATAGCACCTCCTCCATATAAAATAAGAGTCGACTGTACTGGAAAAACAACACAGTCGACTCTTTACAACTTCAAAGGAGAAAGAAGTTTGTATTCAAAACTGGAATTTGAACACCGTGACACACCGGTTTTCCGTAAAATGGAACAACAAACGCGTCAACAAAAACAAAACAACAAAATTTTACTCAACCAGCAATAATTTCCTTGACTCTGATTTTAATATAGGTCTGACGATGACCGGTCTTTTTACGGCTGTTTTTACGGCGACGGAACCAGCGAATGACAAGTTTCGGACCACGTTGTTTACAAAGAACTTCCGCAACAACTTTTGCTCCTTCAACCAACGGCTGACCAATCTTGATATTATCGTCATCACAAACAGCAAGCACTTCATCCAGAACAAGTTCTTTTCCTGGCTCGATCTTGCGAAGATCAACATACATATACTTGCCAACTTCCGCCTTCTGCTGACGGCCGCCATCTTTAAAAATCGCGTACATATCACTTTCCTGACTGTTCTGTACAATCATTACCTGTCCGGCCAATATTTACTTTTGACATCGAACAGCATACAAGCGCCGTTTTCGTTTTGTTTCCCAGTCAGGCACCTTATCTTAAACACATTCTCAAAAAAACGAACATTCGATTATTTGATGGGAACCCTGATTTCCTCATTTTCGAGGTTTAAGGGAACGATCTTTTTCAGACAGCACCCTGTTTAACTGCCTGAAAACAAAATTCCTTCCTATTATATATCCACTTGGGATTTCCACAACCCCAGGCAGAAAAATTTCTCCGGGAAATGTCCTTTACCACGTTAATTTAAAAATCAACCGACAATCAATCATCTTCGACATTCGCCTGTTGAGAAAACAGCATGACCTTTTCTTCTGACAATCTCCCTGTGTTCCATTAAAACGGTAACTTGAACAAACGGGAGAGAAGAAAAACCGCCCTCTCTTCTCTCCCGATATATCATTAAGATCCGAAAATCGGAATATTTGCCGTTATAACCAACAATGAAAATCACATTCCATCATAGGTAAACGGAATGATCTGTCCGCTTTCGCTCAAACATTCAATCTCCAGATGTTCCGGCCAGACATCATTAACCCCTTTGAGAATAATTGAGAAGTCTCCCTCTTCCTCAATTTTAGTCAACAGTCCCCGTTTTTTGTTATTCAAATATTCAGCAACTTCATCAATAACCGTCAGTTTCACGGATTTAATTTCGGGAACCTGACTGATCAACGGCAGAATCCGCATGACATCCAGCGCCATACTTTCCACCGATTTTACAACTCCGCTCCCAAGGCAGCAAGGACACTCACGGTAAATACTTCGTTTGAGTCCTGGCCGAACACGTTGACGGGTCATTTCGATCAGTCCAAACGGGCTGGTTCGCATAATTTTGGTTTTTGCGCGATCGCGTTTTACGGCATCCCGCAACGTCCGTTCGACAGCCCGGCAATGAGCCTCTTTCGTCATGTCAATAAAATCATTGACGATAACTCCGCCCAAATCCCGCAGACGAATCTGTCGGGCAATCTCCTTCGCCGCCCGCAGATTCATCTGAAATGCCGTCTCTTCCGGAGAGTCATTCGTTCTGAAATTACCACTGTTGACATCAATAGCAACCAGAGCTTCCGTCTGATCGATTACAATGGACCCACCGTCCTTGAGCGGAACCTTACGATAATGAATTTTCGCGATTTCTTTATTCAAATTGAATTTGGAAAACAGCGGTTCATGACCGTCATAATACTGAAGTCGCTCCACACAACGGGGCATCACCAACTGCAAAAAATCACGGGCGCGTTCATAAGCCGATTTTTCATCAATAATAATCGCCCCAATATCCGATGTGAAAATATCGCGAATCGTTCGGATAATCAGGTCACTTTCTTCATAAATCCCAACCGCTCCCGGCAATTTGTGAATCCGGCGGACAATGACCTTCCATAATCGCATGAGATAAGCAAGGTCATGAGCAAGTTCTTTGCGTGACCGCCCCGCCCCGGCCGTCCGGACAATAAAGCCCAACCCCTTTGGCGGTTCCAGTTCATTCATCATGTTCCGCAGTTTTCGACGGACAGATTCGTCCTGAATTTTTCGCGAAACCCCGACGCGGCCCAGTGACGGCATGAGAACAAGATAGCGACCGGGAATACTGATATAAGTCGAAAGCGTCGGGCCTTTGGTGCCAATTCCTTCTTTGATAACCTGAACCAGTACCTCATCACCACGCTGAAATACATCCTGAATAGGAGGTTTGACCCTTGGTCGGCCATAACCGTCCATCTCGTCGTCACGATCCTGATCCCTTCGGTGTGAATCGTCCTCCGAGGGAACAAAATTCTGTGCCTGTTTAAAGTAATGCGGCTCAACGTCACTGATATGCAGAAAACCGTTCCGGCCAACCCCAAAATCCACAAAAGCCGCCTGAATACTCGGCTCTATATTAACAATGACCCCCTTATAGATGTTTCCAACGTAATTATCATTTCCTGTACGTTCAACGTACAACTCTTCCAATGTCCCCTTGTCAACAACCGCGATACGGCATTCCTCGGGCTGACGAACATTGATTAACATTTGCTGTGTCATATAAATTCAAATACTTTCTTTCGGCAGAAAAACAGACAAGCTTATTCATTTTGTAAAACAAGACGTTCCCGAATCGGAAAAACAGACCGAAACAGCTCTTTTTCCAGTCCCAGACAAATCAGGATTTCACGAACGCCCGCCTCAGGACCGTTTTGAGCCGCGATACTCATTCGCAACCAATTATTTTCATCCAGGCAAAGCGTGGAAACCGGTAATCTCACATCCACAATTTTACCGTTACTCTTTTTCACAGGCACGGAATCAGCTCTCATAAATTCCTGAATCCTTCTCAAAACCTCCGTGCGATACTCTTGGGGAAGTTGCATTCCATAAATAAAAAAAGCTACTTTCGATTTCGCCGCTCCCTCCGGAAGAGGAACCACGCGACAAAATTCAAGCCCCGGAAGACTCGCCCGATTCAATCGCGACAGAAGCTCGTCGGGATCAATTTCCTCCGTTAAAATCAGTTCCAGCACTTCATCTTCACCAGAAAATCCCAGTGATAATGCGGAAAGATAACTGACCCGCGGTTTCGGATGAAAACCTTCGCTCATCGCTATCGGAAGATGTGCACGACAAAAAAGTCGTTCCATCGTTTGAAGAAGATCACGATGTCCGATAAAACAAAGATTACCTGTTTTTTTAAAATGAATTCTTACCCGTTGTCGAACCATCGGTTCGATACCCCGGCACTGCCTTAGCCGAGGCTCCTTCCAAGTTGATCTTCACTTCGGAAAAACGCTCTTCGTTTCAATTCCGTCCCCCATACGATGAGTTTTCAGAATCTGTTTTCCTCAAAATATTTTGAGGTTGAAGTTGATTATTCCGAAGGAAATATGTGTACGCTTAAAAATAATATGCCATTCTGTTTTCTGTCTGGCATCGGGGCGTCTGATAAGAATTGAAATCAAATATCGTTTCAATCTTTTGACAAAATTCACGCTCAGAAATTATAAAACAGACGCTCAGTAACACTGTCTTTTGACTATTTTATCATCAGAGGCGTTCAGGACAACCCACAACACTGTAAAAATCGATGATTTCTCTATATTTTTACCACAATTATCCATTGAAACAAATTGTATCCGGTTAAAAGCAATCAACAATATCAAAGGATAATTTAAAATTTCAATCATCAAGATCTTTATCAAATAACTCACGGGTTTTTCTTCTTAAAAACCCCCTGATCTCAATGACACGTTCCATCATACTCGCTTTTTGAGCGATTTCTTTACATTCCTCAATGGTCACATTCTGGCAAATCTTCTTAATTTTCAAAATGGAACCGGGGGATACACTGAAATTCCGTAATCCCAAGCCGAGCAACAACATGGTGTTTTGTGTATTACTTCCCATCTGGCCACACAGGGAAATGGGCTTATCATACATATCGGCCACTTTGATTGCCTGACGGACCAGACGAATCAATGCCGGATCCTCCGAATTATATAAAGCGCCCACTTCTTTATTGGACCGGTCGACCGCCAGCGTGTATTGAATGAGATCGTTGGTTCCAATACTGAAAAAGTCAACATCACGAACAAAAGTTCCGAGCATGATAACCGTTGACGGAACTTCAACCATAATACCAAGCGGGATTTTCGGATCAAACGGAATTCCGCGTTCATAAAGCTCTTCACAGGTATCCGTGAAAATCATTTTAGCCTGTCGAAACTCATGAATCGTCGACACCAGCGGAAACATGATTCGTATTTTGCCATAAGCACTGGCGCGAAGTATTGCCCGCAACTGGCTCCGAAACATTTGCGTATTCTTTAAAGAAAGCCTGATACTTCGCAATCCCATAAAAGGATTTCGTTCCGGGTCACGACTGAACGAGAACCCCTCCGGTAATTTATCGGCCCCCAAATCAAAGGTCCGGATAGTGACCGGTTTCCCTTGCATATCCTCAAGGACCATTTTATAAGCTTCAAAATGAGCATCTTCATCCGGAAACTCATCCGGTGATGCGGCCAGATATAAAAATTCGGTCCGATACAATCCAATTCCGTCAGCGCCGGACTCCAGGCAGATTTTCGCCTCATAAGGAAACTCAATGTTTCCATAAATTGAAATCACCGTTCCGTCCTTCGTCCTCGCCTGCTGGTCGGCCAAAGAAGAAAGCTGAACTTCAATATGGCGATTTTTCGCGATTAAATTTTCATATTTCTGAATCGTTTCAACATCCGGATCCAGAATAAAAAGCCCGTTTTCTCCATCCAGAATGACAATGTCACCGTCATCAACCTGATCCAAAAAGGTTCCAATCCCCAGAACAGCCGGAATTTGGAGCGCGGACGCAACAATGGATGTATGGCTTCCCAGCCCTCCGGATTCCGTCGCGAATCCCAGCACTTTTTCCCGATCCAGACTGGTCGTCTCACTGGGGGTCAGATTGGTCGCCAGAATAATCACCGGACGATCCAGCGATACAAGCTCTTCCTTACGAATCCCCATCAATTCGCGCAACAGACGGAGTTCAATATCACGGATATCATTGGCCCGTTCCGTAAACTGATTTTCCTGAACTTTGCGCAAAAGCGCGACATAACGTTCAAATGTTACATTGGTCGAATATTCCGCGGAATAACAGTTATTACGGATGTTTTCTTCCAGTTCCTTTTGCAGACGGGGATCAGACAGAATCTGAAGATGGGCCTCAAAAATTTGACCGTATTCTTTTCCCAGTTCCTGAATAACGGAATCACGGTTAAGTGCTATCTGTTTTTGCGCTGCCTCCAGTGCCACACGAAAACGATTTACTTCCGCCTCCACCTCTGAGGGACTTATAAAACGCCGGTTGATTCGGCATTTACCATTATCAATCACCATTGCCTCACCAATGGCGAGACCGGACGACGCCGCGATTCCCTGGAATGTTTTCATGAATCAAATCTACAGAAAAATGATTGGGCGTTTCAGGTGTTGCCCGTCACCTCCAAAATATTATTGATGCCAATTTATCAATGACATTATTGGATATCGTCAAATATTACTGCCTTCCCTGCAAAAATACGCCCCCGGTAAAGATCAATACGACTGATAAATATCACGGAATGTTAAAAATGACCTTACAGGACAGTCAAACGCCAAAATCATACCCACTGTATTCATCTTCGCCAAATTTCTTGTCAAACAGAAAAGTGATACGATCCACTGCTTCCTTGGCGTCCCCCCCTGTCGCGACAAGCGTCAGGACCGTTCCCTGCGTGGCCATGATCGCCAGTAAATCCAAACAGCTTTTGCAGTCTGCTTTGTATCCGTTTCTGCTCAGTGTAATCTGTGACTCATATTTCATCGCGGTTTTACTGACAAGAGAAGCCACCCGGACATGAAATCCCGCAGCATTCAAGACGGTCAACTGACGAGATATTTCAGACATTTCCATGAACCAAACTCCATTTGGTGTGTATGAACTGATTTCAACACAGATTAAACTCAGTTCCGGGGGATTATACACCAACTCCCCGGTTCTGTTGAACACTCAAATCACGCTGTTATATTTTATCACAACGGTATGTTGATTTATCCTGTCCCGGAAATTCCTGCTTAAATTTTTCATTAAAACAGAATTTATTTATTTTCGACGATCGATTTTACCGTCAATGATTGAAAATCCTCATTTTTCAATCATATAATCGAACAGTGAAAACTGTCCAACAGGAACCGATCCAAAACATTCAATAATCAATAATAAAGAATTTCTACAAAAATCAAGCCGATTTTATTTTATGATACTTTATTATGACAACAGTTTTAAACAGTTTGTAAAGTCAAAAAATAATCCAGCGTCGAACGGAAACTCATACCTGTCCGGATACACCGGAAACAGATCATTGATACACAT
>Ga0079305_1001208_pt1 | contig 37683 bp, 32 predicted proteins | sample LMS_cellobiose_e_FD_79183 | JGI IMG/M metagenome (GOLD analysis project Ga0079305, IMG submission 79183) | Rumen-fistulated moose microbial communities from Alaska, USA - LMS_cellobiose_enrichment | ecosystem: Host-associated > Mammals > Digestive system > Stomach > Rumen fluid ... | reverse complement strand
TGTCCATCGTCTGTTCTTTCCACCTTTAGGTCTACCCATAATTCCACCTCCACATAAACTTTAGCATGAAAAAAGTAGACATGCTTTTTTTTACATGTCTACTTTCATCTTACTAGTTCAGCATGACGGGTCTTTTTTATTAGAGGAACCGATGCAATCAATAAGGCGGGAGACAGATCAATCGAAACTGGGAAAACGAGGGAGAGGCTTGAAATTTCAATTGACAAGGGGAGAGTTTGCGTCTATGATGACTGTAAAGAAATAACAGGAAAGGAAAAGAATATGATACAGAAAAAAGAATGGATCGGAATTATTCTTCTTGTGGTCGCTCTCGCCGGATTCGGCGTATGGGAACTATGGGGAAGAGCGCGTTTTCTGACGGCTGAGGTCCTCGTCGCGGCGGACACGATCCCCGAAGGAACGGTCCTCGACGATTCGCTTTTTACGTGTGCCGGTGTTGACCGGAAAGCGGTGATGGAAGGCGCGCTGACGCCCGCTTCCGCGGATCGGATACGGGGAAAGCGTGCGGCGGTCACGATCCCGAAGAATGCGATGATCTCGGAAGCCCTTCTTCGCGACAGTGATTACTATCTCGCGGAGGGAGAATCGCTATACGTTCTGAAGGGCGAATGGATTTCCCTCCGCTCGAGCAGTCTCCGCCGCGGAGACTGGATCGATCTGTTCAGTCTTGCCGGAGACGATACGTTTTCAAAGCTCGGAACGTTTCGCGTATCGTTCGTGAAAGATGTGAATGAGAGCGAAGTACGGAATACGAACGAAACGGGTGTCTCGGAATACGATACGTCGCCTGTCCTTTCGCGAGCGGCTTCGACGGCGGCTGTCCATACGGTCGAGATCATCGCGACGGAGGAGGATTACGCGCGGATTCTGGACGCGGTCTGGAGAGCGGACGAAGGAGCGCTTTCTTCGCCCGCGACGGTAAAGAGGAACGGTACGGCGTCGCTGATGCTCGTCCAGGTGAACGCATGATGACGGACGGAACGATCGTCGCTTTCATCGGAAGCGACGCCAAGGCAGGAACGTCAGCGGTCGCGAAATCGTTCGCTGAGTGCATCGCGCAGGAGACAGGAGAATCCGTTCTCTTTCTCGGATCGAACGGGGGAACGCGCGTCGTTCTTCCACGGAACGGAGAGGAGATGGATCTTACGGAAGCGGGACTCTCGTTCCTCGCTCCGGATCTGTGTCCGAATACGTATCCCGAACTGAGAGAGCGATTTGCGTACGTGATCGCGGATGTCGGAGCGGGCGGAATAACCGGCGCGGACCGTTTCGTCTTTGTCGTGAATCAACTCGCCTCCTCAATCCGCGCCGCCAAATCCTCCGAATCCGGATACCTGGAACGGTTCGGCCCGGAACGGAACGAAGACCGGATCCTCTGTGTGAACCGCTTTTTATCCGCAGACCCACACAGCATTCCGTTCTTCCGGGAACGGTTTCCCGACTGGAGGCTCTTTACGGTCCCGGAGTCGGCGCGCGGGCGCGAAGCGGACTGGGAGAACAAGACGATTTTTGAACTGGGAGACCGCGCATTCCGGCGAGCGGTCAAAGAAGGTGTGAAATGGATTTTAGAAGACTGACCGAAGAGATCAAAAACGACTTTCTCCGTGAATGGGGAGAGAACAGAGGCGACCTGCGGGGCGTACTTCTCCTTCAGAAAAAGGCGATCATCGGCTACGAACGAGAGGTCCGTTTCTTTAAAGAGAAGATCGCTTCCCTGATCGAGGAGAAAGGCTGCAGCGACGTTCCGTTTCCCGCGTGGTATCCGACGCTGACGGATGCGGTTTTTCAGGAAAACTGGGGGATGGCAGGCGTTGCGGAATGGTTTGAGCCCCGTTACCGTTCATCGAGCTCCGCAAAGATTATCGGCGACCGCATCTACTTTCTGGAAGGCGGACGGATGCGCCTTATGCCGCAGAAGATCGAGACCGAACGGCGTGAGCAGCTCGTGCGGGCCTTCCTTCTTCTTACGCCGGAGGAGCGGATGGACCGAAACTATCACGAGGTCTATCTGCTGGACGGAACGCGCATCACGATCTTTCGCGGGGACCTTGCGAAAGGCGGACAGGACACGGTCGTTTTCCGTCGTTACGTCGTGCCGAGTTATACGTTCGAGGAACAGGCCAACCGGGGAACGATCCCGCGCGAAGCGATCCCGCTTTTTCGGGCGATGGTGTCCGCCGGCTTTAACGTCGTGTTTACCGGACCGCTCCGTTCCGCGAAAACGACGTTCCTTTCGACATGGCAGGCGCTCGAAGACCCCGCGCTTGAAGGCGTTATGGTGGAAACGGACCCCGAGATCCCGCTTCACAGGCTGATGCCGGATGCACCGATCGTCCAGATCCTTGCGGACGGAGAACGTCTGGAGACGGTTTCGAAGAATCTTCTCCGTTCGGATGCGGACTATATCATCCTTGCGGAAGCACGTGACGGTGCGGCGCTCGATCTCGCCGTCCGCATGGCGGGAAAAGGAACGAGACGGATGAAGATGACGTTCCATCTTCGCGATCCGTACGATTTTCCGTACGATGCGGCGTGGGAGATCATCAAAACGCGCGGAACGGGCCTGGATGAAACGGCGCGAAAGGTGGCCGCGGCCTTCGATTACATCTTCCATTTCGTTCAGCTCAAAGACAAGAGTAAAAAACGTCTGCGAGGAATCTATGAACTCTCGGCAGGAAGAACAGCGGATACGATCACCATCGAACCGGTCTGCCGTTATGATTTCGCAACGGATACCTGGTCGTTCCGAAATGTGTTCTCACGCCAGAAACAGACGATCGCCGAAGAGGAAAACCCCGGCAGCGAGAGAACGATTGCGGAACTGCTCGGGGATCTTTCCCGGCGTTTTCCGATGAAGGAGGGAGGTGAGGGCGATCGCGATCGACGTGATTCTGCGCGCGCTGTTTCTTCTTAGCGCGCTCCTGATCCTTTCTGTGCCGGCTGAACGGATTCTCCGCGTCGTGCGGATGCGGAACCGTCTTCGCGAGCGGAAGCGGATCGATAGAGGAAAGACGGTTTGGGAAAGAAAACTCGACGAAGCGCTCCTCATCGTCTTCGGACGGAATATGACATCGGGGATCTTCTTTCTCTTCGACTTTACCGTATTCGCAACGGCGGTCGGGATCGCATTCCGGACGCTTTCTGCGCCGGTTGCTCTTCTCGCGGGAATCGTGTTCGCAGGCCTGCCCTGGGTGTTCCTCTTCGTGCGGCTTGAAGACAAACGGAGAAAAGGAAGCCGCGAAGGGATCACTCTCGTCACGGAACTCTTGCGTCGTTACAGGATCACCGGTAAGAATATCCCTCTTGCGATCGAGGAAACGGTCTCGGTGCCGGAACTCGCCGTAACGGGGAAACTGCTCTACCGCCTTCTTCTTCATCTCAGGGCCGCGAAAGGCGGCGATTCGATCCGCAAGGCAACAGACGACTTCGCGTACGGACTCGGGACGAACTGGGGAAGGGTGTTTGCGTACAACATCGCGATCGCAGCGGAGACGGGACGCGATATCGGTCCTGCGCTGGAAGATATCCTCGTACAGCTCCGGGATGCTGAAAAACTGGCGGAGGAACGAAAACGGATGAACGGCGAAACGGCAAGGATCGTCACACTTTTTCTTCCGCTTCTTTATCCGTCAAGCCTGCTGATGATGCGGCGTGCGATGGATATGCCGTGGGAAAAGATCCTGAAAAACCAGTTCGGAACGTCACAGGGGGTTCTGATCCTGCTCGCAACGGTCGTTCTCTGGGCGCTGAACGCGCTGATGCTCTCCCTCGTGACCGGGAAGCGATTTGATTTTTGAAAGGAGGTCAATCGATGCTTTTCGATTCGATCCGGCGCCAAACGGAGCAGCTGTTTCGCATCCGGGAAGGAGGAAACCGTCTTCCGAATCCGATCCGAAACCAGCATGGAGAACGAAGACTGCCGGAGCTCAACGGGATGAAACAGGCCGCAAAACGGCTCGAAACACTCAGGCCGTTCCGGAAACTCCGTTCGAAAATGAATGCGTTTCATATGAGCCGAACGAAACCGAAGATCGACCTTGCACTTGCGGAGGCCGTATCGTTTCTCCGAAACGCGGCGGTGAGCGGGACTCTGCCGTCGTGTGAGGTGATCCTGACGGAGCTCTGCAATTCCGATACGATCCTTACAAGCGGGTTTGCGGGAATGCTTTCCCGTCTCCGCCAGAACGACCGCGAAGGTGCTCTTCGGGCGTTTACGGCCGTTGCCGGGGACCGCGAAGGCGGCGATATCGGCAGACTCATACTTCAGTGGGACGAACTGGAACCCGAAGAGGTTCTCGAAACACTGCTGTCCTATCAGCGGCATCTTGCCGAGGTCCGCTATACCGTCGCCCGGAGACGCGACGAGCTCGCAAGCGATCTTCTCTACGTTCCCGTCGTGATGAATGTGATGCTCGTCTTCGTCAATTTTATCTTCGTTGGATATTTCCTGGACGAACAGGAAATGTTTCAAATGATTTTTTAACCCCAAACACGTTCTTTGAAAGGAGGAACACCACATGAAACAGTTTATCGTACTCGTCAGCACAATCTGCCTCGGCATCCTGATTGCGACGTTCGTCATGGGCTTCAAAGGAAACGCTCAGACGCTGAACAACACCGCGACGAACAGCCTGTCGAACATGACGATCAACTCGTCGGCGCCGTCCGGAAGCTGATAAGGAGGAACGCAGGTGAAACAGTTCATCGTGCTGTGTGCCATGATCGCACTCGGTGTATTCCTGTTCGGACTTGTCACAGGCGGTGAGGATTCCCTGTACGGAACCGTAAAGACCGTCTGGGAGACCGAAATTGCCGCAAGAAGCGTTTTTCCGTGAGAAAACGGGAAGAAGATCGATATGAAACAATTCATCGTCCTGGCGGCCGTTTTGCCGCTTATGCTCCTGTTCGTCGCTCAGTATGCGATCGATCAGAGGAATCATGCAGCGACGGCGTTTGTCGAGGAGGAGGTGCGCGCCGCATGTGAAGAAGCGCGTTCCGCCGGCTGCTTTACATCAGAAATCCGCGAACGCCTTGTGCGGTCCATCTCCGGAAAGCTCGGCATTCCCGCTGCTTCCGTCTCCGTCGAAGCGGATGATTCGGTCGTGTACCGGCTGAACTACTTCGATTCTACGGGAGAAAGGGGGCTGATCCGGTATAAGATCACGGTCCCGATCGGTCCGATGACGGCTTATTCCGGATTTCTCTCGCCCGCGGGACGGAACGAACGGACTGTCGTGATTGCCGGAACGATGGCAAGCGAGCGGCTGCCGTAACAGGGAAAAACATATGAAGGTATTCATCGTCTTTCTTTGCATCCTGATTATCTTCGTTGGATTCTTCGTGTATGAGAGCGATCTGTCGAATTATCTCAGGATTGAAGGTTATCTCAAAAACCTCTCGGAGGAGGCCGCCTGCGCCGCAGCAATGTATTACGACGAAGCCCGGTTCGGTCAGGGGATTTATATCCTTTCGGAAACGGAAGGCAGAAAGGCTGTCGAATACATCGTTGCGGAAGCAAACAGCGCTCTTTCGTCGGTTCGCGAGGGGATCCTGACGTATGAACTCGATCTCTTCGATTCGGAGAAAGGATTCGACGGAACCGAACAGAGACCGGCCGCACAGGTCACGCTGACGTATACGTGCGACGATCTCTTTCGCCTGCCGTTTCTTCGCGTGACGTCCGTCGAGCGTCGCGGAAGGTATGAAATCAAATGAAAAACCTGCCTTCGGGCAGGTTTTTGATAAACGGTGAACCGCAGCGGCAGAACACCGTTCACAGCGGAGAAGGGGGGGATCTCAGTCGAGGCGCCGCAGATCGTACGGCTCGAATTTGACGTTGCGGTAGCCTTCGATGTCGAGGCGAACGTCTTCGCGGACCGCGTCGGACCAGTCGGAATGGATCTCGCCGTTCTGTTTGATGAGGATGTCGTAGAGAATGTCGTATTCGACGCCGTCCTCAGGATCGGTTTCGATGATCGTCGAATAGGGAAGCGTTTTGTGGTAGACCATCTCCATTCCCTTGTAGTCGAAATGGAATCCGCAGCGCATCCGGCATCCGTCGAGGAAGGTATACGTCGCGATGCTCGAGAGATCCTTGATGATCTGGTCGTGTTCGACGTCGTAGAGGTTCTCGGGCGTCGTCTCGGTGTAGTCGAAGCGGAACTGGATCGTTGCGCCGGGAATGCTGAGGAAACGCTCGCAGAACGGGATGAGATGGTCGGCGGGATAGTGTTTGTAAAGGACGCAGTTGATCCGGAAGGGGACGGGAAGGGCGCGGAGAAGCGCGTCGTTCGATTCCACGACGTAATGCTGCATATGACGGGAGACGTTGATGCAGGAGATCTTGTCCTTGTTCTTATGGGCAAACATCACGATGTCCTCCTCCGTTACGTGTTCGGAGACGGGGAGGGTGGTGTTGATGTAGACGTGGTGCGTCGTCGGGACGCAGTCGAGCATCGCCTGGAGCTGTTCGAGATCCGCGAAGGGTTCGCCGCCGGTGAAAACGAAATCACAGTAGGGCGTAATCGAATCCATCAGCCGGATCGATTCGCAGATCTTCTCGAGGGAGAAACCGGTCATATCGCGGTATTCCGCCTTGTTCACACAGAACGGGCAGTTGTTTTTGCAGTCATACGGCACAAAAACCGTTACGGTCGCGCCGCCATTGCGGGTCTTGTAGGGATTGTACATCGTCCTTACACAGCTCCTTGCAGGTAGTTTGCGTACAAAATGAAAACCATCGGCGCTATCGTACAACAAAACCATAAAAAGGTAAAGTGTTTTTTGTGTCTTTTTTTTAACGCGTTAAAGATTCTTTCCGCCCTGGAACGGACCGCGTTCCGGCGGGCTTTTGTTTGACTTTTTCGTCGTCTGGTATATAATGTTCACATCATCATGGGGGAAAAGGCGTTTTGCGCTTTTTTCCTGTTTTAGGAGGAACCAAATGGCAAACGAACAACCGAACGTCACCGGACAGGAATACAAGGAATTCGAACAGACAGCGGAAAGCCGCACCTTCCGTCATACGACTTCTCACGTTCTGGCACAGGCGATCAAACATCTTTTCCCCGAAGCGAAGCTTGCGATCGGACCTGCGATCGAATTCGGCTTTTACTATGACATCGATCTCGAACACCGCTTCACCGACGAGGATCTGGTCGAGATCGAAAAGGAAATGAAGAAGATCGTCAAACAGAATCTGAAGCTCGAGCGGTTCGAACTTCCGCGCGCCGAGGCGCTCGCGCTTGCCGAGAAGATGGGGGAACCGTACAAGGTCGAACTCATCAACGACCTTCCCGAGGATGCCGTCATCAGCTTTTACAAACAGGGCGATTTCACCGATCTCTGCGCCGGTCCCCATATTCCCTATACGGGAAAGATCAAGGCGTTTAAGCTTCTCTCCGTTGCGGGCGCATACTGGAGAGGCGACGAACACAACAAGATGCTTCAGCGCATCTACGGAACGTCCTTCCCGAATGCAACGATGCTCGAGCAGTATCTGAACTACCTTGAGGAAGCGAAGAAGCGCGACCACCGCAAGATCGGCAAAGACCTCGGTCTCTTTATGACGGATGAACTCGTCGGCCGCGGCCTTCCGATGTTCCTGCCGAAGGGATATACGATCTGGCGTGAACTCGAAAACTACATCCGCGACAAGGAACTCCGCCTCGGCTATCAGCACGTCCTCACTCCCTGTATCGGAACGGTCAACCTTTACAAGACTTCCGGCCACTGGGATCACTATAAGGACAACATGTTCCCCGCGATGGAGGTCGACGACGAAACGTACGTCCTCCGTCCGATGAACTGCCCCCACCATATGCGCATCTACGCGAACCGGATGCATTCCTACCGCGATCTGCCGATCCGCATCGGCGAGATTGCCCATGACTTCCGGTATGAGGCGTCCGGATCCCTCAAGGGCATCGAACGCGGCCGTCACTTCTGTCAGAACGACGCCCACCTTTTCGTGACGCCCGAACAGATCAAAGACGAATTCGCGAAGGTCTGCGATATGATCTTCGAGACGTACAAGGATTTCAACATCACCGACTATCGCTGCGTCCTCTCGCTCCGCGATCCGGCCGACAAGGTCAAATACCATCCGGACGACGCGATGTGGGAGAAGGCGGAAAGTGCGCTCCGCGAGGTTCTTAAGGAGCTGAAGATTGACTTTACCGAGGAGATCGGCGAAGCGGCCTTCTATGGCCCGAAGCTCGACGTCAACGTCAAGCCGGCCGTCGGCCCCGAATATACGCTCTCGACCTGCCAGCTCGACTTCTGCCTGCCGGCGCGCTTCAACCTGACGTACATCGATTCCGACGGCGCGGAGAAGACGCCCGTCGTCCTTCACCGCGCAATCCTTGGGTCCCTCGACCGCTTTATGGCGTATCTGATCGAGGAAACGATGGGCGCGTTCCCGACGTGGCTCGCTCCCGTCCAGGTCAAATTCCTGACCGTTACAGACCGGGCGAACGAATACGCGGCGAAGGTCGCGGCGGAATTCGAAGACGCCGGGATCCGCGTCGAGATCGACGAACGCAATGAAAAAATCGGCAAGAAGATCCGCGAGGCCCAGATGGAAAAGGTTCCGTATATGGTCGTTCTCGGCGACCGCGACATCGAAAACGGAACCGTTTCGCCGCGTCACCGCTCGGAGGGCGATCTCGGTGCGATGGCCGCGAACGACCTGAAGGAGAAGATCCTCGAAGAGATCGCTTCGAGAAAAGCCTGAGGATGAGCGACCTGGTTTTACGAAAAACGATGCGGGTCTCCGGCGACTCGGTGAATATGGCGATGGAACTCCGGACGTCCCAGCTGTTTCTTCTGTTCCAGGAGGCAGCCGGCGATCATGCGATCCGCCTCGGCCTCGGTCAGCCGTATCTGATGGAACATAACCGGACGTGGGTCGTTGCTCTGATGGACGTCCGGATCGACCGGCTCCCGCGGTACGACGACACCATCGCTGTCGAGACATGGCCGGGTCGCTTCAAGCATATCATCTGCCCGCGTTATTATCAGCTCCGGATCCTGCCGAAGACGGAGGATGAGAGGTTGCTTCATCCGGATGGCGAGGTCTCTGTCCGCGCATCGTCGGTCTGGTCGATCCTCGACGTTGAAAAACGCGTCGCCGTCAATCCCGTCGCAGAGGGACTGGTTTCCGATCCGGACGACTGGCTGTTCTCCGAGGAGGAGGCAGACCCGGACGTTCGCGAGACGATGGCGATGAAGCGGCCGCGCGCGCTTAAACCCGGAAACATGGATCACCGCTCGGACTTCACCGTCCCGTTCGGTTTTGTCGATATGAACGGCCATATGAACAACGCCCGCTATCTCGATCTTGCGGAGAATCTGCTCTTCGCGGAGCCACTGAAGGAGCAGGGCGCTTCGTTCCGCGTTCCTGCGCTGTCCCGCGTCGAGATGGAATACCGCGCGGAGATCCTCGGCGGCGAGACAATCCCGGTTCTCTGGGGTGAGGAAACCCGTCCGGAGAACGATTCGGGGGAATCCGATTCCGCGGATAACGGACGCGCGTTCTATTTCCAGGGCGGCGGAGAAAACCCCGCGTTCCGGATGCGCCTTACTTACAGGGAATAACCGCTGTCCGTCTTCGTGCGGAAATCATTCGATGATCGGCTGGAACGAACGATTCCGAACGGAACCTGTACGAACATATAAACCCCCGTCTGCACTATGCGGACGGGGGTTTTCGATGGAGGAACATCCTGTGAAAACGGGAGAGGTTCAGTCGCGGAGGAAGAACTTGTAGAAGGAGAGGACCTCGTTCCCGGTCGTGCCGGAATCGACGGTGTGCTCGCCGGTCCGGAACGTCAGGATGACGTAGTCGTAAACGTCATACGCGACGGGAGAGGCGTATCCGCGGGCGATCAGCGCGTTGATGCGCGCAGCGTCCGTTTCCGCGTCGTATTCCGCGACGAGTTCGTCGAAGGCCGATTCCTTTTCCTGGCTGATCGTGTGTTTATAGGAGGTCGGGAGAGGGGCGGCGTTGCGGTCCGCGGCGTATGCGTAACGCTCGTAGTCTTCTCTGGAATAGTACGCGTTACCGTACTCGTCGTAATAGACTTCGCCCGAAGCGTTCCGGTTCATGCTGTAATCGTAGCGGTAGACAGAGGCTTTGACGACCTTGTCGGCGGAGAGAGCGACCGTGTCCCAGATCCCCAGACTCCGAAGTACGGCGATCGTTTCGCGGCAGCACGGGAGAATGCGGAACGCGGTTGAGCGCTGAGACTGGCCGCTCGGACGGCTTTGGACGGTCGAATACGACGTATAATCATCCGGAAGCGCATAGGTATAGGTCGTTTCAATGATCGCGAGCGGAAGCTCATCCTTCAGGGCCTCTTCGTACGTCAGATTCAGCCAGTCTTTGTCCATCGCGGCCTGGAGGCGTCGGATGTCGGCCTCCTTCGTGACGAGAACGTTTCCACCGACGGTCCCGAGGACGCTGTTCACCGTAATCTGCTTCGAGAGGAACCGCGGATCCGGATTCCGTTCGGTCGTGATCGAGCGGAGAAGCGATTCTTCCTGGGCCTCGGTCAGAAGGGCGGCCTTGTTTTCGGGAGACTCAAAGAGCGCTTTCATCTCCGGAAGCGTTTCGAGGATCTCGGCGGGGACATTATACGAGCGCGCGGTGTCGAGTCCGGTCCGGTCGTAGCGGAACGAGACGGAGCGCCAGTCGTAGTCATAGCCTCTGTGTTCGTAGCTCTTCAGCTCGTCCTTCCGCGCAAGGATCGCGCGGTGGAGTCCTGTCACGTTTTTGATGTTCTCCGGATCGCTGAAGGAGGGCATGTCGCTTGAGACCAGGGAATAATCGTAGAGCGCTCCGTTCGCCGTGTAGTAGTCTATCTTGACGGAGTTGACCGAAGCATCCTTCGGAACATAGTTCTCGATGCCGAAGAAGTCGCCCATAAAGCCCCAGACGACGAGCGCGGAACAGACCGCCGCGACGGCAAGGTTCAGAAAATCCTTCTTCCGGAAGATGCGGATCGTCTTCATGACGAGCATCCGTCCGACGATCCAGGCGATTGGGAGGCCGATGACGCAACCGACGATGAAATCGGATTTCGTATCGTTCCGGAGCAGGAACAGGAAAGCGATGCCGCTCATGCCGATGAAGGCGATGAGAACGGAGAGAACGGGCTCGAAGCCGCGGAAGGCGAGGGCGTCTCCGGCGCGTTCCATTTTGCGGCTTTTGTAGAGGAAGAACGAGACGGTCGAAACGATCGCGATCAGCGCGAAATACCAGGCCAGATAGTACGGATTCGCTCCCTCGCCGATGAACGCATCCGCGACGACGGCGCTGTAGGGGTGGATCATCGCGATGTGGTAGAGGGTCGTGTTGGTGTTCATGAGGCCCCAGATAAACTGCTGTTCGTAGGCGTAGAGGATCAGCAGAAGCACCGAAACGAGTCCGTTGAACAGGAACGAGCCGAGGAAGCTGTGGATCACCGTTCCCGTCACGCAGCAGCTGAAGACGGAAAGGGCGTACACGGCGGCTTCGATCACGAACGACGTGAGGAGCCAGCCGAGGACGGAACGCGCGACGACCGGTTCGATCACCATCATGATGAGCGCGTTCACGAGGAGCGGCGCAAACCACAGAAGAACGCCCGAGAAGAAGTTCACGCGGAAGAGGCGCGCACGGCTCAAGGGAAGCGCGTTCATCACCGCGACGGAGCCGGGGGTATGGAGATACTTGAAAAGCGAGACGGCGGTCGCGATCGGGATGAACATGTGGACGAGCATGAACATCACGTTTTCGTTCGCGAGCATATGCGTCCATTCGTAGTCGGACGAGTAGCGGTCCGCGATCGCGATGTAGGGGCCGCCGAAGAAGAGCAGGAGCGCCGAGGCGAGCGCGACGGGCCAGAAGCGGCGGAGGTTCTCCGCGAAGGCCGTGCGGAAGAGGTTAGAAGAGGAGCGATTCGACATCGTGTTCACCTCCTAGTTCGTAGATAAAGATCTCCTCGAGGGAGAGGGGGAGCAGATCGAAGAGGACGGGGTTCTTGGCGTTCAGGATTGTCTCGACCTCTTCGCGGGGCTGGCGGATGATCAGAAGGTCGACCGTACCGCGCGTCTCGCGGTGGAGAACGTTGAGCTCGGAGTAGTCGCGCATTGCCGGATCGGTGATCGCGATCTGGACCTTGTGGATATCGCTCTTCAGCTCGTCGAGGTCGCGCTCGATGATGACCTTCCCATGGTCAAGGATGCCGATCGTGTCGCAGATCCCCTCCATCTCGCGGAGGTTGTGGGAGCTGACGAGCACGGTCATTTCGCGCGCCGCGACGTCGTCGACGACGTATTTCCAGACGTGCTTCCTGACGATCGGGTCGAGGCCGTCAATCGGCTCGTCGAGCACGAGATACTCCGGCATCGCGCTCATCACAAGGATGAACATGGCCTGTTTCTGCATGCCCTTCGAAAAGCGGGCGATCTTCTGTTTTTCGGGAAGGCCGAAGAGCTTCACCATCTCGGCGTAGCGGGCGCCGTTCCAGAACGGGTAGAGCCCCTTGTAATAACGCGCGGAATCGGCGAGGGTATAGGAGCCGAAGAAGAAGAGGTCGTCGGGAATGTAACCGATGCGCGACTTCGCCTTTTCGTTGTCGAAGATCGGCTCATCCTCGAGCAGGATCTGGCCGGAGTCCTGTTTCCAGACGCCTGTGACGTGCTTCAAAAGCGTCGTTTTTCCGGAGCCGTTCGTGCCGACAAGGCCGTAGATCGAGCCCTTCCGGATGGAGAGGGTGACATTGTCGAGGGCGACGGATCCGTCGAATTTTTTCGTTATGTCCTTGATCTGGATCATTTGCGTTCACCTCGGTTCGTAAGAGCGGAATCCACGGAGGCGCGGATTTCGTCGGGGGAGACGTTTTGGTAGCGGAGCTCCCGGATGATGCGGACGAGCTCGGCGTTCAGAAGGGCGATCTGTTCCGGATCGGCCGCGACGTTTTCGGGCTTCGATACGAACGTTCCGAGACCGGACACGGTATAGCAGTATCCCTCGCGTTCAAGCTCGCGGTACGCTTTCTGGACGGTGTTCGGATTGATCGTGAGCTGTTTCGAGAGATCGCGGACCGACGGGAGCTTCTCGCCGGGAGCAAGCACGCCGGAGACGATCTCTTCTTTAAAACTGTCGATGACCTGTTCGTAGATCGATTTCCTGTTCTTTAAATCGAGTTGGAACAATGCGGTTCTCCTTTCTCGCGTTTTTGTTGCGTTAAGTGTACTACTACGGTTAGTACACTGTCAAGCGGTTTTTGAAAAAGAAAAGGGAATCTTCCGACGGTGCGGATACGGACGCCGCGACGGATATTCCCGGAGTTCCCCGGAAAAAATAGTGGGAAAGCCGAATGAGTTATGCTATAATAACTTATCTATGTAATGTGGAGGAATATGATGAAAATTCAATTCTGCGGGGCTGCCACCGACGTTACCGGAAGCTGCCATCTGATCACGACCGCTCACCATAAAATCCTGCTCGACTGCGGCATGTTCCAGGGAGGAAAGGCCGCGGACGCGCTGAACCGCCAGCCGTTCCCGTTCGACCCGAGAGGCATCGACTGTGTCGTGCTCTCCCACGCCCACATCGACCATTGCGGGCGCCTTCCGCTTCTCGTCAAGCGCGGATTTGAAGGGCCGATCTATGCGACCGACGCGACGGCAGACCTCGTCGACGTCATGCTCCGCGACTCCGCTCATATTCACGAACAGGAAGCCGAGTGGCAGAACCGGAAGAACGAGCGTGCCGGAAAGGCGAAGGTCAAACCGCTTTATACGGCGGACGATGCGCTCCAGACGATACGGCTCCTGAAATCCGTCCGCTACGACCAGCTTTTCGAACTGAACGAGGAGATGAAGGTCGTTTTCAACGACGCGGGCCACATCCTCGGCTCTGCGATCATCGAGCTCTTCGTCAGCGAAGAGGAGGGAGAGACGAAGATCGTTTTTTCCGGCGACCTCGGAATGGCCGAGCGGCCGATCCTCAAGGACCCGAAAATCATCAAAAAAGCCGACTATCTCGTGATGGAGACGACGTACGGCGATCGTGTCCACGAACCGAACCCCGTTTCGATCTCGCGCCTTCTGACGATCGCGGCAGAAACGGTGAAGCGCGGCGGCAACGTCGTCATTCCAAGCTTCGCGGTCGGCCGGACCCAGGAACTGATCTTCGAACTGAACAAGGTTTACGACGGCGTCGGTCCGATCCATGATCTTCTGAAGAACGTTCCCGTCTATGTCGACAGCCCGATGGCGGGCGAAGCGACCGAGGTCTTCCTCAAGAACGCCCAGATATACGACGACGAGACGCGCGAATACATCGTGCGCGGCGACCATCCTCTCGATTTCAAGCAGCTGAAATTCACGCGCTCGACGGAGGAGTCGATCGCAATCAACTACGACAAACGCCCGAAAATCATCATCTCCGCGAGCGGCATGTGCGACGCGGGGCGGATCCGCCACCACTTAAAGCACAACCTCTGGGGAAAGAAGAACTCGATCGTTTTCGTCGGCTATCAGGCAGAGGGAACGCTCGGGCGGCGCCTGATCGAAGGCGTAAAGGAGGTCACGCTTTTCGGCGAGGTAATCCACGTCGGCGCCGAAATCCACAGCCTTGAAGGCTTCTCCGGCCACGCAGACCGCGATCAGCTCTTTGCCTGGCTCTCCGGCTTCCAGCGCTCACCGCATAAGATCTTCCTCGTTCACGGCGAGATGGAGGGAAAGGAAGCATTCGCAAAATACGTCAGGGAAAACAAGGGATGGGATTCCGAGGTCGTCCGGGGCTATGACGAATATGAGCTTACGGCAGGCTCCGCGATCCCGAAGGAGGACGTCCGGACGGCGGAAACGCCGGAAGGGCAGGACATCGAAGATGAATTCGTCTCCGACGAGGAGATCGAACGGACCCGTCAGCGCCTCGCTTCGATCCATACCGACCTCGAAAACATCCTCTACAATACCCACCTTGCGATCGGAAGCGATATCTCCGTCGCGCGGATGACCGAACTCAAGAACGAGATCGCGGACCTCGAGAAGTCCGTCATGGACATCGGCGCGACGATCTCGAAGGAGGACCGCTACGACGAATTTGCCTCGAACGGCGGAGAGGCGGAGACGGAAGGCGGCTCCGCCGAAACGGACCGGTAGCGTAACGAAGGAGGCAGGGCGCATCCGGACGCTTTCCGGACTGACCCGATAACCCCCGAACCCCCGAACAGGAGAACCCCATGGGAAAACCCATATTAGCGATCGTCGGCCGGCCGAACGTCGGCAAATCAACGATCTTCAACAAAATCGCAGGGAAGCGCATTTCGATCGTCGAAGACACTCCCGGCGTGACGCGCGACCGGATCTATGCAGACGCGGAATGGCGCGGCCGGTCCTTTCTGATGATCGATACGGGAGGAATCGAGCCTGATTCCGACGACGTGATTCTTTCGCAGATGCGCGAGCAGGCTCAGCTCGCGATGGATACAGCCGACGCGATCCTCTTCCTTGTCGATGGAAAGGACGGTCTCACGAACGCCGACTACGAGGTCGCGGAGATGCTCCGGCGCTACGGCAAGAACGTCGTGCTCGGCGTGAACAAGATCGACACCCCGAAGATCCCGGACAACTTCTACGACTTTTACGAGCTCGGGCTCGGCGAACCGATCGCCGTTTCGGGCGTGAACATGCTCGGCCTCGGCGATCTTCTGGACCGTTGCTTCGAGAGCTTTCCGCACGTGGAAGAGGACGATGCGGACGATGACCGTGTGAAGATTGCCGTCATCGGCAAGCCGAACGTCGGAAAATCGTCTCTGATCAACCGTCTGCTCGGCGAGAACCGCCTCATCGTCAGCGACATCGCCGGAACGACACGCGATGCCGTCGATACGCCGTTTACGTGGAACGAAAAGGAATACGTCCTCATCGATACGGCCGGTATCCGCCGCCAGAACAAGGTCCGCGAGGACATTGAACGCTACTCCGTGCTTCGTGCGATCTCGTCGGTCGAGCGGTGCGACGTCGCCGTTCTCATGATCGATGCCGTCGAGGGCGTGACCGACCAGGACAAGCGCATCTGCGGGATCGCCCACGAAGAGGGGAAGGGAATCGTCATCTGTGTGAACAAATGGGATCTCATCGAGAAGGAAACGAACACGATGCGCGACTACGAGCGGACGATCCGGAACGACCTGATCTTCGCGACGTACGCGCCGGTGATCTTCATTTCCGTCAAGGATAATCTCCGCGTTCAGCGCGTGATGGAGACAGCCGACGCCGTTTCGAACATGCGCTCGATGCGTGTCCCGACCGGTCAGCTGAACTCCCTGATCGCCGATGCGGTGATGATGAAGCCGACGCCCTCCGACAAGGGAAAGCATCTCAAGATCTATTACGCGGCTCAGGTCGGCGTCCGTCCGCCGCTTTTCAGCTTCCAGGTCAATGACCGGAACCTCTTCCACTTCAGCTACGCACGCTACATCGAAAACAAGATCCGCGAATCGTACGGCTTCGAGGGAACCTCCCTCAAATTCGTCTTCCGCAACAAGGGTGAAAAGGACGAATAGCCGGACGGTATCCACAGCCTTCCGCAATCATGAACGAAACGAAAACCTTTCACATCATCACATTCGGCTGCCAGATGAACGAGCGCGACTCCGAGACGATGGCGGGGATGCTCGAGGAGAAGGGGTACGTCCGGAACGACGATCCGAAGACGTCCGACGTGATCCTCATCAACACCTGCAGCGTCCGCGAGAACGCCGACAAGAAGTTCTTCGGAACGCTCGGCCTCATCAAGAAATACCGCGAAAACCGCCCCGGGACCGTCGTCGGGGTCTGCGGCTGTATGATGCAGCAGCAACACATCATCGACACGATCCGCGCAAAGTACAACTGGGTCGATCTCGTCTTCGGGACGATGAACATCCACCGTCTCCCGGAGCTTCTCGACAACCTTACGAACGAACGGAAAAAACAGCGCGAGATCTGGGACAGCCACCGAGGCATCGTCGAGGGCCTTCCGGCCGACCGGACGGATGCGTTCAAGGCGTACGTGAACATCATGTACGGCTGCAACAACTTCTGCACGTATTGCATCGTTCCGTATACGCGCGGCCGCGAGCGCTCCCGTGCGCCGCGGGACATCCTCCGCGAGGTGAAGAGCCTCGTCCGGAGCGGAACGAAGGAGATCACGCTCCTCGGCCAGAACGTCAATTCCTACCGCGGAACGGACGATACGCCGGGCTGTACGGAGAGCGGCCTCTCTGTTTCGTTCCCGGAGCTGATCTACGAGCTCCAGGACGTCGAGGGTCTGGAACGGATCCGTTTTATGACGAGCCATCCGAAGGACCTCTCGCCCGCTTTGATTCAGGCGTATCGCGACTGTCCGAAGCTCATGCCTCATATCCATCTCCCGGTTCAGAGCGGGAATACGGAGGTCCTCCGCCGCATGAACCGCCACTACACGCGCGAGGATTACCTTGCGCTGATCGGACGGCTTCGCGAGGCCGTTCCGGGGATCGCCGTCACGACCGACATCATCGTCGGCTTTCCGGGCGAGACGGAGGCCCAGTTCGGCGATACGCTTTCGCTTGTCGAAACAGTCCGCTACGACTCCGCCTTTACGTTCCTCTATTCCGTCCGGACGGGTACGCCCGCGGCGGAATGGAAGGATCAGATCCCGGAGGAAGTGAAGCACGAACGCTTCAACCGGCTCGTCGACGTGACGAACCGGATCGCCGCCGAGAAGAACGCGGCGCTCGTCGGCCGGACGCTTCCGATCCTCTGCGAAGGGGAATCGAAGAGCGATCCGGGCCTTTATACCGGAAGAACGCCCGGCCACAAGCTCGTGAATTTCACGGCAAGTGGGCCCGTGGCTGCCGGAGAGACCGTTTCCGTCCGCGTGACGGCCTCGAACACCTTCAGCCTCCTCGGCGAGGCAGCGATCGGCTGACGTCCGGACCGGACGCTGCCGAAAAGACGCCTGAAAAAAAGGCGCCGGAATCCCTTACCCTTGTGTTCTCCGCGGAAGCCGTACACCTAATCCGGGGCGGCCGCACGCGAACGATAGAACAAGAAAGAGAGAATCCTATTATGATCGATCTGTTTGAAAAGTGCGATTCCTTTACGCTCGTAAAGGAGATTCGCGAAATGGGAATCTATCCGTATTTTCATGCGCTCGAATCGCGTCAGGACACCGAAGTGACGATGGAAGGCAAACGCCGCATCATGCTCGGCTCGAACAACTACCTCGGCCTGACCGTGAACGAGGAAATCGTCGAAGCCGCGCGCGAGGCTCTTTCGCGCTACGGGACCGGCTGCTCCGGCTCCCGCTTCCTCAACGGAACGCTCCGCCTCCACCTCGAACTCGAGGAGGAACTCGCCCGGTTTCTCCGCAAGGAGGCTGTGACGACGTTCAGCACCGGCTTCCAGTCCAACCTCGGCATCATTTCCGCGATCGTCGGACGTCACGACGTGATGATCTGCGACAAGGAAAACCATGCCTCGATCTACGACGGCTGTATGCTGTCGTACGGAAAGATGCTCCGCTTTAACCACAACGATATGGCCGATCTCGAGCGGAAGCTGAACGAGGTCCCGGAGAACGCCGGATGTCTCATCATCACCGACGGCGTCTTCTCCATGGGCGGCGACATCGCAAATCTTCCCGAGATCGTCCGGCTTGCGAAGAAGTACGGCGCGCGCGTGATGGTCGACGATGCCCACGGCCTCGGCGTCATCGGCGAAGGGGGACGCGGTACGGCCTCTTATTTCGGCCTTGAGAACGACGTGGACATCTATATGGGCACGTTCTCGAAATCCCTCGCGTCGCTCGGCGGCTATATGGCCGCTTCCGCCGACGTCGTCGATTTCGTAAAGCACAACTCGCGCCCGTTCATCTTCAGTGCGTCGATCACGCCGGCGTCCTGTGCGTCCGCTCTCGCGGCTCTCCGGTATCTGGAGGCCCATCCCGAACTCCCCGAACGTCTGCAGTCTCTCGCGAAATACGCGCGGGAGGGGATGACCGCCCGCGGGATCCCGCTCCGCGACGTCGTGATTCCGGCCGGAAAGGGCGGAAGGACTGCCTATACGCCGATCGTTCCGATCTATACGTACGAACAGATCCGTACGCTCACGATCGGCCACGAACTCTACGAAGCCGGCGTCTACGTCAATCCGAGCCTTCCGCCCGCGACGCCGCCGAACGGATGCCTGCTCCGGACGAGCTATATGGCGACCCACGACGAAGCGCTCCTCGACGAGGCGTTCGACATCATCCGCGACGTTCTGGCACGCTTTCCGGAAGAACGTGCATGCTGAGACACTGGAGGAAACGGTTATGAAACGAATCGCTGTCGTGACCGGAGGGTCCTCCGGCATCGGGAAGGCGACGGCCGACCTCTTCGCGGCGAACGGCTATACCGTCTACGAGATCTCGCGGAGCGGATCGGACCGGACGGATGCGGACGGAACCGTTACGGTCCGCCATCTCACGGCGGACGTGACGAGATCCGAAACGCTCGAACGCGCCTATCACGAGATTTTTGAACGCGAAGGGAAGATCGACGTCCTCGTGAACAACGCGGGCTTCGGAATTTCCGGTGCGATCGAATTCACGGAGGAAGCCGACGCAAAGCGCCAGCTTGACGTCAACTTCTTCGGCTGTGTGAATTCCGTCAAGGCTGCACTTCCGTATCTCCGGAAGGGGAACGAAAAGGCGATCGTGAACGTAAGCTCCGTCGCCGCCGTCTTTGCGATTCCGTTCCAGGCGTTCTACAGCGCCTCGAAAGCGGCGGTCAACGACTACACGCTCGCGCTCCGGAACGAACTCGCTCCCTTCGGATTCCGCGTTTCGGCCGTTCAGCCTGGTGATGTCCGGACGGGCTTTACCGACGCGCGGAAAAAATCCGCTGCGGGAGGGGACGTCTACGGGGAAACGCTCGATCGCGCCGTCGCGTCGATGGAAAAGGACGAGCGCAACGGACTCGCTCCGGAGGCCGTCGCGAAGACCATCTTCGCACAGTCGCAGAAAGCGAAACCGGCGCCTCTCGTCACGGTCGGGGGACAGTATAAACTCTTCTGCTTCCTCGGAAAAATACTCCCGACGCGCCTCGCGAACCGGATCGTCGGGAAAATGTACGGCTGACCCGCTGTATCACGCGCGGAAAGGCCGAAAACAGCCTCTCTCACGAACGAAAGGACTCTGTTTGAAGAAAGATACCGTAAAACGGAAAACCGCGCTCATTCTGGCGCTCCTGATCGTCGGGAGCGCGGTTTTGTCGTTTGCGGGATGTACGGTGCCCGGTTCCCCAGGACCTTCCGGGGAGGAAATTCCGGAGGAACTCCGCGTTTCGGCGAACGAATCGATGACGCGCGATGCGATCCGGGCGGACGGCGGAGAACCGCTCCGCGCGCTCGTTCTTTATGCGGACGCGTATCCGGGAGCCGGAACCGCCAATGCGTCGGACGAGACGTCGGACGGAGCCGGAACCGCTGCGGCAGACTTGAAGAAGGTCTTTACCGGAAGCGAAGGATGGGCGGAGGCGTATACGCAGCTGACCCAGAGCCTTCTCGTGAACCTCGAAGCGGAGGCGAAGGGCGTTTTTGAACTCGCGCGGAGCGCAGCGAGGCCCGTTTTCAGCGACACGGCTCAGGGTCTCTGGGAGGCCCTTGAACAGCCGCTCGCCGCGTATGACCTCATCGAGCTCGATCCGTCGGTGACGGCGGACCCGGTGCTCTGGAGATCCGTTGAACCGGCGCTCAGGGACTGGGTCCGGGACGGAGGCTTTCTGTTCGTTGCGAATCCAAGCGTTCCCGCGTTTGATAAAGATTTCATTGGTATATCTGATTATAAAAAACTGAACAGCGCTCCGACCGAATGGACACTTCCGGAAGTCCGCGGAAACCTCGCGGAGCTTCAGGAGGTCCTTTCGGATTATCTGACGCTTTTCCGGAGCTTCCGGAACGCGCGGAACTATGCGGGCTGCGACTTCGGCTACGTTTTCACTCCGCGGACGGCCGTTTCGCTCGTCGACATCGATGCCTCGGCCCAGCGTCTCATCGCGCCTTCCGGCCTGACGGAAACGGTTTACGCGATCGTCTCAGAGCCCGGGGAAGCGGATTTCGGAAAGGCGGAGGGGGATGACACGGATCGCGGCGCGACCCGATGGATTCAGACGGGTACGTTCGCGCTTTCGACGGTGAACCGGTGGGGCGACGGATTCGTTCTTGCGTGCTCCGGCCTTCTCCCGAACGGTTTTACCGTGAACTCGTATACGCTTCAAAGTGAAACAGCGGACCGCGAGACGTTCATCCCCACGACTGCGGCCTGTTCGGAGCTTTTCCGCACCGCGTTCGCGTCATTCGCTTCGAAGGAGACGCGCGGCTATGCGGTGAAACGCATCTTCGGCTCGGACGGAACGCCGTCGATCGCGTGGCAGCTCCACTACGAAGAGGAAACCGGGATCGCAAACGGCTCGGCGCTGCTCTTCGCTGATCTCGCGGAACGGTACGGCCAGATCCCGTCCTATACGCTCGTTCGCAACGTCTATACGTGGTTCCGATCCTCTGCGACGGTCTCGTATATCCTTGGTTCACTCGATGATGACGGCCATGTCATCTTCGAGCCGGATCCGTACGAAAACGCCTACGATTCCGGAACGCATTTCGTTGACGAGGGAACGGGCGCGTTCCTGACGTTCGATACGGTGAACACGGGCTCGTACTTCACGCCGAATCCTTGGGACGATTCGGCCGGCTGTACGGTCGACGTGGCGGTCGAACGGACGGCGGACGGGACGCCTCTCTTTCTCTTCCGGACGCCGGACGGAAAGATCTATACGTCCTACGGCCGCGGTTTCCGCGACGGGAACTACGTCGTTTCATCCCCCGTATACCTCGATCCGAACCGGTTCGATTCCGCGACCGGATATGATGCGATGACCGAACCGTTTCGCCGGATGGACGCACAGGAACAGGAAATCCGTCACTTTCTCGGTACGCCGTATGAACATCCGGGCGTCGGAGAATGGTCCAGGACGGCAGCTGCCGATCTCGACGGCGACGGAATAATCGAAACGGTCATCGGGAACGCGGACGGGTATCTCGGCGTATATACGGCGTATCTCGACACCCCCGTGAGCTCCATTATGAAATGGCGGTTCGATGGCCGTCTCGGCTCTTCGTACGGCAACGCCTTCGGAAACAGCGACCTCAAATTCGGCGAATACGCCTGTCCGTCCTTTGCGGACCTGAACGGCGACGGGATCCCCGATCTCATCGTCGGCCACCGCGAGTACGGCCTCGCGTATCCGGTCGATTCGCCGTATTTCCCGGAGCGGGACGCGCTTTCGTCTCAGCTTGCCGAACTCACGTCGCGCGGGTATTACATCGGCGCCCACGTCAAAACGACGATCGCGGCGACACCCGACCAGGAGAGGACCGAACTCGAGCTCCACAGACAGGCGCTCGCGGCTTATGGGATCGACGTCTCGTCGATCGGCGTGAACCATCATACCTGGGTCTCCGCGAACGCCTCGCTTCCCCAGTCCTTCGAGAGCGAATGGGCAGCGGACTTTCTCTGGGATTCCGGCTGGAAGGCGGCGAACAACACCGTTTCTCCCGAAAACAATGCCGAGAACGCGCTCGTTCTGCCGTTTTTCCGCATCGACGGAAACGGTGACGAAACGATCCTGCTGTTCAATACGTCGACCGTCGGCTACGACGAGAACGGCTGGTCGGCATATATGGCAAAGTACGGCCTCCCGGTCTCTGTGTATTACCACTGCGATCTCGCCTACCTCGATCCCGATGCGACCGAAACGTTCGTCCGGAACGTCGGGGCCTTCGCGGACCGGAACGGCTACCGCTGGGTCTCCGAGGATACGCTTGCGAAGGAGATCGCAGCGGCGTACAATGTGACGGTCGGGAGCGCCGCGCTGAACGGCAGCGAACTCACGCTCCGGCTCGATGAAAAGAGGAACGATTTTCCGCTCTACGATCCCGCGATCCAGTCCCGGGCGAACGTCCGGATCGAACCGGCCGAATGCTTTGATACTCTGACGATAACCGCATGGCAAAACTGAACGCAAAACGCAGAAAATTCCTTCTGCTCATACTGATCGTCTTTCTGATCCTCGTCCTGATTGTGTTCGGGGCGTTTGCCGGCATACGTTCGATCCGCCGCGCGATCGATCAGGCCGGCCTTTCCAACGTTCTGACGCTGCGGCTCGATGCATTTCCGCGGATCGACGGAACGTATTTCATGCAGGCGTTCGGCGAAGCGGCTGTCGCATCGCTCACGAACGAGTCGATCATCGTCGCGCGCGAGAACGTGCTGTTCACGGGCGCGGAATCGGCGAAGCAACGCCTTCTTGCCGGAGACTGCGACATCATCATCGTCTCCGGAACTGACGCCCAGAGCGTGACGCAGAGCGCGAAGGAGCAGGGAATCAGTCTCGCGTACTACACGGTCGCAAAGGACGGTCTCGTCATCTACTGCGGAGAAGAGGTCGCGATCGACAACCTGTCCGCCGAGGAATTCGACGCACTTTACGAAAGCGAAACAGACGGGCTCGGCTACTCCACCTACTGCTACTGGCTGTCCTCCTGGGTCGGAAAGGGAAGCCGTCTGATTCCGGTCGGAGACGTCGCTCCGTCGGAGGAGACGATCGCAAGCGGCGAATACCCGTTTTCGTACAACATCTGCGCTGTGTTCCGCGAGGGGGCCGTCGCAAGCGATACGCAGCGCGTCGTCGCATGGATGATCGGCGAAGAGGGACAGAAAACGCTTGCGGATCTCGGCTACATCAACACCCGGGGCAGCGCGATCGCGGAGGGCGCCGGAGCGAACGCCTATACGTATTATGCGACGCGAAACGAGACGTCCGTCGAATCGACCGGAATCCGCGTCATCAAGGGTTCTCCCGGAAACGCCGTTCCGGAAGGGACGACGACGAATTACCTGGTTGAGAATCCGACCGTCTGGACCGGAGTGAAGAAAGAGAAGGGAACGATCCTCGCGCTTTCGGGCCTTGCGAATGAAACGACGGAGAAAGCGATCAACGACCGCATCGAGAGCGCGTACGCCGAACTTGCGGCAAGCGAGCTTCCGGAGTTCCGCGGCATCCGTCTCGCGATCCCGGACGGTTCGATCCTGATCCGGACGCACGTGACCGCCTCTGTCATCTACAACTACAACAACGTCGTTTCCGTCCGGATGGCGGGCGAGTACACGTATGCGCTCCCCGACGAAAACGGCGTGATCGGCGAAAACGCCTGGGGGTATTACGAATCGACGAAGACGCTCGCCTGTGCCGATTATCTGAACTTCGATCTCAATACGGGACGCGAGATCACGCTCGAAAACCTGTTCACGGACGGTGCCGATTACCGCGACATCGTCTCGCGTGAGATCGTTGCCGATCCGACGTTCGCCGAGAAGGTCATCCTGACCGGATCCTATAAGGAGGTTCGCGCAGACCAGAAATTCTGCCTCGACGGCGACGCGATCCGCATCGTGTTCGATCAGGATTCCCCCGAATACATCCTGAAGGTCCCCGAGGAAACCTCGATCACGATTTATTTTTCCGACATCAAGGACGACCTCGCCATCACCTCGCGCTATTACGACGAAGAGACGGTCGGTTCCCTCTATAAAACGTATACCGGCGCAAACAAGGTTCTCATCCCGAACCGCGAGACGATCGATGTCGTCGGTGAAAACAGTCTGACGTACGCAAACGTCCGCATCCGTCAGTCGTGGTCCTATTCCTCGTCGCTCTCTTCGTACGCCAAACGCCTCATTTCGAATGCCTACGCAATCGACTGGAACGTGATGAGCCAGCTCGTCGCGAACAATCTCGAGGCCCAGTACGATCTCGACGTCTCGGCCAGAAGAATCGAGACTTATCTTTCGCTCTTTGCAACCGACCGCCGCTGGATCGAGGGAGGGCGCGACGTCGTGTACACGCGCTATTCGTGTTACGATCTCGAAACGCTGACGAAGGCGGAACTCGCGTCGTTCTTCTGGGCGGGATATGACTACCGCTCGGTCATACGCGACGAACTGACGGAGGAGGTGCGCCTCCATGGCGGCCTCTGTAAGACCGTCCGCGGCGAATCGGTTCCGCTGACCGAAGAGGAACAGGCCGCCGAAATCGACCGCCAGATCGCGCGGCTGACCGATTTTGCGATCGATAACCGCCAGCTCTATCTTTCCTTTAACTCACTCGAATTTGCTTCCGGAAACGTACCCGTTACGCTGATCCTGCCGTATGCGGAGTTCGGCTCCGAAAACATCACACTATTCCGATAGGAGACATCTATGCGAAACTTCTTCATCAGCCCGATCACGCTCGTCTGCATCCTCTTCCTTGCCGTTCAGCGGATCATCAACAATCCCTACGGCTCAATCCGCGAGTGGGTCGTCCAGACGCTCCTTCTTCTTCCGGCCATCATCATCGCGATCAGCTTTCACGAATTCGCACACGCGAAGGTGGCGGAACTTTCGGGCGACGACGTCCCGCGCCGCCAGGGCCGTGTGACGCTGAATCCGGCCGCCCACGTCGACCCTGTCGGCTTCTTCTTTCTGATCTTCGCCGGCTTCGGATGGGGTCGCCCCGTTGAAATCAACCCTGAAAACTTCCGGAAGAAGCGCCTCGATCTGTTCCTCGTTTCGCTTGCAGGCGTCGTAATGAACCTGATCCTTGCGTTTCTGTTCTGCGGACTCTGGGTTCTGTTCGTCAAACAGACGAATCTGAATCTGAACGAGGGGATCGGCGATATTCTCTACACGCTCCTTTATAACGTCGTTGCGATGAACCTGATTCTCTGCGTGTTCAACCTCATACCTGTTCCGCCGCTCGACGGCTTCAACGTCGTGACGGAGATCTTCAATCTGCGCCAGACGAAGTTTTATCATTACGCCTATCAATACGGTTATCTCGTTCTGATCGCGCTTGTCGTGTTCGACTTTACCGACTACATCCTCGGACCGGCCGTGAACTGGCTTTTTTCGATGATGGTCCGTGTGTTCGCGTAAAAATGTCAGAATGGACGAATTCGCTGCAGGTGTAACCGCAAAAAACATATTCATATAGAAAAAGTTTTAGCACTCGATGAAAAAGAGTGCTAATTTTTTATGTTGCGTTTATCAAAACGTGGGTAAATAGATTATGTAAGAAAAACACCCAACGGAGGTGATCCCTATGGATTTCAACCAATTCACCGAAAAAGCGCGCGCGGCGATTGCGGACTGCCAGCAGATGGCGGCTGAGCTCGGGAACCAGTCGATCGAGCCGGAGCATCTTCATCTTGCGCTTCTCCGCCAGTCCGATGGACTGATCCCGCGTCTGCTCGATTATATGGAGGTAAACCGCAAGGCGTTCCAGACCGACGTCGAGGAGGAAATCGATAAGCTTCCCCGCGTTGCCGGCGATACGGGCCGCCTCTACGCATCCGAACGGCTGAACCGCGTTCTGATGATCGCGGAGAAAAACGCGAAGGACTTCAAAGACGAGTTCATTTCGGTCGAACATCTCTACCTTGCGCTGATGGATGAAAAGGGCAAGACGCCCTCGAAGAACATCTTCGCAAAGTACGGGATATCGCGCGACCGGTTCCTTGAAGCGCTCGCAAAGGTCCGCGGCAATCAGCGCGTCACGAGCGACAATCCCGAGGAAAACTATGAAGCGCTCGCAAAATACGGCCGCGATCTCGTCGAAGAGGCCCGGAAGGGGAAACTCGATCCCGTCATCGGCCGCGATTCCGAGATCCGCCATACCGTCCAGATCCTTTCGCGGAGAACGAAGAACAACCCCGTTCTCATCGGCGAACCGGGCGTCGGAAAGACGGCCGTCGTCGAGGGACTTGCCCAGCGGATCGTTGCGGGCGACGTTCCCGAGACGCTGAAGGACAAGACGATTTATGCCCTTGACCTCGGCGCTCTGATCGCCGGCGCAAAATACCGCGGCGAATTCGAGGAGCGCTTAAAGGCCGTTCTGAACGAGATCGAGAAGTCGGAAGGAAAGATCATCCTCTTCATCGACGAGATCCACAACATCGTCGGCGCCGGGAAAACCGAAGGGTCGATGGATGCCGGCAACCTTCTGAAGCCGAAGCTTGCCCGCGGTGAGCTTCACTGCATCGGCGCGACGACGCTCGACGAATACCGGAAATACATCGAAAAGGATGCGGCGCTGGAACGCCGTTTCCAGAAGGTTCTGATCGACCAGCCGACCGTCGAGGATACGATTTCGATCCTCCGCGGACTGAAGGAACGCTTCGAGATTCATCACGGCGTCCGGATCACCGACAATGCTCTGATTGCTTGCGCGACGCTCTCCGACCGCTACATCACCGACCGGTTCCTTCCGGATAAGGCAATTGACCTGATGGACGAAGCCGCTGCGAAGATCCGGACCGAAATCGACTCGATGCCCGCCGAACTCGACGAGAGCCAGCGGAAGATCATGCAGCTCGAGATCGAGAAGCAGGCGCTTGGAAAAGAGGACGACCGTGCGTCAAGGGCGCGTCTCGCGAACATCGAGCAGGAACTTGCGGAGCTCCGCGATAAGAACGCCGCTCTCCGCGCCCAGTGGGAGGCTGAAAAGAAGGAGATCACGTCCGTCAAGGCGCTGAAGCAGCAGATCGACGAGACGAAGACCGCGATCGCCGATGCGGAACGCAAATACGATCTCGAACGACTCGCCCAGCTGAAATACGGAACGCTCGCCGATCTCGAAAAGAAACTCGAGACCGCGAAGGAAAAGATCGAAGCGGATGAACACGACGGCTCGCCGCGTCTTCTCCGTGAGGAGGTCGACGAGGAGCAGATCGCTGAGGTCGTTTCGAAGTGGACCGGGATACCGGTCGCGAAGCTTGTCGAATCGGAGAAGGAAAAACTTCTCCGACTCCCGGAGATCCTTCACAGGCGCGTTGTCGGCCAGGACGAAGCCGTCAAAGCCGTTTCCGAAGCCGTTCTCCGCGCCCGCGCGGGCTTAAAGGATGCAAACCGTCCGATCGGCTCGTTCATCTTCCTCGGACCCACCGGCGTCGGCAAGACCGAGCTTGCGAAGGCGCTTTCCGAGGCGCTCTTTGACAGCGAGAAGAACATCGTCCGGATCGATATGTCCGAATACATGGAGAAGTTCTCCGTCTCGCGTCTCGTCGGAGCGCCTCCGGGGTATGTCGGCTATGACGAGGGCGGCCAGCTCACCGAAGCCGTCCGCCGTAAGCCGTACAGCGTCCTCCTGTTCGACGAGATCGAGAAGGCCCATCCGGACGTCTTCAACATTCTGCTCCAGCTCCTCGACGACGGCCGTCTGACCGATAATCAGGGCCGTACGGTCGACTTCAAGAACACGATCGTCATTATGACGTCGAACCTCGGATCGGACGTCATCACCGAAAACATCACGGCAGACGGAACGATCCCGGATCACGTGAAGAAAGAGGTCACGGAGAACCTGAAAAATTTCTTCAAGCCCGAATTCCTGAACCGGATCGACGACATCGTCGTCTTCAGCCCGCTGACGAAGGACCAGGTTCGTGCGATCATCGACATCTCCCTCGCACAGGTCCGTTCTCATCTTGCGGAACGCGACATCCGGCTCGAACTCACCGAAGGCGCGAAGGACGCGATCGCGGATGAGGCCTATTCGCCACAGTACGGTGCGCGTCCGCTCAAACGCTTCATCCAGCGCTTCATCGAGACGGAACTCGCCGCGAAGATCATCCGCGGAGAAGTTACGGACGGCGAGACCGTCACGCTCGACGTGGAGGACGGAAAGCTGCTCTTCCGATGAATCCCTCGCCGGAATCATCCGGTGCGAAAACCTGCTCCCGGGAACGGAGGCAGGTTTTTCTGCTTTCCGTCGGGAAGAAGGCCGGCGGGAATTGCAATGAAGGGCGGAATCGCGTATAATCATAATTCAGAAAAGGAGACGGTATGAACCGCATAATCATTACGGAACACAACAGAACCATCCGCATGCTCGGACGCGAAGCGATGCGCCCATACGTCTGGCTGACGATCGCCGGCGTCTGCTTTTTTTCCGTCATTCTCGATATTCCGAGCCTGATCTGGGGCGGGTCGGCGTGGTCCGCCGAGGAAATCCAGCAGATCGCGAACGACTACTACCGCTTCGGGATCCTTCCGCAGATCCCGCGCTATTATTACATCAACAATCTTTACGCTTTTCTGATTACGGGACCTCTGACCTTCGGCCTTGCCTCGTTTCTGATGAAGATCTTCCGCCGGAAGCAGACCGGAACGCTCGAGATCTTCCTCGGTTTCGCGAACTTCGGAAAGACGTTCCTGTTCTATGTTTCGGAGACGATTCTGATCGCGCTCGGATCGATCCTTTTCGTCATTCCCGGTCTCGTTCTCGCGTACTCCTACGCGATGGGCTACTATCTGATGAACGACAACCCCGAACTCAGGGCGTGGGACGCGATGAAGCTCTCGCGGTCCCTGATGAAGGGAAACCGCTGGAAGCTCTTTACGCTTCACCTTTCGTTCATCGGCTGGGGGATGCTCATCGCTCTTGCGACATGGTTCGTATCGTCCGTTTCGACGTGGCTCGGCGCCTTCGCGAACGTCTTTCTCTCGTCGCTTCTGACCGCGTACATCCATCTGAGCGAGATCGCGTTCTATGAGATGCTTGTCGGTCATCTTCACCGCGTTTCCCCGGAGGTCAGTGATTCCAATGTCCAGTAAACCCTTTGTCCCGCTTCTTTTTGCGGGCGACATCAACGTTTATTCGATGGCCCGCGCGTTCCATGAGGCGTACGGGATCAAACCGTATGCCTACGGAAAATACGAAACGATGCCGTGTTACGGCTCCGCGATCCTTCACTATACGGCAAACCCGAAGGCCGACGAACAGGATACGTTCCTCCGGCTCGTAACGGAGTTCGCGAATGCCCGCGCGGAGGAGACGGTTCTGCTTCTCGGCTGCGGAGACAGCTACGTCCGGCTGATTTCCGCAAACCTCGGCCGCTACCCGGAAAACGTCGTTGCGCCGTACATCCCGGTCGACCTGATGGATTCTCTGATCCACAAGGAGCGTTTCTATGAGCTCTGTGAGAAGGTCGGCGTCGATTATCCCGATACGTTCGTCTATAAAAAAGAGATGGGGGAGGATTTCGTCCTTCCGTTCGGCGGTCCGTTCATCCTTAAGCCTTCGAACGGCGTCGAGTACTGGCTCCATCCGTATCCGACCCAGAAAAAGGTCTATAAGGTCGGATCGTTCGACGAGGTGAAAAGCGTTCTCCGCGATATTTACGGCGCCGGCTATACGGATTCCGTCATCATCCAGAACTTCATTCCCGGCGACGATACGTATATGCGCGTCCTGACGAACTACTCCGACCGGAACGGGAAGGTGAAGATGATGTGCCTTGGCCACGTTCTTCTCGAGGAACATACCCCCCACGGACTCGGAAATCACGCCGTCATCATCACCGAACACAACGCGGAAATCGAATCACGCTTCAAGGCGCTTCTCGAGGAACTCCGCTATACCGGCTTTTCGAACTTCGACATCAAATACGACCGGCGCGACGGAAAGTACAAGGCGTTCGAAATCAACACCCGCCAGGGCCGCTCCAACTATTATGTGACAGGTGCCGGTATGAACCTTGCCGAGCTCGTCGTGCGCGACCGGATCTACGGTGAGAATCTTCCCGAGACGGTCGTGACAAACGAAAGCCTCTGGATGGTCGTTCCGAAGGGAGTCGCCTTCAAATACGTACCCGAAGAGGAATACCGGACGCGGATGAAAAAACTGATCGCGGAAGGGAAGGTGAAGAACCCGCTTCTGTATGGCCCGGATTTGGCCCTGAAACGCCGTATAAAGCTCGAAAAGAATCTTTTGGGTCACTACATCAAATTCAGAAAATATTACGATCTGGGAGGAAAATAGAGCGTTATGTGGGAACGGGAGGAAAAGATTCTCGGCGTGATCGGCGGGATGGGACCCGAGGCGACGGAACTCTTCTACGAGCGCGTCATCCGCAACACCGACGCGGCTTCCGATCAGGACCATCTCAATATGATCATCCTGAACCACGCTTCGATGCCCGACCGGACACGCGCGATCCTTTCGGGTGAGACCGAAAGCGTCGTGCGCTACCTTGTCGAAGACGCGAAACGGCTTGAAAAACAGGGATGTCACGCGATCGCAATCCCCTGCAATACGTCCCATTTCTTTGCGGAGGAGATCCAGGCTGCGATCACGATCCCGTTCGTGAATATGATCCGTGAGACGGCAAAGGCCGCGCGGTCTTCCGGCCTCGCGAAGGTCGGGATCCTTGCGACCGACGGAACGGTCCGGACGCGTCTCTACCAGACCGCTCTTGCGAAAGAGGGAATACCGTGGGCCGTTCCGGGAGAGGAAGGTCAGGCCGCCGTTATGCGCGTGATCTACGAGGATGTGAAGGCCGGCCGGCCGCTCGATCCGACGCGGCTTGAGCCTGCGCTTCGTGATCTCGTCGCCCAGGGCGCGGAGCGTTTTATTCTCGGCTGTACGGAGCTTTCCGTCTTCGGACGCGCGTTCCGTCTTCCGGAGGATACGTACCTCGACGCGATGGAGATCCTCGCGCGGAGATGCATCGAAATCTGCGGCCATAAGCTGCGTGAACGAGCGATGTAAACGGACGGGCCTCGGCCCGTCTTTTTGAAAGGATTGTACGACAGCATGGCAAAGAAACAGAAAATGTATCGGTTAAGCGATTATTTACTTGCTTTGGACGACGCAAAACTGCTCCCGCCGGGCGAATGCACGTCCTGCGGGCCGCTCATCGACGCCCTCGATTGTGAGATCCGGAATCTGACGTTCGACTCGCGCGAGGTGACACCCGGAACGCTTTTCGTCGCGAAGGGCGCCCATTTCGATCCGAATTATCTCCTTGCGGCGTTCAAAAAGGGCGCGGTCGCATACGTCTCCGAGACCGATTATACGCGCTGGTTTCTCGAAAACGCTCCGGATCTTTCGATGGAGATGCCGTTCGTCCGTGTGACGGATATCCGCCGTGCGATGCCGGTCCTCGCGAAGCTGTTTTACGGCGAGCCCGAAACGGAACTGAAAACGGTCGGGATCACGGGGACGAAGGGAAAATCAACGGTGACGTATTACGTCCGTTCCATCTTTGACGCGTGGATGGCGGCCGAAGGAAAGAAGCCTTCCGCCGTGATCTCCGGGATCGATACGTACGACGGCGTGATCGATGAGGAATCGCATATGACGACGCCTGAATCGTTCGAAATCTACCGCCATTTCCGCAACGCCGTCGATTCCGGCATCGAAACGCTTGAGATGGAGATTTCAAGCCAGGCCCTAAAGTATCATCGCACGCTCGGAATTCAGTATTCCGTCGGCGTCTTTATGAACATCGGAACGGACCACATCTCACCGATCGAACACCCCGACTTTGAGGATTATTATGCCTCGAAGCTCCTGATTTTCCGCCAGTGTGATACGGCCGTGGTGAATCTGATCCCCGAGCATGCCGATCGGACGCTTGAAACGGCGCTCGGTTCGCCAGCGAAGCGCGTCATCGCGTTCGGATTTACCGATCTCCCGAAGGAGACGGAATCGTCCGTCTCGACGGAGGAGGTGCGTCTCCGCTTTGCCGCCTGTGAATCGAAGGCGAATGGAAAGAAACTCGAACTCCTCACCGGACGGAATCTCCGCGCCGAGGGCGATACCGTCTCGTTCGATCTGGAATGGAAGGGCGAAACGACGCCGATTCTTCTCACGATGCCGGGGCTCTTCAACGGCGAAAACGCGCTCGCTGCCGCTGCGGCCTGTCTCGCAGTCGGGTGTCCGCCCGAATTCGTACGGAAGGGACTCGAAACGGCGCACGTTCCGGGACGGATGGAACCGTTCCGTGCGAAGGACGGAACGCTCGTCCTCGTCGATTATGCCCATAATCAGATGAGTTTCGAAAAGCTCTACGGTTCGATCCGCAGGGACAACCCCGACGCCCGGATCGTCGGCATCTACGGCTGCCCGGGCCGCCATGCGTACGCGCGGCGGACGGAACTTGCCGAGGTCGCGGCGAAGTATGCGGACAAGATCTATATCACGGAAGAGGATTACGGAGAGGATGATCTCGCGGACATCAGCCGGACGATCGCCGAGACCGCCGCAAAAAACGGACTCGCGTACGAAATCATCGACGACCGCGAGGAAGCGCTCCGTGCGGCGCTCGAAGAGGCAGCCATCTATGCGAAGGGCGAAGGAACGGCCCCGGACGGCTTCCGCCGCAGCGGCGAACCGAAGCGGACGATCATCCTCTTCACCGGAAAGGGACGCGAGACGCGCGAAAAACGCGGCCGCGAATTCGTACCGGTCGAGTCGGACGTCGCGATCGTGGAAAGGCTGATCCATGGATAAGTTTTTCAAAATAAAGGAACGCGGGAGCACCGTCCGGACGGAGATCACGGCGGGGATAACGACCTTTATGACGATGGCCTATATTCTTGCCGTCAATCCGCTGATCCTGTCCGAAGCGGGCATGGATTTCGGAAAGGTCTTTTCGGCTACGGCCATCGCGTCGGCAATCGCAACGCTGTTTATGGGGCTCGCCGCAAATCTGCCGTTTGCATTGTCGTCCGGTATGGGTCTCAACGCGTTCTTTGCCTATACGGTCTGCGTCGGTATGGGGTATCCCTGGCAGTGGGCACTTTCCGCGATTTTTGTTGAGGGCATCGTCTTTCTTCTGATGACGCTCTGCAACATCCGGGAGGCCATCGTCAACAGCATTCCGCGAAGCCTGAAAAAGGCGATCGGAGCAGGCCTCGGTCTTTTCATCGCCTATATCGGACTGAAGAATGCGGGAATCATCGTTTCCGATGCGAATTCGCTGACCGTTCTCAATGTGAAATGGTTTTCGGGAACTTCCGGCGTCGCGGTTCTCGGACTCCTCATCAGTGCAGTCCTTCTTGTGCGGAAGGTGAACGGCGCGATTCTGATCGGCATCGTTCTGACAACGCTGATCGGGATTCCGTTCGGCGTAACGGAGTATGCGGGCGGCTCATATCTGCCGACGAGCCCGTATTTCTGCGAATTTGCGTTCCGCGACATCTTCTCGAGCGGAAAATCGGTGTTTGATTTCGCGATGGTCGTTCTGACGTTTCTGTTCGTCGATCTGTTCGATACGGTCGGGACGTTCATCGCCTGCGCGGATAAGTCAGGCCTCGTAAAAGCGGATGGATCGATTCCGAAATGCAAGGAAGGGCTTTTTGCCGACGCGATCGGAACGACGGCCGGATCGATGCTCGGAACCTCCACCGTCACGACGTTCGTGGAGAGCGCATCCGGCGTTGCCGCGGGCGGAAGAACAGGGCTTACATCCGTCACAACGGCGGTCCTGTTTCTTCTGGCGCTGTTCCTCGAGCCCCTCTTCGGGTCGATCCCGGGCGCCGCATCCGCACAGGCGCTGATTCTCGTCGGTGCGATGATGGTCAGTTCCGTCGCGGAAATCGACTTTTCGGACTATACGGAGAGCATCCCTGCGTTTCTGACGATTCTTTTCATGATCTGCGCCTCGAGCGTTTCAGATGGCATTATGTTCGGCATACTCTCCTATGTGATTCTGAACGTTGCGGTCGGAAAGAAGGAGAAGGTGCCGCCTGCGATCTGGATCGTGGCGCTGCTCTTCGCTGCGAAAACAGTTGTAGGCGCGCTGTAGGCGTCAGTGGTTCCGGTTTGCGGTTCCGTTCAGAAGCACGTCGCTGTTCGCGTCGTCGTCCGAAAACTCCCCGTCGATGACGGGATTTTTCTTATTGATGAGAGTGTTCCAGCCTTCATCATCGATGTAGTCCTCCGCGTCGTCGTCATCCGGCTCGCAGGGGAGGGAGACGGGCTGTTTCGCATATCTTCCCGCGGAAGGATCGTCGAACGAGAACAGCGATGCATCGTCTGTGCGGGGCGTTTCGTTCTCCTGTTCGTTTGCGATGCGGGAGACGCCGAAATTGACGTCATACGCCTCAATCGGATAATCGAGGACGTCGGAAAAATCAAGCTCGTACGCGTCCTCGCCGAGGAGTTCGAGTCGGTGGAGCGTAAGCGCTTCCGCAACGGAGACGAGAGCGCCGTCGCCGTCGGGATCGACCGCTTTTACGCGCTCCTCAAACCAGTACCAGTCGCGGAAGCGGACGAATTCCTCCGCAAAGCGGCGGCGTGTTTCGGTGTCCTCGTTGACGAGGCCGAGGAGAAGCGTGCGGATGTTTTCCATAAGGAGGTCCATATCCGACGCCTCGTCGGGAACGCCTTTCGTAACGTCGGTGAAGTAGTTGTCCACGAGCTCGTGCAGCGTCCCGCGGTCGACCTCCTTCAGGCTTTCAAAGAGCTCGGAGGCGGTAAAGGGCTCATCCGATTCGATGAGATCGGTGATGTCGTCGAAATATTCAAAATCCATTGTGAAACGCGACCCGGAAGTCGGAGGAAGAGGAGATGCGGTTGATCATATTCAGGAAATTCTCGGAGAGATCGCTCGCGTAGAACGCGTCCTTCGCGGGAGATGCTCCGTCGGCGAGAAGACCGAGGCGGTCAAGTTCCGAACGGACAGCCCCCGCGATCGTTTCGGAGGAGCTGATGATCCGGAGCGAGGGGTAGAGCGCAAGGATATCGTCCGCAATCAGCGGGTAGTGGGTGCACGCGAGAAGGAGCGTTTCGACAGCGTTTTCCGCGAGAAATCCGTCGAGATAGTGGCGGACGGTGAGGCGCATGATATCCGTATCGTCGAGGCCTTCCTCGATCAGCGGAACGAACGCAGGGCATGCTTTCAGGGAAAGACGGATGCCGGAGTCCGCAAGCAGCTTCGGGTAGACGCCGCTCGCGACGGTTGCCTTCGTTCCGATGATGCCGACCGATTCACCGGGGCGGCACGTCTCACGGATCGCGTTCGCCGCGGGCTCAATGATCCCGACGAACGGAACGGACGGAAACGTCTCGCGGAGAGAAACAAGACCGGTCGAACTCACGGTATTGCAGGCAATGACGATCATCTTCACGTTCTGGGAGACGAGGAAGCCGGTGATCTGGGAACTGAACTCCCGGATCGTCGCGGGATCCTTTGAGCCGTACGGGGTACGCGCCGTATCGCCGAAATAGATGAACGACTCGTTCGGAAGGGCTTTTCGAAGCGCGGGAACGCACGTCAGTCCGCCGAGACCGGAGTCGAAGATGCCGATGGGTCGATTGTCCATAAAGAAGCCTCCTGACAAAGCAATTATAGTAAAAAGTCCGTTTCCCCGCAACCCTTCTTGTGGTATACTGACTCTGTATTGATTTCAAGAACCGAAAGGGGATCCCCATGAACGAAGAAATCCTGAGATCCATCACGATCAATTCCCACTCCTCGATCCGCATTGCGGCGCCGGAGGAGCCGGTGATCTACGTCGATCCGTTCCACATTCCAAACGAACCGCACGACGCCGACCTGATTCTCGTGACCCATCCGCATTTCGACCACTTTTCCGTCGACGACATCGCCCGCGTCCGGAAGGACGATACGGTTTTCGTGATGCCGATGGCGATGTTCCTCACGGAGGACGAAAAGATCCGCGGCGCGCTTGATGCTCTCGCGTTCGGCGATTCCTTCGGAATGGAGCCGAACAAGGCGATCGAGGTGATGGGTGTTCTCATCGAAAGCGTTCCGTCATACAATGTGAACAAGCCCAACCACCTGAAGGAATTCGGCTGGATCGGCTATCTTCTGACGATCAGCGATACCCATATCTATATTGCGGGCGACACGGATGTCAACAGCGACGTGAAAGCCGTCCGCTGCGACGTTGCGATGGTCCCCGCGGGCGGAACGTATACGACCGACGCAAAGGAAGCGGCCGAGCTCGTGAACGCGATCGGTCCTGCGGTCGCGATCCCGACCCACTACGCCGATATCGTCGGAGACCGGTCTTGCTTCGACGTCTTCCGCGCAAACGTCGATCCCGCGATCCGCGTCGAACAGCGCATCTTCTGACAGACCGGAACACGACACCCCTGAGCCCGAACACATTTCAGAAAAAAGGAGTACGCAATGGCAGACGTAAAGGAACGGAAGGACATTCCGCAGGAATACAAATGGGACATCGAATCGATGTACGCGACCGAAGAGGCGTGGGAGGCGGACGTCACCGAAGCGAAGCGACTTGCGGACGTGTTTGCATCTTACGCGGGACGCCTGAAGGGCGGCGATCCGGTGCTTCTTCTCGAGGCGCTTGACACGTACTGCGCAATGCAGCGGAAGATCGAAAACGTCTACGTCTTTGCAGCCCAGAAAAAGGACGAGGACAGCCGCGTCGCAAAGTCCCAGGAGCGTTACGGAAAGATCGTTTCCGTCATCGCATCGGCCGAGGCGAAGAGCGCGTTCTTTGAACCGGAGCTCCTTGAGATCCCGGAGGAGACGCTTCGCTCGTTCTGTTCTCCGGACGCCGAGCCGGCCCGTCGCGTCTACGCCCACTTCCTCGACCGGATCCTCCGTGAAAAGGCCCACGTTCTCTCGATGAAGGAGGAGACGATCCTGTCGCGTCTGTCCGAAGTGACCGGTGCGCCGCGTGAAATCTTCTCGATGATCAACAACGCCGACATGAAGTTCGGATCGATCGAAAACGAGGACGGCGAAACGGTCGAACTCACCCACGGAAGATAC
>Ga0079305_1001205_pt1 | contig 37741 bp, 37 predicted proteins | sample LMS_cellobiose_e_FD_79183 | JGI IMG/M metagenome (GOLD analysis project Ga0079305, IMG submission 79183) | Rumen-fistulated moose microbial communities from Alaska, USA - LMS_cellobiose_enrichment | ecosystem: Host-associated > Mammals > Digestive system > Stomach > Rumen fluid ... | reverse complement strand
TTCTCCGGCAGATGCGGGAAGGAAACGGTCGGGCGCAGCGCCGAAAGGTCGATATCAATGACCCGCTCATATTCCGCGTCAGGGTCGGGCGTGAAGATCTCAAAAGTCCGATTGACACGGCCTTTTTCATAGGCCAGTGTCACTTCGTCGACTTCGAAGATGCCGTTTTTGCCACCCGCTTCGATCGCCATATTCGCCATGGTGAGACGGTCATCGATCGAAAGGTTCCCAAGCCCCGCCCCGCCGAACTCCATCGATTTGTAGAGCGCCCCGTCCACGCCGATCATGCCGATGATGTGCAGGATGACGTCCTTGCCGCTCACCCATTTGCCCGGCTTTCCGGTCAGATTGAATCGGATTGCGGACGGGACCTTGAACCAGCATTTTCCGGTCGCCATCGCGGCGGCCATATCGGTCGAGCCGAAGCCGGTCGAAAAAGCGCCAAGTGCGCCGTAAGTGCAGGTGTGGCTGTCCGCGCCGACCACCAGCTCGCCCGGGGCAACCAGGCCCTTTTCCGGCAGAAGCGCATGTTCGATGCCCATTTCGCCCACGTCGAAATAGTTTACCACATCGTATTTGTTCGCGAACTCCCGGCAGCGTTTAGAAAGCTGCGCCGCCTTGATATCCTTGTTCGGGGTGAAGTGGTCGAGCACGATTGCGATGCCGGATTTGCTGTAGATACTGTCGAAACCATACTTTTCAAACTCATCGATCGCCACCGGCGTGGTGATGTCATTGCCGAGCACCAGGTCGATATCCGCGTTGATCAGCTGTCCCGCCACAACCGATTCGAGGCCCGCTTTTTTCGCCAGAATTTTCTGGCTCATGGTCATTCCCATTTTTCTCGCTCCTTTTGCGCTTATTTCCCGGAAAGATCGGCCTTCACGTTGCCGGAAAGCGCGATCGCTTTATTGATTGCGTTGATATAGCTGCGGATACTTGCCTCCAGGATATCTGGGGAAAGCCCGCGCCCAGTGACAAGGTTGCCTTCACAGGTGATCTTGCTGATCGCCTCTCCCAGCGCGTCTTCGCCCTCGGTAACCGCCTGAATGGTCCAGTTTTCGAGTTTGGTCTGGCGCTTTACAATCCGGTCGATCGCCTTGAACGCCGCGTCAATCGGGCCTTCTCCGCGCGCCACATGTTCAAATTCCTCCCCGTCCTTGACAAGCCGCACCACAGCAGTCGCCGAGATGACCGTACCGGAATTGATGACAAAACTCTTAAGCGAATAGGTTTGTTTGACGTCGTTGACGGCGGTCGCGCTGATAAGCGCCTCGATGTCGCGGTCGGTGATGTCCTTTTTGCGGTCGGCCAGCACCTTGAAGCGCTCGAACGCCGCCGCGATGTCCTCTTCGCTCATCCTGTAACCCAGCTCGGAGATGCGATCGGCAAAAGCATGTTTGCCGGAATGCTTGCCCAAAACCATCGTGTTCTTGTTGACGCCAACGTCCTCCGGCTGCATGATCTCGTAGGTTTCGCGGTTGGCCAGCACGCCGTGCTGATGGATACCGCTTTCATGTGCGAAAGCGTTCGCGCCTACAATCGATTTATTGGGCGCGATCGGCACGCCGGTGATGGTGGAAAGCAGCTTGCTGGTGCGGTAAATCTGCTTGGTGTCGATTCCTGTTTCGGCATCGTAATAGTCGCGGCGGGTCTTAATGCCCATGACAATCTCTTCGAGCGCCGCGTTACCGGCACGTTCACCAATTCCGTTGATGGTACATTCGAGCTGGGTGGCCCCCGCCTTGACACAGGCGAGCGATGTGGCCACCGCGAGCCCCAGATCGTCGTGGTTATGCACTGAAATGTCCACATGCGGGTTCTGCAGATGGGATTTGATGTAAAAGACCAGGTCGTACATCTCGGTTGGCGTCGCATAGCCGGTGGTGTCTGGGATATTGATGGTGGTTGCACCGGCCGCAATCGCCGTGTCGAACACCCGCACCAGGAAATCTCGATCACTGCGGGAAGCGTCCTCGGCGGAAAACTCAATGTCGCTGCAGAGACTTCGGGCAAATCGGACCATGTACGCCACCCGTTCAACCACCTGCTCCCGGGTCATCTTGAGCTTATACTGCATGTGGATGTCGCTGGTCGCGATAAAAACATGGACCCGCGGGGATTCGGAGAATTTCACCGCGTCGTAGGCGCGCTGGATATCCCCTTCAACGCTGCGTGCGAGTCCGGCTACCGTGCAGTTCTTCACGGTCTGGGAAATCTGTTTGACCGATTCAAAATCATCCGGCGAAGATACCGGGAACCCCGCTTCAATGATATCCACGCCCAGCCGTTCAAGCTGGCGCGCCATCTCGAGCTTCTCCTTCAGATTCATGCTGCAGCCGGGCGATTGCTCGCCGTCGCGCAGGGTCGTGTCAAAGATTTTAATTTTCTGGCTCATGTCGTTCACCTTTCTTCTTTTCGTTCGTTCTTTGTTTCGCAGCCGAAAAAAGGTTTTCACCCAAAGCGTGGCGGTAAACAAAAAAACCTTCGTCTCTTTAGAAGAGACGAAGGTTTTAAAAACTTCCGTGGTACCACTCTTGTTGACCGGAAAACCGGCCCGCTCGGCCGCATCTAACAATGCGCTCTCAAGATAACGGTGAGATACCGTCCACACCTACTTGCCGCACGGCTTTTGGCTGGAAGCTCAGGGGCGAGTTATACGCACATCCGCGGTACTGCCTTGCACCATCCGGCAGCTCTCTGCGACACGCTGGGTGTGTTTTGTTCCCCGTCATAGCCTTTGGGATATTGATCTTGGTTGCTATCATAACGCTGGAAAAAGAATTTGTCAAGCGTTATTTTTAAAAATTCTGTCAGGAGCGTTTCAGGATTTTGGCCAGCGGCTTTCCGACGGTCAGTGTCAGAAAGGTTGCAATCGCAGCCTCGATCGTACCGGAAACCGCGATCACACCGATGATCATCTTGAAAAGCGCGGAAAAATCGATCCCCTTGGCGGCAGCATACCGCTTGCCAAAAAAGATATAGATTCCCGCCATAACCAGCACCGTATTGGTAAGCGACCCCAAAAGCCCCGCGCCGATAAACGCCGGAAGGTCGCTTTTGGGCCAGAGCTTTACAAGCCCCCGAAAAACATATGCCGCAACAATCCCAATGCAGATCCGCGGAACCATCGCCACCACAATACTCCAGAAATTCCCCAGCATTGGCGTAAAGACAAACGAAGTGAGAGTTGGCGCGGTAGTGTTTGACAAAATACTCATAAGGCCCATCAGTCCGCCGAGAACCCCACCCGCCATCGGGCCGAGCAGCACGCCGCCCAAAATGACAGGTACATGCATGATCGTCGCCTTGATAACCGGGGTCTGGACAAATCCGAGCGGCGTGATGCCGAGAAGGATGGTCAGCGCGGCAAGCAGGCCAAGCATCGTCAGATATTTCGTGGATGAAAACTTACCCGCCATAACCGCGCCTCCCGCATCTTTATCGCTATCGCTGTTTCCCGTCAGCCCAACAGGACCTTATGGTAAACCTTCTTCCCCTTTTTGAGAATCACATGACCTTTTCCGAACGCGTCGGCAGCTACAGCTTCCGCAAAGTCAGAAACCTTTACATCATCGACAGAGATACCGCCCTGCTGGATCAGGCGCTTGGCTTCGCCCTTTGACGGCGCCAGACCGGACTTTACAAGCAGGTCGACCACACTGATCTTCCCATCCGCAAAATCGGAAGCGGAGATTGTGGTGGACGGCATGTCATCGCTTGAGGTTCCCGCGCCGAACAGCGCGCGCGCGGCGTCGAGCGCCTTCTGGGCCTCGGTTTCGCCGTGGACCATCTTACAGAGTTCAAAGGCAAGGATCTCCTTCGCCTTGTTGAGCTCGCTGCCTTCCCACTTTTCCATCGCTTCGATCTCTTCGACCGGCAGGAAAGTGAGCAGCTTGAGGCAGTTCACAACATCGTCGTCCCCGACGTTTCTCCAGTACTGGAAAAACTCGTAAGGGGAGGTCTTATTGGGATCGAGCCAGACGGCGCCGTTTTCGGTCTTGCCCATCTTCTTGCCCTCTTTGGTGGTGAGCAGCGTGAAGGTCATCCCATAGACCTCGTCGCCGGTCACGCGTCGGGTCAGATCGATCCCGCCCAGGATATTGGCCCACTGGTCGTTGCCGCCGACCTCCAACATGCAGCCGTAATCACGGTGCAGCTTTAAGAAGTCGTAGCTCTGCATGATCATATAGTTAAATTCCAGGAAGGAGAGCCCACGTTCGAGGCGTGTCTTGACGCTGTCCATCGTGAGCATCTGGTTGACCGAGAAATAGACGCCGACATCGCGCAAAAGCTCGATATAGTTCAGTTTGAGGAGCCAGTCGCCGTTTCTGAGCATCAGCGCCTTGCCGTCCGAGAAGTCAATAAATTTCTCCATCTGGCGCTTGAAACATTCAGCGTTATAATTGATCTCCTCAGGGGTGAGCATCTTGCGCATATCGGTGCGGCCGGTCGGGTCGCCGACCATGGTCGTGCCGGTGCCCAGCAGGGCGATCGGACGGTGTCCCGCAAGCTGCAGGCGGCGCATCACGACCAGCTGAAGAAAATGGCCGACATGCAGGCTGTCCGCGGTTGCGTCGAACCCGATATAGAAGGTCACCTTCTCCTTATTGAGAAGCTCCTCAATCTTTTCCGGGTGCGTCATCTGCGCGATCAGGCCGCGTCGGGTTAATTCTTCGAAAACTGTCATCGATCTTTCTCCTTGTAATTTCAATTTCATTGGCACACTGTTTCACGTTAATGTGCGAAACGGCACCCATAGTATAACATGTGATTTTTCAAATAACAAGCCTTCACGCGGCTTTTTATGCGGATTTTCTTAGTTTCCGGCATCCGAAAGCATTTCCCGCGCATGCGAAAGCGCGATCTCACTCACCTTTTCCCCGCCCACGATTCGCGCGAGCTCCCGCACGCGCGCCTCGCGGTCAAGCGGCTGGATCGTGGTGAAGGTTCGATTGTCATGGGTCTGTTTGGAGATGTATAGATGCTGTTTTGCGAACGACGCGACCTGTGCGAGGTGGGTCACAACGATGACCTGCCGGTTCTGGGCAACCTGAGCGAGCTTCTGCCCGATTTTCTGCGCCGCGCGTCCGGAAACGCCTGTATCGACCTCGTCAAAGATCAGCGTACCGATGCCGTCCCGGTCGGCAAGCACATTTTTGATCGAAAGCATGATGCGGGAAAGTTCACCGCCCGAAGCGATCTTTGCGAGTGACTTCGCCTCCTCACCCAAGTTGGTCGCGATAAACAGCTCCATATCATCGATTCCATCCGGCGAAAGCGGCTTTTCCCGCCGGATGACCGAGAGCCGCACCGACGGCATATCGAGAAATGCAAGCTCATCCATTACTGCTTTCGTGAAACGTGCGGCCGCCTGGATCCGCTTTTCGGAAAGTTCCTTCGCCAGCTTTTCGGCCTGCGCAAGCAGCGCGCCAAGCTGGCCGCGCAGCTTCTCTGCGCGCGCATCGGACGACTCGATCTGGGACAGCTCCTCCTCTGCCGCGTCGCGAAAGGCGAGCACCGCCGGGATATCCGCGCCGTATTTCTTTTTGAGGGTGTAGATTGCGTCAAGCCGCCGTTCCACCTCATCAAGCCGTCCCGGATCGCAGTCGAAATTCTCCAGAAGGTCATGAATATCCGCGCCCATCCCCTCCACCTCGTAAAAGATGTCGGTAAGCCGCTCGGAAAGCGGCTGCGCCTCCTCCATGTATTTTGCGGCCTGCTGCATATTTTCCATCAATGCGCCTAGCAGGCCGGTAAGTCCGCGTGTCTGCTCGTCCCCATCAAGAATCGCGATGCTGCCGCCAAGCGCTTCGGTGACGCTGAGCGCGTTCTTCATCAGCTTGCGTTGGGAACGCAGATCCTCTTCCTCGTCCGGCTGCAGGTTCGCCGCGTCGATTTCATTGATCTGATAGCTGAGCAAATCGATCCTGCGGGCCTTTTCCGCCTCGTCAGTGTCGACGCTTTCAAGCTCCCGGCGCACCTCCATATAGGCGTGATACGCCTGCCGGTATTTTGCCGACAGCGGCGCAAGCTCCCCGTAGCTGTCGATGAAGCCAAGGTGTTTTCCCGGTGAGAGGAGCTGTTGATTGTCGTGCTGTCCATGCACATTGATGAGCAGGCTGGAAACAGTCTTCAGAATCGATGCAGTCGCTGGGCGGCCGTTCAACCGGCAACTCGACTTGCCATCGGCGGAAATCTCCCGCGCAATCAGCACCGAGCCGTCATCGTCCGAATAACCCGCTTCGCCAAGCGCCTTGCAGGCCTCGTCAGAAATCCCGGTGAACAGCGCCGAAATTGCGGCTTTCTGTTCGCCGGTGCGGATCATTTCCTTTGAAGCGCGCTCCCCCAGCACCGCGTTAATTGCGCTGATGAGGATCGTTTTTCCCGCACCGGTTTCGCCGGTAAAGACATTGAGCCCCTCAGCAAAATCGATCGTCGCCTCACTGATGACTGCGACGTTGTTTATGTAAAGCTGTGAAAGCATCTGCTCACCCCTTACTTGCCAATTTTCCGCGCCGTCAGTTTGACGCGGACATCATCTTCCGCAGCTGCATGACCAGTTCGCGGGCATTATGGTCGTCCCGCATGATCGCCAGCATGGTGTCATCCCCCGCAATGGTTCCAACCACCCCGTTCCAATGCAGCGTATCGAGCGCCGCGCAGACCGCGTTCGCCATGCCGGTGTAGCATTTAATCACCAGGATATTTCCCGCTGAATCGACCTCCTTGACCGATTCGGAGAAAATCACCAGGAATTTATTGCTCATCTCGCTTTTTGGCGCTTCCCCATGCGCTGTGTAGTGATATTTTCCATCCGGTGTCAGGGTTTTTATCAGCCGCAGCTCTTTGATGTCGCGGGAGATAGTCGCCTGGGTCACCGGAAACCCATTGTCCGCCAGAAGGCCCAGCAGTTCGTCCTGCGTTTCAATCGGCCGTGAATTGATCAGCTCCAAAATTTTGGCATGTCGCTTTGCTTTCATACGCCTTCCCCCCTGGATTTGAGTTTCTTACTGAGAATACCGGTAAAGGTCTTTTCGGCAAAATTGATAAACGGGACGGTTCTTTCTGATTTTTGAATCCGCACCTGCCGGTCCGCGTCCAGCCCGGCAATCCGTTCGCCGTCCACACTGACCACGATATTATCCGAATTATTGACAAATTTACTGCGTACATTCAGCTGCATCCGCGGCGAAAGCAAAATCGAACGGTCATACAGCGAATGCGGGCAGATCGGCGTGAGAACGATCGTGTCGATCACCGGGTCTACGATCGGTCCACCCGCCGAGAGCGAATAAGCTGTCGAGCCGGTCGGCGTTGCAAAAATGAGCCCATCCGCCCGGTAGCTGCCCACCGGCTGCCCATTTCCGTCAAGAATTTCCAGATCAACCAACCGGGCGTGTCCACCCTTTGCGATCACCACGTCGTTGAGCGCGTAATACAGCTGTGGATCGCTGCCGACGCGCATCTCGAGCATCATCCGGTTTTCGATGGTATAATCCCCGTCCGCAAGCCGGTCAAGGTATTCCATCTCGTTCGGTTCCAGCTGCGCCAGGTAGCCGAGCCGTCCGGAGTTGATCCCCAAAAGCGGCTTTTGATGTTGCATTGCATGCTTTGCACTGTGCAGAATCGTACCGTCGCCACCGACCGTGATGATCACGTCGCAGCCGGTGATCTGCTCGTCAAACGGGGCAAAATGCACGCCTGTAAAACGGCCTGCGTACTTCTCATCCATCAGGATGGCACAGGCGCAGGAATGCAGCCGCCGGATGAGCGGCTCCATCAGACAAAGAGTGTTGTCCCTTGTGAGGTTCGGCATAATCAGCACTTTTTTTCCCATCATAGCGGTATTCTCCTAATCCAGATCTGTGTGGGACTGTTCAACAAGCGACTTTACCATCTCATCATTAACCGAGTCGCCGCCCGCGGCTTTTTGCAGGTACATCAGGTATTCGATGTTGCCTTCCGGCCCCTTGACCGGAGAAAAATCGATTCCACAGACCGCAAATCCGTTCTCCCGGGCATACTGGCAGGCGTTCCGCAAAACTTCGATGTGGGTGGCCCGCTCGCGTACCACGCCCTTCTTCCCGACCTTCTCGCGGCCGGCCTCAAACTGCGGTTTGACCAAGCAGACCGCCTCGCCGTCCGGTTCGAGCAGGGCGGCCGCCACCGGAAGCACCAATTTGAGCGAGATAAACGACACGTCAACACTCACGAAAGAAACCGGGTCCGGGATCTGCTGCTTTGTCACACCCCGGATGTTGGTGCGTTCCAGGTTCACAACCCGTTCGTCGCTGCGCAGACTCCATGCAAGCTGTCCATACCCCACATCCACCGCGTAGACCTTCGCTGCGCCGTTTTGCAGCATACAGTCGGTGAAACCGCCGGTTGACGCGCCGATGTCCATACAGGTCTTTCCCGCCAGCGTGATCGGAAAAACGGCCATTGCCTTTTCCAGTTTCAGCCCGCCCCGGCTGACATATCTGAGCGTTTCCCCGCGCACTTCAATCTTTGCGCCGGGCTTTATCTCCATGCCCGGCTTATCGGCCTTCTGGTTGTCCACATAGACCTGTCCGGCCATAATCACGGCTTTCGCCTTTTCCCTGCTTGGAAAAGAACCGTTCTCCACCAGCAGGATATCCAGTCTTGTCTTCACGCCGCCCTCCCGGTTCGTCAGAAATCAAAAGTAAAGCTCTGCAACTGTTTGCGCAATCGACTGTGCGTCCAATCCGCAGGATTTGAGTGCTGCAGGGACCGCCATCTGGCGGATGCATGGGTTTTCAATGGCGCGGATGCTCATCCGGCCGCGGTAACGCGCGGCCGAAAGCGCCGCGAGGAAATGCTCCCCGATCCCGCCGCTGCGCACGCCTTCCTCCACAAAAAGGATGGTGCGATACTTTCGTGCGATCTGCACGCATTCCTCCGGGAGCGGATGGATTTTGCACAGTTTGAGCAGGTCGGCTTTTTTATGCTGCGCCTCCAGAAGTTTCACCGCTTTATAAACCTCCGAAGTCTCCCGGCCATAGGTGATGAGCAGCGTGTCGCCGCCGCTCGAGATATGGGTATAATCCTCCGCCGCGGAAAAAGCCGGATCTGAAAGCTCCGGTTCACCGCCGCGCGGGTAGCGTACCGCGGCGATCCCATCGGTATGATAAAGCGCCCGTTCCAGCGCATATTGAAGATCCCGGAAGGTTGCGGGAGAATAGACCACACAGTTTGCAATTTCACTCAGGAACGCCGCGTCATAAAGCCCCTGATGCGTCTCGCCGTCATCCCCGACGATCCCGGCACGGTCCACAGCCAGGACAATATGCTGTTTTTCGATCGCGGCATCATGGATCAACTGATCAAATCCGCGCTGCAAAAAAGTGGAATAGACCGCAAAAACCGGCCGCAGCCCGCCCGCGGCAAGCCCACAGGAAAAAGTCACGGCGTGTTCCTCCGCGATTCCCACATCGAAGAAACGATTTTTGTCCCCAAATTTCTGTGCGAACGGCGTAAGCCCCGTCCCGTCCTGCATGGCGGCTGTAATGGCAACGATCTTATCATCTTTTTCAGCAAGGCCCGTCAGCATCCTGCCAAATTCCGAAGAAAAGGACGCGCCCGGCGTTTTGGTATGGCCGTTCGAGCGGTTGAACTGTCCCACGCCATGGAATTTTGAAGGGTCCTGCTCCGCAAACGGGTAACCTTTGCCCTTCACGGTGTTCACATGGACCAAGACCGGCCGATCGACCTCTTTGGCGCGTTCCAGCATCTTAATGAGCACCGGCAGGTCATGTCCGTCAACCGGTCCGAGATAATAAAAACCGAGATCCTCAAAGAGGTTGCTGTGATAGATCGCCTGGCGGAACATATCCTTCGACTGCTTGACCACGTCGCGCACGCTTTCGCCCACGACCGGAATTTTGACAAGCGCTCCCTCCACTTTATCCTTGAGGTTCAGATAACCGTCCGAAGCGCGTTTTGCCGCGAGATAGCGGGCAAAAGAGCCGACACTTTTTGAGATCGACATCTCATTGTCATTGAGCACAACAATCAGCCTGTCGCTGCTGCGTCCGGCATTGTTGAGCCCTTCATATACCATTCCGCCGGTGAATGCGCCGTCACCCACGACCGCGATCACATGGTGCGGATCTCCTGACAAGGTTTTCGCCTTTGCAAGCCCGCATGCGGCGGAAATCGAGGTGCTCGCATGCCCCGCAATGAAGCAGTCGTATTTGCTCTCACTCGGGCGCGGAAATCCGGAAAGGCCGTCCTCCTGCCGGATGGTCGAAAACCGGTCAGCACGTCCGGTGAGCAGTTTATGGGTGTAACATTGGTGCCCCACATCCCAGACAATCGAATCGTCCGGCAGGTCGAACACCGTATGTAGTGCGACCGTCAGCTCAACCGTCCCCAAGTTGGAAGCCAAATGCCCGCCGTTTTCCGACACCGTGCGGATCAGCTTCTGCCGGATCTCCCAGCAAAGCAGCTTTTGCTGTTCTTCGCCAAGTTTTTTCAGGTCGCCGGGCAGGGTCAATGTATTGAGAAGGTTATATTTTGCCAAGATTTCACCCCATGTCTCTATTAAAATGCCGGGACGAGCACCGCAATCAGAATTCCGAGGATTGCGCCGCACAAAACCTCCAGCGGCGTATGGCCAAGGAACTCCTTGAGCGCCTTGCGTTTTTTGCCGTCCGGACCCGTTTCCTCTTCCAGGAATTCTTCTCCGCGCGCGAGCGCGTCGAACTCCTCCTTGAGCGCCTGAAACAGCTCTTTAAAATCGATCACCATCTTATTGAGCACCTTCGCCTGTTCGCCGGCCGCGCGGCGCACACCCATCGCATCGTACATGACGATGCCCGCGAGCGCCACCGAAAGAGCAAATTCCGGCGCCGCGTATCCCACCTTTTTTGCCATCCCGACCGCAATCGCACAGACCAGCGAGGAATGCGAGCTCGGCATGCCGCCCGAACCGACCATCCGCTCCCAGTTGATCTTTTTCGTGCTGATATAGCAGAGAAACGTCTTGATGAACTGCGCGGCAAACCATGCAAGAAAACCCACATTCAGGACATAGTTGCTGGTGATCACTTCCAATGGATTCATACAAACCTCCTATAACATACCGCTGGCCTTTGCGGTCAGTGGTCGCGCGTCAGGATCATGTCCGCAGCCCAACAGAGAAAACCGTTGTCCGCAACCGCCGAAATATACGCTTTCGCTTCATCCACAAGCCGGGCCGCCTGTTCCCGTGCGCCGGAAAGCCCATACAATGTAACATAGGTGGTCTTTTCATTCTCCGCGTCGCTGCCGATCGGTTTTCCAAGCGTTTCCAGGCTGCTGGTCACATCAAGGATGTCATCGGTGATCTGGAAGGCCAGCCCATAACAGCGCGCATACGAATCGGCCGCCGAACGCATTGCATCGTCAGCGTTCCCGGCGATACAGCCGAGCCGTGCGCTTGCTCGCAGCAGAGCGCCGGTTTTGAGCGCGCAGAGGGTGCCGAGCGTGTTGCCGTCAATCCGTCTACCTTCGCTGCCGAGGTCAATCACCTGTCCCCCGATCATTCCGAACACGCCGGACGCTTTCGCAAGCGTGCCCGCCGCTTCAACTTTCTGCGCATCGGAAAGCGGCGAGGCCATCACTGTTTCAAAGGCATGCGTCAAAAGCGCGTCACCCGCAAGCAGCGCGTTCGCCTCTCCGAATTCCCTGTGACAGGAGGGTTTGCCGCGCCGGAAATCGTCGTTGTCCATGCAGGGCAGGTCGTCGTGGATGAGGGAATAGGCATGCACCATCTCCACAGCGCAAGCAAGCGCCATCGCCCCGTCCCGGGTCGCGCCCGCGAGCCGGCCGAATTCGAGCGCCAGTGCCGCGCGCAGGCGCTTGCCCGCGTCGAGCAGGCTGTAGCGCATCGCGTCGATCACCGCCACCTGCAGGCAGTCATTTTTGTAGGCGAGCCGCTCGCGCAGCGCGTCATTCGTCTGTTTTGCGTAAGCTGCCAGCTGTTCTTCAAACCGATTCATCCTGCGCCTCCATCGTCGTCTTTGCGGCGGAGAGCTTCTCCACCTTGAGCTTTGCGGCTTCCAGCTTCGCGCCCGCCAGATCGATCAGCTTGACCGCCTCGGCGTAAAGCTTGATCGCCTCATCTATCGAAATATCCCCTTCGAGCGCCGCGACGATCTCTTCGAGCCGTGCGATCGAGGATTCCAATGTCACCGTCTTGCTCATTTTATTTTCTCCTTTGCTTTCTCCACGCCGTTCACCGTGGAGCGGATCGTTCCGTCCGCGACCCGGATTTCCAGCCGGTCGCCCGTTTTTACCTGCGCGACCGACAGAACGGCTTTCCCATCCGGCCCGGTTGTCAGGCTGTAGCCGCGTGCCAGGATCTTCACCGGGCTTCTGCCTTCCACCAGCGCCGCCAGATATCCCAGCCGGTTTTCCCGCTCCGCAATCCGCTGTTCCACCGCGCTGAAGGCGAGTTTTTTAAGCATAGCGAGCCGCTCCCCACAGTGTTCAAGCACTCTTTCTGGGGTCGTCAAACGGGCCTTTGCGTTTTTAACACGGGTTTCGTATCCGTCAAGCCTGCGTGTGACCACCGCATGGCAGCGTTCCTGCATGTCCGCGAGATAATACCTCAAATCGGAAAGGTCAGGCGAAACGAGTTCCGCCGCCGCCGATGGAGTCGGTGCGCGCAGATCCGCCGCGAAATCCGCGATCGTAAAGTCGGTCTCATGTCCAACAGCCGAAACCACCGGGATCTCGCTCGCAGCAATGGCGCGCGCGAGCCGCTCGTCGTTAAACGCCCAGACATCCTCGATTGAACCGCCGCCGCGCCCCACGATGATCACATCACAGAGCCGCCCGGCGCAGAGCGTCCGGAGGCCGTCAATCACCGTCTGTGCGGCGCCCTTCCCCTGCACTTGAGCTGGGTAAAGCACAACTTTGGCAACCGGGTAGCGCCGGGAAAGGATGTTGAGCATGTCCTGCAGCGCGGCGGCGCCTTCGCTCGTCACAATGCCGATACGTTCGGGATAGACCGGGAGCGGACGCTTACGGGCCTCATCGAAGAGTCCTTCCCGGGAGAGCTTCTCTTTGAGCTGCTCATAAGCCAAATGCAGTGCGCCAATCCCATCCGGCTGCATATCGGTCACATAGAACTGGTAGCTGCCGTCCCGCTCATAGAGCGAAACCGAACCCGACACAATCACCGACATGCCGTTTTCCGGAAAAAATGGTACGCCTGCCGCATAGCTGCGGAACATCACCGCTTTGATGGATGCGGCATCGTCCTTAAGGGTAAAATAAAGGTGGCCGGATTTGTAATGCCGGGTGAAATTTGAAATCTCTCCGCGCACCATCAGGCCACCCAGGACCTTGTCGGACTCCAGAACCGATTTGACATAACGGTTCAGCTGGGAAACCGATACCACCGTCGGCGCTGTCATGAATCGATCCCTCCCGTCTGCGCGATGCACGCGAGAATCGCCGCGCCCGCGGCATTGTCGGAAGAAAACTGCGGATCGGCAAAATATCCGCCGTAATGGCGGGTGATCTGTTCCCGGATGATTCGGTTGGACATCACGCCTCCCGAATAGACGACCGGCAGTTCCCCATAAAATTTTTTCACCCATTCGGTCATCCCCGCCAACGCCGCATAGATGGAATCGAGACAGAAGCGCGCGATATCGCAGGGCGCTTCACCATCAGAAAGCATTTTCCGGCAGCGGTTCTCAATCCCGGAAAGCGAGCAGTCCGCGCCCTTGAAGGTAGGTTTCACCTTATATTGCCGCTGTGATGCAAGCGCAAGCGCCTCAAGCGCGCGACCTGCCGGAAAAGAAAGCCCCAGCATCCCGCCTACCCGGTCTACCGCCTGTCCTGCCTTGAGGTCGAGCGACTGCGCGACCAGTTCCACGGAAAAAATCAGCTCCTTGTCCGGTTTCACAAACAGGCATTCGGTTGTCCCGCCCGACAGGTGGAACGCCACGAACGGTTTTCCCACAAGCGGAAGCTGTCCGGCGGAGTAGAGCGCCGCCGCAATATGGCCGCGCTGATGCGAAACCGCGGTCACCGTAAGCCGGTTTACCGCGGCAATTGACCGCGCAACCGTTTCACCTACGAGAAAACAAGGCATGTAAGAACCCGCTGCATCGCGCGGGCGCACCGAGACGCCAACTCCGGAAACCGGCCCGGGGGCTTGCTGCATCAGCCCTTCAAGCAGTTCCGAAAGCTGCTTGACATGCGAAAAAACGGCCTCGCTTTGCCTAAGGCCCAGCGAGCCGTCTTTTACCGCAAGCAGCCTTTTATTCTGCAAAACAATATTGTCGCCGCTTTGATAAAGCGCCGTGGAAGTCGTATAATTGCTGGTGTCCAGCCCAAGGAACAGCATCTTACTGCGCCGCCCGAGCTGCGGCGGCAGCCGCATCGAACTCCTCGACCGCCTGTGCTTCCTCCGCGGCCTGTTCGGCGGAGTCATCCGCCGCCTTTTCCGCAGCGAGCGCCTCCGGCACCTCCTGCCCTTTTGCGCGCACATATGCACCGAGCACCCCGTTTACAAACGAAAAGTCGTCGGTGTTGCCGTATTTCTTTGCCAGTTCGACAGCTTCGTTGATCGAAGCGCCGACTGGGACCGTATCGATGTGGTCAATCTCCCACAGGCTCATGCGGATGATCGAAAGCGCGACGCGGGACATGCGGTTCAGCTTCCATTTCTTTGAGTAGGCCGTGATCGTCTCGTCCAGCCACGGCAGATGCCCGCATACATCTTTTGCAAGGTTATATGCATAATCATCCACCTCGAGGCTGCGTCCGATGGTCGCCTCCTCGATGATCTCGTCGATCGACTCATCCTTGAACGAACGCTCAAAGATCAGCATGAAGGCCTGTTCGCGGGATTCGCTACGTTTCATATATTACGCTCCTAGGGTTGTCCCTTTTGCAGGACACATTTTTTCGTGGTTCATTTTTTGGCGGTATCCAACCCGATGACAAGAAAGCCCTCCAAGCAAGCCGGGAGGGCGGGCGACTATTCTTCAGCTGTCTGAGGGACCTGTTCGGGTTCGTCGAACACAATTCCCGCAATGTCAATGTTCACGCGGGAGACTGCGATCCCGGTCATGTTCTGCACCGCTTCCTTGACCGCCGCTTGAATCTTTTCCGCAACCTGCGGAATATTCACACCAGATTTGATGTTGACATGGATATCGATCACGGCAATGTCGTCGCTCAGATCAATAGCGATTGGTTTGGCGGATTGTTTTTTGATCAGCCAGCCCTTGAGGTTGGTGGTGAAAGAGGCGAGTGAATCCACGCCTTCGATTTCAAGCGCGGCAAACCGCGCGATCGTGGCGATCACATCGCGGGAAATTTTCAGGTTGCCAATCGATTGGCCGCTGTCACGAGTCTGCATAGCGATTCTCCTTCTGTATGAAAAAAGTCGGCGCTTTGGTTGGTAGACAGATTGCACGATGCCCTTTGACCATCCTGCATATGTAGATATTATAACATAAATTTCCGAATATACAACCGTATATACAGGATTTTCACAAAGAAAAGCCCGCCTTGAAGAGCGGGCTTTTTGGATATTTTTCAGTGTCAGTTGATTTCCACAATCGAGATATTCTCCGCCGGGATGCTGGTTTCCTTGAGGATGATGTCCTTCATCTGGGCGACCTGGTCGGCTTCAAGCCCTTCGGTTTTTACCACGACGTCGACGCCTTCGGTATCGTAATAAACCATACAGTCCTCAAAGCCCTTGGCTTTGATCAGGTTTTCGATCTTCCCCTCGGTTTCGATCGACTGGGAAATTTCAGTCGCCTTGAGCACCATCTCCGCCTTCAGATCGGGATCGATCTCAGCGTCCGCGAGCATATTCTTGAGCGTTTCGACCGATTCATCGCGGGAACGCTGGCGGGTGACTTTGGCCTCGGCAAAATACGCTTCCCCGTCCACGCCCGCGAGCGCCGGATCGTTCGAGTCGACCAGCTGCGCGTCCCCGTAATTCTTATCGCTTTCGAGTGCAGCGGTCGGTGTGAGCGCGTTGTCCGCCTGCGCGAACTGGTAGTTGACATAAACTGCGAGCCCAAGCCCCACAACGAGCGACGCCAGGATGATGTGTTTTTTTCTGATGACCATATTCATACGGGTTTCCTCCTCAAACTAACTGATTTTCGTAACACAAACTTTATTGTAAGGGATGCCGAGCGCGGTGGTGACCACCTGCGTCACCCGCTCCTGTACAATCATGCTGCCCGCTCCCTCGCAGACCACCACGACCCCCTGGATCGTCGGCTGTTTCTGCGTTTTGAGCAGGGCTTCCTTTTTGCCGCTGCCCGCGTCCACAACGATATACTTCTCTTCGGTATTCTGCTGCTGCGTTTGTTTTTTTACCTCATCCCCTTCATAGCTGTTTACCTGGTTTACATTCTGCGACTGCTCCACCGCATAGACATATTCCACACCGTTTTCCGCGGTGACCATCACTTCGCACCGTCCCACTCCATCCACACTGCCCACAATCTTTGTGAGCCGCCCTTCAAGCTGCTCGATGTATGCTTCGGAAGTCTGCTGCGCTCCGCCCACCGCCGGGTTTTCCTTCGCGCCGGCCGGCAGCACTGCTGACAGCAGGATCAGGCACATGCCAGCTATCCCGATGAGAAAAAGGGCCTTTCCTTTTTGCTTTTGAAACAGCGCTGCGATTTTATCTGGAAAAAGGATTCCTTTCTTAAGCTCATTCATGTGGTCACTCCTTTTGATATCCAATGAGTACATTGACGCCAAGCCGTTCCATCAGTGCGGTTCGGATTTCGTCGTGACGGGGAAGGTACGATTCGTCCAATTCCACCTCACACTCACTAATAGATATGCCGTTTTCATCGTCGGCATGAATATTTACATAAATTTTCTGGTATTCGATTCCCATTTCGGCCAATCTGTCGGCGGCCGCGATCCGGATACTTTCGCTTGCAATTTCGCCGGTCTGCTCCTCCACCGCCGAGGTGAGATTCTTTGCCCGCCGCTGCACCTCCCGCTGCATCTCGTCCGCTGACTCCAGATCGAGGGAAATCGGCGCGAGCACAAGCGGAGAAAGCAGGCAGCTCAGGAAGAATACGCTGGAGGTAATATTGAAGAGCCGCTGCATGTTCGATTTTGGCAGGATCAGCTGCGCCAGCCCGCAGGCAATCGCGGCCGCGCAGATTCCAAACGCCCATTGACGGATGCTCTCCATGTCTATCTTTATACCCCCATTGAAATAATTAGAACCAGCGAGGTCGAAATGATGATCAAAAGCGCGAAGCACAGGATCACCGCGATCAGCACCCCGAGCGTGGCCGAAGCGCTTTTTAAGATCTGCGCCACCGGTTTCACCCCAAGCATCTCCCCGAGCGCCGACGAAAGATTCACCGCCAGATACCACATAACCGTCTGCAAAAGGATCGGCAGGAAGGTCATCGCCGCCACCAGCACCCCGAACACGCCGACTGTGGTCTTGAGAAGCTTCATATACCCCTGCGTGGCTACGAACGCGTCCGAAAGGGCGCTCCCCACCACCGGCACAAAGCTGCCGATCAAAAATTTGGCCGTCTTGGAAACGACTGTGTCGCTTCCTGAAGCCACCATCGTCTGTAAGCTGAGCAGCCCGACAAAAATAGTCAGCAGAAGTCCCAGCGCCCAGGAGACCGTTTTTCGTATCACCTGTGCGACCGCGTTCACATCGATACCGGGCGCCAAACTCCCCGCGATGCAAAACGCCAGATAAATTCCCATGAGCGGTACCAGCACGCTGGAAACGATCTGCGCCACCACCTGGCAGGCCATGAAAAGGAACGCGGTATATGCTCCGGCGGTGACCGGCTGGCCGCTCACCGTCACCACCGTGGAAAAGACCGGGATAAAAGCGAGAATAAAATTTGAGCCGTCATGAATCGCTCGCGCGGTTGAGGTGATGCAGTCAACAATCGGCGCGATGATCGAGGTGGCGATGCAGACGACTGCAACCGCCGAAAAAACGCTTGAAAGCGTCCCTTCCCAAAGCGAAGTCTTGAGGCTGTCAAGCAGCGCACAGAGAAGAATCGTCCCAAGCACCGAACCGAACACAGTGAGCGGCATCCGGACCCGTTCGAGGATCAGCTGCCAGACGGCCTGAAAAAAGTCCTTCGGGGAAAGGCTCAGCAGCTGCTTATAGTCAATTCCAGTGATCCCGGTATCGTCAAGCAGACTCTGCGCATCCTGCGGCAGATTCCCGAAAAGCTCGTCCGCCCCTGCCGCATCCAGCTGCGCCTGATAATCATAATCCCCAAGTTCGGATTTTCCGAGATCCGCTGCGCAGGCCGGGACGCATAACCCAAACACCAACAGGCAAAACGCCAGTACCAGGGCTGTCCATTTCATCCGTTCACCCCCTCATCCGATCAGGCTCCCCACCACCGCCAGGATCTGTTCAAAAAGCGGAAGCGAAATGAGCAGCACCGAGATTTTACCCGCCGCTTCCACCTTGGAAGCGACCGCCGTTTCTCCCAAGTCCCGGCAAGCGTCGCAGGCGATCTGGGTGATAAAACAGATGCCAAGCGCCTTAAAAAGAATTTGTACATATTCGGCGCGTGCGCCGGTCTTTTGCAAAAGCGCCTCAATCCGCTCAAAAAGCGGAATGCCTGCGGAAATGATCATCCCAAGAATCAGGATACCGGTCAGCAGTGAAATCATCAGCGAAAATTCCGGATTCTTTTGTTTTAAGATTGTCGAAAGGGCAACCGCGATCACCGCAAGCCCTGTGACCGTGAGCATATCCAGGCCCTGCATCTCAGTAAAGCCCAAACACGGTCTTAACCGTTTCAAATAATGTATTGATCTGCACTATAATCATCATGAGCACCACAATCAGCCCGGCCAAAGTTGTCATCATAGCCTGCTCTTCCCGTCCGGAACGGATGAGCACCTGATTGAGTACCGCCACGATGATGCCAATGGCTGCGATTTTGAAAATCAAATCCACATCCATAACTTTCTCCTATCCGCCGAATCACGGCTTTTCTTTCCTGGATGGGAGAAGTCCTCTCATCCTTGTCCTTTGCAATATAGATATGCCTGTCCCCTCCATTTCAGAACCGTTTTCTTCACCTCCTTTTTTTGCCCAATAAAAAACGACCCTCAAAAGGGTCGTTTGCCATCCTGGCGCAGACTGCCGGGACCATGCGCTTTCCCAGGCGGCACAGATACGGAAGAAGCTGCTCCGGGTTCCCCGCGCGGCAGTCAAGAAATTCTGCAAAAATTTCTGCTCTTGAACAAAAAGTGAGACTATGCTAGAATGATGAAAAATGTCGCGGTCAAATTGTTTATATCCTACGAATTTGTTTCAACCGGCTAACAACAAAGGAGGAGCTCATGAATATTCACGAATCCGCGGAAAACTATTTGGAAGCTATCCTGATTTTGAAAAATGAAAAGGGATTGGTCCGTTCCATCGATATCGCACAGCATCTGGGCTTCTCCAAACCAAGTGTCAGCCGCGCAATGAGCCAGTTTCGGGAAAACGGCTATATCATCATGGATAAGGATGGGTGGATCACCCTCACCAATTCCGGGCGCGAAATTGCGGAACATATCTATGAACGGCATCGTTGCCTCACCGAATGGCTGACCGCGCTCGGCGTATCCGCCAAGACCGCCGCTGCTGACGCCTGCAAAATTGAGCATGACATCAGCGATGAAACATTCCAGAAACTGCGTGAGCACATCGGTAATTCCCCAAAATGAGTTTTGGGTCAGGTCTTGACAATTTGGTTAGCATATGCTAATCTTATTTCAGACGAGTGATCACCATAATATTAGAATAGAAAGACGGATGCGTCTTTTCTTTTTCCTTATCGGTTAGCGTTTACTAACTAAAGGAGGAAATCAATCATATGACTCGTTCTTCGAAATCACCAGTTGCTTTTTCCTGTGCGCTCGCGCTGACGGGGCCCAAACCTGAGAATATGGTTTGCTTGCGGCCCGAATTCCGAATGGGAGGAAAATCTGATGTTATCCAGTTCATCCACTCGGTACCTGCTTGCAATTTATGAATTGAGCAACGGCGGCGCCGCCGTGCGGTCAGTTGATATCGCGAATCTTTTGCAGGTCAGTCGGGCCAGTGTTGTAAAGTGCCTGAAAAAGCTTGTCGAAGAAGGGCTTATCCAAAAAGAATACTACGGGAATGTCCAGTTCATGCCGCTTGGCGTGCGGGAAGCCAACCGCATCTACACCGAGTACACGTTGCTTTTCACTTATTTCTCCCAATGTCTCAGGCTTTCTACGGCAAGTGCGCGCAACGACGCCATTGCCGCCCTCTGCTATTTTTCCGAAGAAGGAAAAGAAGTGCTGATGCAGCGCGCCCTGAAAAATGCCGGCTGTGCTTCGCCCAACCGCATATAAGCGCCAATATGCGGGCCCAAAGGAACCAATTATCGGATTGGTTCCTTTTGTTTTGGCTAAATCAGGGTTATCGAAGCGGACGCAGGCAAATGATTGGAAGAACCTCTTGTATCCCGGAAAGCAGCAGGTTCTCTTTCACCGCTTCAAAATTCAGACTGTATACTTCCTGCAGCCGTTCTCCAAACTTTACCATATCCCGTTCACGAAGGGCCTGATAGACAAGCCTGATCTGCTGTGCAAAAAAGCCGACCCGGTATTCCTTATATTCACAGAAAACCAGAAAATATCCCCATCGCTCCAAATCACACAGATGCTTTACGATATCACGCAGCGTCTTGGAAGGCATACGGTCCAGGAAAAGCTGCAAAAAGGGAGAACCTCCTTGGACAAAAATATCCGCATCGCTTCCATTTTCAATCCAGGCGCCGATTTTTTCGATATCATCATCCAAAATAAAATCCATTGAAAATTCCGCTAGTTTTGGGCAAAGTAGGAAAATGGCTTGCATGGTATAGAGGAAAATTTTCAGCCCCTGTTTGGCGGTCTCGCTGGCCAGGGCCGGCTGCCGCTGCCGCGCTTCAGATAATGTAACCGTGCAGCCCCTTCCCCTTTTGGCCTCGATTAATCCCAGTTGGTTCAGCAACCGAATGGCGCCGCGAATGGTAATTTCTGAGGCGTCGAACTTCTCTGCCAGTTCAATAATGCTGGGCAGGCGTTCACCGTCAGAAATGTTCCCCATACTCATCTGCATAATCAACTGCAACGCGATATCAATATAAAGGGGAGGCGTACTGTTCTCGGGCTGCCAGGAAAACTCCACTGGCGAAAGCGCAACATTCGGCTCAGGCAGCATCGCCAGATATTCGAGCATCCGCGTTTCATATGACAGGTACAGTTTTTCAAAATTGACAATCAAACGCGATTCTTCGTGATGTTCGATGCAGAACAGGGAATCCTCCAAAACACGATACCAATCCATACAGTCGGCGCGGGTATCCTGCGGGCTCCGGGTATAAGGGATCTTGCTGAACAGGGTCAACTGATGCCGCAGGTCTGAGAGGATGGGATTTTCAAACATTGAGACAAGCCTGTCGATGAACTTCTGGATCAGGATGGTATATTCATCCACCGTTATGGTTTCCCCATCATAGGATCGCAGCAGATCCCGCAGATAATCCAGATCGTTCTTCTCACATAAACGTGCGCCGTGAACTGCGAGATTGGGCAGCAATATGCGCCAGATCTGGAAAACGTCTTTGAGCGCCTCTTTCTTCCGGGTCAGATATTGCAGCAGGGCCGTTTCGCTGTTTTCAAACACTACCACAGCCTGTTTTCCCCGTTTTGTTCGGATATAGCCTTCCTGTTCAAGCCGTTCCAGCGCCCGCAGAACGATCCCGATCTTTACCTTGTACTGCGCGCAGATTTCATTCAGGGTCGGCAGGAGCTCCCCTTTTACACGCACACCGGAAATAATTTGCGCCAGCAACATCCCATAAAGTTTTTCACACTGGGTATAGGGTGTTTTTTTTGCCACTTCACCACCTCCGTCCCTTTCATTATACGTGTTTTTTCGTCAAGCGCAAGTAATCAGAAATCACAGGACCGTGGCTGATTTTGTCAGAAACTATTGTGATTTTAGAAAGGCCATGTTATTATTGTTATTGTAGGACTATCATTATAATCACAATGTTTTGGGCGAAATAAAAATGCTGCACAATGAAATCCGAAAAACAAAAACAGTTCTAATACTATTTTGTTTTCTTATATTAATCATTATTTTTATATCCACCTTAACAGTCAGAAACGCCATACATCTTCGGACATCAACGGAAGCACTCACCTTTTCTTATCTCGATGATGTGTCCTACCAGGTTTCGGAACACATCGACCACCGGATTTCTGAAATTATCCTGAATCTGCATTCGATTGCGGACAGCCTTGCACATGTGGACACCCAGGAATCCCGGATTGATTACCTGGGACGCAAGGCCGGCTACTATGGTTTTGACCAGGTATTTACCGTGGCGCCGGACGGCTCTTTCCTCTCGAGTGAAGGGGAATACCAAGATTCGGAAGAAATCTTTTCCGCGCTTGCACAGATGGACGGGCAGCCCTATATCCATCAGCTGGACGGACAAAATCTCCTGTACGCCGTTCCGCTTCGGGAAGGGAACCGATTTTCCGGAATCATTGGCTGTATCCAGGGGAAAAAACGGATGCAGGATCTTATCCAAAACAACAGCTTCGGCGGGAGCGGAGTTTCCTGCATCACCGACGAATATGGAAAGGTTGTCATCTCCCCGCCTGATCTGAAGTTTTTTCTGGCGTTGGACGATATCTTTGTCAGTAATGCCGATCATATTGTTTCCGCACAGATTGAGCAGATGAAACAGGACATGCTGGAACGACGGGACGGAAATATCTATTTCACCACTGTCGATGGCGAGCATGTCCTGATGGCTTATAACGCTCTGCAGACACAAAACTGGATAGCGCTTACGCTGATTCCCGCAGATGTCATCGCAAAAGAGGTATCCCGGTATATTGCATGGAACGTGTCCATCACAGCTGTAACCATCCTTTTGTTCGCTATTTTCATCGCAACCCTCCTGTTCATATACCACAGGAATCAAAGGCTGCTTGAAAAGATTGCATTCGTTGACCCGGTTACCCAGGGCTTTTCCATCAACCGTTTCAATCTGGAAGCACTGGAACAAATCCATAAATCCCCGCCCGGTTCCTTCCTTATGGCCTCGCTCAATGTGCGGGATTTCAAGCTTATAAATGAAAAATTTGGAAGCAAGGAAGGCGACGATACACTTCGTTATATCTATCATGTGCTTTCTGAAACGCTCAAACCTGGAGAATTGGCTGCCCGCGGCGCGGCTGACAACTTTTACCTGCTGATGGGCAAGGCGGAACCGGAATCGGTCAGCGCCCGTTTCAAACAGATTGAACAGAGGATCAATGCCTTTAACGAAGGCCTGAGGGAACCCTATTTCCTTTCAATCTCGTGCGGCGTTTATCAGATTGATGAACCGGAGCTGGAAATCCGGGCCATGCAGGGCCGCGCAAACACTGCACGGCAAAGCACATCCGGCGATACCTGCGGGTTCTATACTGCGGAAACGCAGGCTCAGCTTCGAAACAGCAAGGAACTTCGCGACCAATTGGAGCATTCCCTGGAAAATCAGGAGTTCATGGTCTATTTCCAGCCAAAGGTACGGCTGAGTGACTGCTCGGTGGGTGGCGCGGAAGCGCTTGTTCGCTGGCAGCATCCAACAAAGGGATTCCTCTCCCCGGCCGATTTTATTCCTGTTTTTGAACGGGACGGTTCCATCTGCAAAGTAGATCTGTTTGTATTCGAGGAGGTCTGCCGCTTTCTGAAGAAGCGGCAGGATTCCGGAAAGCCGCTATTTCCAATCTCTGTAAACCTTTCGCGGCGCTTTTTTCAAAATCCTGATTTCATCAAGCCGTTTTATGAAATCAGGCAGCAGTACGAAATTCCGGAAGGGCTCATTGAGCTGGAAATTACCGAATCTGTCATGTTTGAGCGCAATGAAATTCCGCGTATAAAGGCCGCGCTCCAGGGAATCCACGAGGCCGGATTCCTCTGCTCCCTGGATGATTTCGGCTTTGGATATTCTTCCATCAGTCTTCTCAAAGAGCTGGATGTTGACACACTCAAGCTCGACCGCAGTTTTTTCCTTGAACGCAATCTTGATAAACGTGCCCAATATGTCATCTCCGCAATCCTGGAGCTCACCGATAACCTTGGGATCCATACGGTGGCTGAGGGGGTTGAGTATCCGGAACAGCTTAAATTCCTACAGCGGGCGGGCTGCGGTCTGGTACAGGGATATATCTTCTCCAAACCGCTTTCTATTCCCGATTTTGAAGCCTGGGTGGAACAGCCGATCCAGGTAAGCGTATGATCAATTTTCCCAACCGTAAAAAGGAAGCGGCCCAGGGCCGCTTCCTTTTATATTATTATGTTGATTGCAAGTTCAGATAAAGACGATCACCACAAACGCACCCGCAAGCACACCCATCGTACGGTATAACTTTGCATAGGAGCCGCAGCGTCCCTGAGCCGAGGTAAGCTGCATCTGCAAAAGTGCCTTCGCGTGTGCCAGCTGTGCGAGCTGGCTCTGCAGATCGCATTGACCAAGCGTATCTGCAAGGCCGGTAAGGATCGAAAGGTCGTCCGGCGCCAGATTTGCACGCGTCACCGTGATCGCCTGCTTCCATGCTTTGGGGAATGGTATCCCGCGTCTGCAAAGCGATGCGCATGCGGGCAGAAAAGCCGCCGCGGAAAGCGACTCGCGGCTTTCCAGCCTGCCGATCACTTCGTCCGGCGGCGCAAGGCTGTAGGAAAGTTCGCTTTCAAACGCGGCGAGCGCCGCGATACAGGCTTCCAGTTCCTCCACACGGTTTGTGAGCGTTTTCGCCATTGCCATACCAATTGATGTCGTGCACAGCACCACCAAAACCATTCCGCTGACCTTTAAAAAAGCGTACATACTTCACCAATCCTTTTCACTTCTGTTATTTCCGCCGGGCGCTGTGCGCCTGCAAGCAGCACGATTAGCTCAAAGGCTCCGGTTTCAAGCAGTTTCCTCGCCTGCGGACGGCGCGACAATTCCGCAAAGCTTCCCGCATGAATAGATGTCACCACCGAAACACCACTGTTGGCGGCCTCTGTAATTCCTTCTATTTCCCGGTCGCTACCCACCTCATCGCAGATGATTACCTCCGGCGAAAGATACCGCAGTGCGATCTGCAGTCCTCGATCTTTTGGATAGCCGGACAGCAGGTCACTGCAGACACCCAGATCATTTTGGATACCGCCGCCCGAAGCGGCGCCGATCTCCCCGCTCTCGTCCACCACGCAGACTTTCACATAACGCCCGACCGCACCGTCCGCAAGCTGCCGGGCCAAGTCGCGCAGCAGGGTTGTTTTTCCGCTGGCGGGCGCACCCACAAGCAGGATTCCCCGCAGGCGGTCCGCCAGATATCCGCGAATCAGCGGGTCCGCCGCGCCATAGATCTCCCGTGCAATCCGCAGGTTAACCGAAGTGATTTCCCGCACAGCGGTCATCTTCCCTTCCTCCAGCACAGCGGTTGCCGCAATGCCCGCCCGATGTCCTCCGCGCACCGAAATATATCCGTCTGCTACCTCCTTCTGATGACTGTGCACCGACCAGCCGCAGAGTGATACAAAGCATTCCTGCAGATCCGACCGATCCAACAGAAAAGGCTTCGCTCCCGGATTCGGAGAAACAGCCCCATTTTCCTCTACAAAAAACGGTCGGGTGCAAACCATCAGCGTAAGCGGTCGACCGGTTCGCAGACGGATTTCAGTCGCGTTTAATCGGATTTCGCGCGGGACCCGCTCAAGTGTACGGCGTACCCGGTCGGACAGTGTCCCCACTGCCGCGCTGTAACGTTCATCCTCTTTCAATTCGGTCACGTCCTTTGGCTTTCTCCCTTCTATCATATTGGCCCGTCCAAAATTTTAGAACCTGTCCGAAATGAAAATTGGACCGGCTTTTCACCGGTCCAATCTGTCCCATCAACCTGTTTCTATGCCATCCCGAGATCATAATACACATAAAAAACCTTGGGGCGCACGCTGCCCGCATCGGGAGCCACCTTAGATTCCACTGTTCTAAATAAGATGCAGATTCCAAATGAGCTTCACAAAAATACCCGCCAAAACCAGCGCCATGATCCCTTTGATGAACTTTGCACCTTTCTGGATCGCAAGGCCGCTGCCGATCCAGCTGCCCGCAATGCTGCAAAGCGCGGCTGGAATTGCGAGTGCAAACAATACCCTGCCCGCGGATATATAAAGAAAGGTGCTCGCAATATTCGACGCCAGATTTGTCACCTTCGCGTTTCCGCTCGCGGTCATATAGTCGAATCCCGCGATTGAGGCGTAACCGAAAACCATGAAGGTCCCCGCCCCAGGCCCAATGATCCCATCATATAAAGCTGTCACAAAGCCAATCCCTGCACAGGCTAAAAAGAGTTTGTATCCCTTCAGGAGCTTGGACGGCCGGATGCGGTTGCCGCCAAACAATACAAGGATCGAAACCACCGGCAGAACACCGACGATCAGCTTTTTGAGCAGGACGGCGTCGAGCAGCATATTGAATGACGACCCCAGCCCCGCTCCCAACAGCGCAAATACCGCGGAAACAGCGGCGCTTTTCAAATGGATCTTCCCATTTTGGTGGAAGCGAACGGTGGAAACCAGCATCCCCACCCCTGCCGAAACTTTATTGCAGCCGAAAGCGATGTGCGGAGGAACCCCGGTAAGCAGATAGGCCGGCAGGCTGATCAGTCCGCCGCCACCGGAAATACTATCGACAAAGCCACCGAAAAAAACCAACGGGCAAACGATAAGCAGCATCTGTGGGAGAGCCAAATCTAACATCCTCTATTCCTCAACCGGATTTTGCGGCTTGCTGTGCGAATGCGCGTAGCAAGCCGTTCTGCGTCATTGTATCACATCCATCGTAAAAAGGGAAGCCTCCTCCTTCAACTCGCTGATTGAAGGAGGAGGCTTCCCTTTTATCGGTTCTCAAAATTCACCATAGCGATAGACGATTTTGCCATTCAACACCGTCATCACCGGAATGAGCAGCTGTGTGCCGGTCATTTCCTGCTGGCAGTTATCCAGATATACCGGCGCTGCGCGAACCAGCTTACAAATTGTAACATCCCCCGCAGCTCCTTCTGCCAGCGTTCCATAATGGCCAAAGATTCCCAGCTGTTTTGCCGGGGTTTCTGTGGTACAGCGCACCACTTCGGAAAGCGTCATTCCATAATCGAGATATTTGCTCATGAGCTGTGGCAAACTGCGGCAGTATCCTTCTTTATTGTATACCACCGAAGTAATGTCAGTACTGATGATATCCGGAAAAAATCCCTGTTGAATCGCCTGCCTTGCAACCGAATGGTTATAATTCGTAAATCCGTTGCTGCAGTCAAAAAGCACGCCGCGTTTCCGTGCAGCTAAGACACCTTCCTCAATCTTTCCATCCGCATGCAGGATGCTGCGTCCTTTTCCATGGTAACAGTGACACATTACATCCCCTTTTCGGAGCAGGCCGCAAAGCGAGCTTTCCGTCGACGGCGGATTTGAAGCATGAACCACCACCGGGCAGGCAAGGTCATCTGCAATCCGGATGGTTTCTTCCAGCAGATGTAGGCCAAGGGTTCCGAGCGTCTCCTCGCCCATATAAACTTTCAGCCCTTTAATCTGGTCGGGATAGCGTTCCATAAGCAGGGACAGGCCACGGGTATCCTGTCGGCTGGGCAAACGAACCTTTGCATTTTCTCCAATCGGCATACCCTCGTTTCGGATGTTCAGATAGGAGTAGACGCGGATCATGCTGGGTTTTACAACGCCATTATAAAAATCCTCAAAGTTGGATCTTCCCGCCGATCCAGCGTCCACAGCACAGGTTACTCCGCTTGAAAGCAAGAGATCCGGGTGGAGCGCCAGCGCGTTATTTCCGGTATAAATATGTGTATGAAAATCCACCAATCCCGGAAAGATATAATATCCGGACGCATCGATGGTGTTTTGTGCCTGCGCTGAAACGCCGGTCACTGCACCGAGGGATTTTCCATCCCGGATACCCAAATTGCAGACTCGATCAATTCCAGATGCGGGGTCAATCAGATGCCCGTTTTTGAATAAAAGATCGATCATGGCAGCCTCCAAATGTTAGAATATTCAATCTGTGCCCCGGTTTTCAATCGCTTTCCGCCTCCGGCAGACTTGCTGCAAAGGCTCCGATCCGTTTTACCCCTTCCAGGATATCATCCGTGGAGGCTGCAAAAGAAATCCGAATATATCTGCCGAACGCATCGCCGAATCCAATACCAGGAACAACCGCGACAGCCTGCTCCCGCAGAAGCCTCTCTGCAAACACGGTTCCGCTCAGCCCAGTTTTTTCCACATTGATCATCATATAGAAAGCACCCATGGGTGCGACGAAACTCAGGTCCGGGATCGCTCCGAGCCCACGAAGTAAAAGTGCCCGCCGCTTTTCAAACTGACTGACCATATTCCGCGTGGAACACAAGGAATTCGTATGGTTCATTGTCTCCGTCAATGCCACCTGTATGAAGCTGGGGATACAGCAGGTATTATATTGATGCAGCTTTAAAACAGCGGGCAGCAGCGCCTTGTCCGTCGCTAAATAGCCAACCCTCCAGCCGGTCATTGCAAAGGATTTTGAAAACCCGTTTATGCAAATGGTACGCTCCTTCATCCCCGGAAGCGAAGCGACCGAACAAAAGCTAGCCCCATCATACAGGATACTGTCATAGATTTCATCGGACAGTACCAACAGATCATTTTGGCGCGCCAGCTCTGCAAGCTCTTCAAGGATTTCCGCTTTGTGGATCGTTCCGCATGGATTCTGTGGATTATTCAGGACGATCATCCGTGTCCGCGGTGTAATTGCCCGTTTCAATTCTTCGATATCAATCTGGAAGTTGTTCTCCTGCCTGAGTGCAATCTCCACAAATTTCGCCCCCGCCAGAATGGTTGCATTTTTATAGTTCATGAAAGCAGGAGTGAATCCAATAACCTCATCCCCGGGATCCACAAGTCCCAAGATTGCATCCAGAATGCCTTCTGCGGCCCCCGCTGTCAAAATGATTTCCGAGTCAGGGTTGTATAGAACTTTGCCCGTCTGAAGGAGCCTCTCTTTTATTGCCTGGCGAAGTGGCAAATAGCCTCGGTTGGGGAAATAATGGGTATATCCATTGGTTAACGCTTTTTGAGTGGCCTCTACGATATGCGAAGGTGTATGAAAATCCGGTTCACCGATCTCCAAATGAATGACCCGTTCCCCTTTTTCCTGCATCTGCTCAGCCTGTTCAAGTACTTTTCGGACAGGTGAAAATGCAACGTCAACTGTACGATCCGCAAAATTTTTCATAATAACGTGTCCATGCCCCTTCCTTCTATAAAATCCGGGAAATCAATCGCAACCGCTAAAAATGCGCGGCACAGATTTTTTAGAACATTATCCGATATGGAAAGCTCCGGGCTGTGCAGTTCCTGCGGCCTGCCCGGGATACCGGTTCCGACCCACAAAATGGCACCCGGCCGTTCGCGTAAAAAGTAAGCGAAATCGTCCGATCCCATAAAGGGTGGAAATTCTTCCATCAGCAGATCCTTCCCCAGGTGACGGGATATCGCGTTTCTCAGATATTGCGCGGCATACGGTTCGTTAGCCCCCATTGGAAAACTAGGCTGCCAGACCAGTCGGATATCTGTCTGGCTGCTTCTCGCTATCCCGCAGGAAATTTCATCCATCCGCTGCATAAGCTTTTCCCTGTCTTTCGGATCAAACGTGCGCATGGTACCTTCCAGCTCGGCTTTTTCCGGAATGATGTTGCGCCGGATTCCGCCGCTATATTTCCCCACGGAAATCACAGCGGCATGATGAGCGCATATTTCCTGCGCCGGCAAGGCGCAAAAATGCAGCACAAGCTGAGAGGCTGCCAAGAGTGGGTTGACACAGGCATGCGGCATTGCCGCATGCCCGCCCTTCCCTGTTACCGTAACATAGAAATTGTCATTCGCAGCCAATGCGGGGCCTTTGACAACTGCGAAAGCTCCCTCCGGGATTTGGGGCATGGCATGTGCGGCAAATACGGCGCGGATATCCGCTCCGTCAAGGGCGCCGTCCGAAATCATTGGAACAGCCCCCCCGACCGGACCATTTTCCTCCGCGGGCTGAAAAATCAGCCGAACACCACAGGAAAGCGATTCCTTCACCTGTTGGAGAATCAGCCCCGCCGTCAAAAGTGCCGACATATGTACATCATGGCCGCAGGCATGCATGACGCCCGGCGTTTGGGAGGCAAATGGCAGCCCGCTGGCCTCCGAAAGGGCCAGTGCGTCCATATCCGCACGAATTGCCACTGTTGGGCGGTTCCGTTCGGTTCCAATATCCGCAATGATCCCGTACCCGCCCAATCCAGTCCGGCAGGGAATTCCCGCCCGCCGCAACCAGCCGGTCAGATATGCCGCCGTTTCCTTTTCCTGGTTCGATTTTTCCGGATGGGCGTGAAGATGATGCCGGATTTCAGCATACTTCTCCCAATCCTGTCTGAGGAGCGCATCCATCCGCTTCATCGTTTCATTTGTGCCTTTCATCGGAGAGCCTCCTTAAATTCGATATCTTCCCGCAAAATATCCTTCGTGGATAGCGTCAAACATTCCTCTGGGCGCTTTTGCATCGCCAATCAAAAGGATTTTTTTGCAGCATCCCGCCTTTAAAAGATTTCGGTAAAGCGTGTGATCCGGCCGATAGCCAATGGCCAGCACCACACATTCCGCTTTGTGTACCGCCTCTTCCCCGGCAATATTAAAATGCAGGGTATTTTCCATGATGCGGTTCAGACGAGCCTCTGTATAAATCCTTACGCCCAGCTCATTCATCCTGTGCAGCAAGGCGGCCCTCATAACCGGATGATCGGCGGCCAAAACTTTCTCCATGGGCAGCATATCGTAAACGGCCACCTTTTTCCCCGCCAAGCTTAGCAACCAGGCGGTTTCAAGGCCCACCTTCCCAGCTCCGATGATTGCGACCTGCTCTGGAAGGAATCCTTCCACACCCTTTTCTATCAGGTCTTCCGCAATCAGCACTTCCATCTTTGCATCGCGCGCGAAAGGCGGAACCACCGGGATACCCCCTGTCGCAAGGATTATGGAGTCCGCCTGCTCACACTGCAACAGTGTTGATACATTTTCTTCGTCCACCTTTGTATTCCAGATCAGATGGATGTTCCGTTGCTCTATCTCCTGTTTATAATAAGCAAGCAGTTCCCGGACGCGTTCCTTGAAATCTGGCTTTGCAGCCAGCCGAAGCGTACCGCCGAGCCCTTCTCCGGAATCGTAGACCGTCACTTTATATCCCCGGTCGGCCGCCTGGATCGCGGCCTCCATACCACCGGGGCCCGCGCCCACAATCACGACCGATTTCGGCTTCGATTTTTCGCTGGAAGGACGGCCGTAAAACTCCCGGAGCAGCCCGGGATTCACGGTGCACACCAGATCGGTGCCGGTCAGAATATGTTTATGACATTCGAGACAACCGACGCATGGACGCGCAATCTCCTGCGAAAGCGGCTTCTCACCCCATTCTGGATCCGCAAGGAATGGTCTGCCCACGGCTACCATGTCCGCTTGCCTGTTTGAAATCACTTGCTCTGCATCCTGGGGCGTTACAATCCCGCCCACCGCGATAACAGGAACCGATACCGCCTTTTTGACCATTTCCGCCAATGGAACAAGACAGCCCTTTTCATCATACATGGAGGGAACGTCCGCATAAGGGGTATACGGATAATCCTGTGGCGCGGAAAAGACGAGTGAGTTTGCAGATACATGCAGATAGTCCACGCCGTAACGTTCCATTTCCTTCGCAATGATTACGGCGTCCTCCGGTTCGATCCCACCCGGAAAATTTTCAAAACCAGGCATTTTGAAGCCTATGATGAAATCTGCTCCGCAAGCCTCACGGACTGCGGATACGATCAGTTTCGCAAAATAAAGACGGTTGATTAAACTGCCGCCAAAGGCGTCCCTGCGGCAATTCGTCACAGGCGAAAGAAACTGATTGATCAGGTAGCCGTGGCAGCCATGCACCTCGACGCCATCAAATCCCGCGCGTTTCGCCCGCATGGCGCAAAAACGCCAATCGTCCACAAGCGCATAAATTTCTTCCTCCGTCAGAGCTTCCGGTATTTCCTTGTAAAGCGGGGAAGCAACCGCAGACGGGGCAATGCAGCGGTTTCCTGTGACAGAGCTTGGAGCCCGCCCGCCATGCAGTCCAAGCTGCATCAAAATATGGCTGTCGTAAGCGTGTACACTGGCGGCAAGCTGGCTAAGCGCGGGGATCAGCAGATCCGAGTTGGCCTGCATCGTGGGGACTCGCATTTGCCCTTCGCGCACAGCTGTCTGTTCTGTTATGATGAGACCGGCGCCGCCTCTTGCCCGCTCTTCCAGAAAGATTGCGCACCGGTCTGAAAGCGTGCCGTCTAACAGATTGGCACGGGTTCCCATTGGGGAAAGGACAATACGGTTCCGTATCATTTTTCCCGCGAGGGTAATCGGTTCAAATAAAGCTGGATAATCGCACATACGGAGATACGCTCCTTTTCATCAGAAATTGGGCCGCAAACAAGCAGAGGCCCCCGCCCATAATCATTCCATGGAATAGAATGCACTTTGCATGGCTTGCTTCAAATGCTCCAATGCTTCCCCCTGGGACGGCAAATTCGGCGTATATGGTTTTCCGACCGATCGTCCGGCGAGATTCGCCAAGTCCTTTGTGGCCACAGGAAAACTTGCCTGATCCATCGCCAGGCGTATCTGCGCCAAACGAAACTGTGTTTCCAAAGCCTCCTGAAGCCTTCCCTCTAAAAAATCCTGATAAACGGAACAAACCTGTTTGGGAATAAAATTTGCAGTTGTGGCGACTGCTCCCACAGCGCCATGGGACAATGCCGCATAAATCAGGGTATCCTTCCCACCAAATACTTTAAAATTTTTTGAACGGGTTTTTCTGATGAATTCCAAAGTCTGAGTCATATCTCCAGAGGAATCCTTCATCCCACAGATATTGTCCATGCGCGAGATGAGCCGTTCAACCAGATCCGCGCTTATGGTATAACCTGTCCTCCCCGGATTGTTGTAAAGAAGCACAGGCATATCGGGAACCGCTGATGCAATCGCACAAAAATGTTCGAAAAGCTCCTCTTCGGTGGGCTTTATAAACATCGGCTGCAATACGGAAATTCCATTCGCACCTGCGCATTTTGCCATTTCAGCAATATGGATACATTTTTTGGTACTGATTGCCCCAATTCCCATATAGACGGGAACCCTGCCCCGCGCTTGATCCAATATGATTTGAAGGCCTCTGTACATCTCATCCTCTTCCACCATATAAAATTCGCCATTGCTGCCAAAAGCCAGAATGCCATTTACGCCTCCATCAATGACAAAATCCACCTGTTCCCGGAGCTTCGCCTCCCTAATGCGTTCATCTTCATCAATCGGAGTCAGAATAGGCACAATTATGCCATAAATAAAATCTGTAGTCATTGGTCTTCTCCTTTAATAACAGTTCCCGATATTTTTCGGGAGGGCGAAAAATATCGGCACCTCCCGAAAAATATACCAACTATTTTTTCACTTTATCAATCGCAGCAAGAAACTCGTCTACAATTTCATCGCCAATATCTTTGCGCACCATATCGTACACGGGAGAAGCCATTTCCTGCATCTGGGCAAGCACTTCAGGCTCCATTGGGATGATCGTTACTCCTTCATCCATACAGGCTTTCTTATAGTCCTGGAGGGAAGCGTCCGACAGGCCGACGATGTATTCCATCGATTCCGCCATGCAGTCGTCAACCATCTTCCGGATATCGGCGGGCAGGCTGTTATATACCGATGTGCTCATGCTGAAGGTCATGATGTGACCCACATGGTTGGATTCCATAATGTATTTCTGGACTTCGTAGAGCTTTGTATCATAAAAGTTCATATAAGGGTTTTCTTCCGCGTCCACAACGCCCTGCTGAAGATTCGTATAAAGCTCGGACCAGTCCATTGCAATCGCGTTGGCGCCCAGCGCGTTCCAGTATGCGAGATGGTATTTGTTTTCCTGGGTGCGGATCTTTATTCCCTTCATATCCGCAACCGCATGGATCGGTTTATTGGCGGTAAGCTGACGGAATCCGGCGTCACAGAACCCCAACATAACAAAACCGCCCGATTCAGCATATTTTTCATTCAGGAGATCACAAAAATCGCTGGTGAGAAAGGCCCGCATAGTTTCAATATCTGGAAACGCATTGGGCAAATCGAAAAGCGCATATCCGGGAACATACGGGGGCAGCATACTCGTTACACCGGTCAGGAGGGCAATCGTCCCATTGATATGCCCTTCCATCATTTCCGCCGTGGAACCCAGAGAAGAGTTTGCGTAGAGGTTCACCTTCACACGCCCCTCGCTGCGTGCTTCTATCAGCTCTTTGAATTTTTCCGCGCCTTTGTAGTTCAGTGTCTCCTCAGTGCCGCCCATTCCAAAAGACCACTCATAGGTTTCCGATTCCGCCGGAGCCGCCGCGGAACCGTTGGATGCCGCCGGTTGTGCGGGAGATGCGCATCCCGCAAGTGTTAAAATCATACAGAGCGTTAACAAGAATGCCAATACGGTTTTTTGCGTTTTCATGACCATTCCTCCTTTTTATATAAGCCAACAGGCTTATGTTCAACAAACCGGCATTACCCCACCAGCCACAGGCTTATTCCTGGGATAAAAGTGATTGCCAACAAAGATATCACGAAGGTCAGTAAGAACGGGATGGTAGCTTTGGCCAGCTTCAGGATTGGGATATTGGACATCCCGCTGCCCACATACAGGTTTACGCCAACCGGAGGGGTAACCATGCCGATCGCCAGATTTGCGGTCATTATGATACCAAAATGGATCGGGTCCATGCCAATACCTGTGGCCACCGGAAGCAGAACCGGCGTGAGCAGCATAATATTCGGGATATTGTCCATTACAGCGCCAAATATCAACATAATCAGGTTCAGCAACAGCAGGATGCCGACTTTTCCCGTATAACTGCTGAGGATGAAATTGCTGATTTCGGTTGCGTAGCCGGAAAGGGTCACCACACGGGTAAACGCTGTGGCTGCGCCCAATATAAAAAATAGATTGATGAAACTTTTGCTGCCCTCCACAAATAGTGCCGGAATGTCCTGAAAGCGGATGGACTTATAGGCAAATAAGCTGACTGCAAAGGCATAGATCACCGAGATCGCCGCGGCTTCCGTGGGAGATGCAATCCCACCATAGATACTTCCCAGGATAATTACAGGCGTCAAAAGGGCGAAAAAACTTTCCCGGAAGAGTTTCCAAAGGCCTTTTTGCCGGATTTCCTGATAATACATCTGTATCGTTTGCTTATCTTCGCCTTTACGCTTGCAGTAATAATATGCATAGCAAATGAGTCCTGCGGCGATCAGGCAGCCCGGCAGAATTCCTGCGATAAACAGGCTGGCCGGAGAAGTGTTTGAAACGGAAGAAAAAATGATATAGGAAATGCTGGGCGGGATGATCACGCCTAGGCCGCCGGCCACTGTTACAACGGCGGTGGAAAAGACTTTATCATAGCCAAGCTTTACAAGAAACGGGATCGTCATCGCTCCCACCGCGGCAACCGAGGCGGCCGAAGAACCGGAAATCGCACCGAAAAACAGGCAGGTAATGATTACGGTAGCAGGAAATCCCGCTGTTTTATTTCCGATAAAATAAGCGAAAAATCCAAAAAGCTTTTCTGAGATCCCTCCCTTTGCCATGAGGACACCTGCAAGCATAAAGAGTGGAATCCCTAAAAGGATAAAGCTGTTGAGCCCGCCAACTGTAGCGGACAATACGGAATTTGCATCAAATTGGAAATTGGAATTCAGAAGATTCGGCAACAGCGCCAGACCACAAAAAGTAAAAGACATCGGCGTACCAATTGCCAAAAGCACCAGAAACAGAATGAAAAATACTGCTGCATTCATTTGAGAACGCCTTCTTTCTCATTGGTTGGAATATTTAGAGGGCGATCCTCGCCGGTCCTGTTTTTTCTCCAACTGATAAAATCTAAAACCGTAACTTGAAATAGACGGAAAAACCCAAGGCCAAGACCAATGACCGGCCCGATGATATAAATGATATAGACCGGGATATTCGTACCGGCAATAATACGGCCATGCGCTTCATAAAAAACCGTTGTCGTCACCGCCGTGTGAAATAGAATCAGCAAAACGAAAAATGTGATAAACCAAACCACCACTCCGCACGCTCTGCGGAAAGGTTTGGGAAGAATATTGATCAGCATGTCGATCCTGATGGAGGAACGATGCCGTATGCTATATCCAAGGCTCAAAAATCCCATCATCACCAAAAAATAACGGGCAATGACTTCGCTCCAGGAAAGGCCATTCAGGAATACATAGCGCAATATGACCTGAATGCCCATTAGAAGCGCAACGCCAGCCAGAAATCCCGCAACGATTGTCTCTTCTAAATGCTCATCTAACCATTTCCATACTTTCATTGAAGTCACTCCTTTGTTTTTGGGTGGGTGGTTGTAAAACTGACGCATAGTGAATACATAATTCTATAAACTGGTATCTGATATACCAATTGATGGAAAAGAATAGGATAGAATTTTATTCTACCCAAAAGAGATGTTTCGAGGTATCCCGGATATGATGGACCATCCTCCTCTCTGCTTCCGCACTGTCCCCCGTCTCAACCGCTTTGAGGATCTCTTCATGCTGCAATTGCCGATTCAACAGCTGTTCATAGTCAGTGACATTGACAACCTTTCGCATAGAGCTATCAATTTGCAGAAAGCTGTTTGCCATATTACAAAGATAGGTGTTGTTCGAACTTTCGCGCAAGACACTGTGAAAACGTTCATTGATATTGGAAAGCTCTTCGGCGTCTCCTCTTTCCTCAATAATAGCACGGGCCTGTTCCAGCAATTCGCGCATCATACGTTTTTGATTTTCGGTCGCATAGATAGCGGCAAAATAGGCGGAAACACCGTCAATAGCACTCCTGATATAGGTGACCTCTTTTAAATTTTCTCTGGAATGTTCGGAAATAAAAGAACCTTTTCGTGGAACGCAAACAATCAGTTTTTCTGTTTGCAAGGCCCGAAATGCCTCTTTTACCGGAGTCGTACTAATATTCAGCATCTTGCTGATTTGCCGTTCACTGATTTTCTGTCCCGCTTTTAGTTCTCCATTGATAATCATCTGGCGGATAATATCTGCGACTTGATCTCGAATGGGCAGGCTTTCAACGATCTCTTTCTCCTGTTTGATCACCCTATTCAAAATCTCCTTTCGATGTTTCTAATTTGCGAAACGAAAACTAATATCTGGTATATCAGATATTATATAGACTTTCTATCTGCTTGACAAGACCAATAATAGCCAATCATTTTTAGATTATTTAGCAATTACGCACGAATTTCGGATAAAATGAAGCCCGATAGAGCGCTTCCAAAATTTAATTTTGGGGGATATCTCTTTCTTGTGGCTTTGATGGCTTTTCAAAGTACATAAATAGCTGGCACTTGATCATGCCATTATAAAGCTTGCGGCGGCGCACAGCCGGTCGACCGAATTGTGCTTCAAAGTCCTCGTCCGGGCTGATGATGTAATAGCTCATCCCCTCCTCCGGTGGAAAAGCCGTGCCCAGCATCCGGCAGATTTCCTGCGCTTCGGAGG
>Ga0079305_1001201_pt1 | contig 37809 bp, 36 predicted proteins | sample LMS_cellobiose_e_FD_79183 | JGI IMG/M metagenome (GOLD analysis project Ga0079305, IMG submission 79183) | Rumen-fistulated moose microbial communities from Alaska, USA - LMS_cellobiose_enrichment | ecosystem: Host-associated > Mammals > Digestive system > Stomach > Rumen fluid ... | reverse complement strand
TCTGCCGGAAGCCAAGACATTCCCGGATCTCAGTACGAATGCCTGGTATTATGAAGCAATGATGGAAGCTATCAACGGCCATTATTATGAAAGAGAAAACCCAGATGACTATGAGGTTTGGACCGAGCTTTACGAATCCCATATCGATCTGTAAAACTCAATAACCTCCGAACTGCTAAGCAGCCTCTTATTGCGAGAGGCTGCTTTTTTATTGTATCCCTTATTAGTTCCCTATTTCCTTGCTTTGCTTGAAAAAATAGATTTCAGAACAGGTTGTTGAGTTGGAAAGTACTAATCCTCCGGCGTTAACTATGACCGGCTTATAGTAAGAGCAAAGCTGTGTCCAATCCAACTTTACAGGGTATATACAGCAGATACCGGTAGTTTCAAGAGGATAGTTACCTTGATACCATTTTTCGCAAAGCTACTGCTTTGGCTAAAAAAGACAGGAGGGTAATGTGAGAGCTCTTCATGATAGTCTGACTCATCCTGTTTTTTAAGGCCAATACTATGCGGTCAAAAGCCTGATTATCCAGATGCTGCATATAATGTCTCAGTGTGAGGGAATCTTCATAACGCTTATTGAACCAATCAGTCAGTAAGTCATAATCTGCCCCGGTTACTATAGCTTCGGCAGCATAGAAACCGCTCAGCAGTGAAGGAATCTGTCCAAACCCCATCATAGGTTCAATGAAACCGCCGGCGTTGCCGGTTAGCAAGATGTTCCCGACTTGCCGGGTCGAGACCCGGCCTATCTTGTATTCTTCCACTTTGAATTCAGAACCTGGCTGGGGCTTTATTTTGAAGCGGTCTAACGCGGCTGCCCACAGCTCATCGATCTCATCAGGAGAACAGGGAGCAGCAGCCACACTTATACATGCTTCGTGATGGTCATAGGGCGCGAAGTAAACATAGCCTTGTTTGCTAAGGGATTGATCGAACCAGAGCTCGATGACCCCCGGATCAAAGTTTCCTTTGATTATGCAACCTCTTAAAAATGGTTCAATATCAGTGGTCCATACTCCCAGGTCCCTGGATATGGCGGAGTCTCCAGTAGCTATCACCACCCAATCGTATTTTTTCTCCAGTTCCCGGTAATCGGGACTAGAATTAAAAATGATATCTGATTCAATGTAGCTTGCCAGCTGGCGTTCCCAGGAGCGATCATCATGGCCGCGAATAGTGGAATATCCCAGATTTTGGCCGGATATAACGGCTTGCTGGTTGGGAGAATGCACCTTCACAGTATGCACCACTGCGGCAGGTTGAAGATTCACCTCCAGGAGCTTATTTATATAGACTAGAGCATCTTCAATAGGTCGGTGCATGAGATGCATAACTGCTTCCATATTGGGAAAACGTTCTCCCACCCGGTGGCGCTTTTCGAAAATATCCGGATAAATTCCATTCTGTTCAAGATGCCGTGCACAGGCCAAACCAGCAAAGCCTGCCCCTAAGATGGCTACTCTCATGGTAAACCCACCTTTTTTAATTTAGTCTGAACCGGCACTGCACTTTTGATTCAAGTTATAGGGGCAGACTGGAAGAGTGATGGTAGGAGCCAACTAAGAAACCATAGTTGGAGATGGTAATGCAAGTTCTTTCTATTGTTAATAAGAACGAATTTGTTTAACATTAAGAGCAGATTGACTGGATTCAGTTATTTTGTCCCTACACAAATTCATCGGCAGGAAGGATATTTTCTAGGAGGTGTTGCTCTAATGCGTTGTGATTATCATTTGCATTCTTCTATTTCAGCCGATAGTTCGACCAGTCCTTTTCTACAAGTCCGGCGAGCTGAAGAGCTAGGACTGGAAGAGATATGTTTTACCGAACATTTGGAACTCCATTTTTATAGAGGGGAAGACTGGCATCTTAATTTGCAGGATTATAAAGAGCGATTCGCTCAATTGACCTCATCCAGTATCAAAATAAAATTTGGAATCGAAGCTGGCATTGCGCTGGCGGAAGAGTATTTTCCTGAACTGGAAGATGAACTACGCTCGATGCCCTGGGATTTCGTGCTGGCCAGCGCTCATACCGTTAACAATATTGATCCCTTTGAACCTGCTTTCTATGCAGGAAAAACCCTGCCCCAAGCATTTAGGGAATATATCAGTACCATTTTGAGCGGTATCAAACGATTGGATCCGGATTTGTATTGCAGTGTAGGCCATATAGATTTTCCGGCCAAGGGTGTCCATTCGGAAATGGATTCCCGGCTGTTCTACCGTTATGCTCCTGATGAAATTGATGCCTTGTTCAGGCATATTATTCCTCTGGGCAAATGTATCGAAGTGAATACCGCCACTTACCGCAGCCTGGGCCAATTGGATCCGCCGGGAGAGGATTGGTTGCGCCGCTATGTGCAATTGGGCGGTGAATTTGTTACCTTTGGCTCAGATGCGCATTCACCTGAATATATCGCCTATCGTCTTGATGATGCCATGGAAATAGCCCGGCGTGCAGGGGTAAAATATTACGCCACTTTTGACCAAATGGTGCCAATTTTTCATAGGTTATGAATTATGAGTGATTTGAATGGAAGGGTGACTTCCCGCTGTATTATAGCCGGAAGCTGAAGCTTCCGCTAATAGTATATATAGGCAAAGCCGAAGCTAAAGCCCCAGCTACGTATGCTTCTTTTTGGAGTAGCTAAAGTATCGTTACGGGATTGTTGCGAAAGCCCTTTCCAAGAACCCCAATATAGTGATGAACAGGCCACGATGAATGTAAAAACACCCTTTTAGATTGTAGGGGAGCCTTTAGCCTCCCTTTAAAGATTGCGGGCGGACAGGTTGTTCAAGTAAGCTTGGGCTTCATCATGGATTTTACGGTACCGGATCCTTTGAGGGGCAGCCCAAAGCGCTTCAAATCCGGAGAGATACTCTCCTTTATAGAGAGTTAACAGTTGGGCTGCCAATTCTTCTGTATTCTGGGACTGAAATTCCGCATAGGTCTTTTCCAATAGAGTGATATCATACTCCATTTTGTCCCGGCAAATTATGTAGTGATTATCCCGGCAAATAATTGCTTCTTCTAACCCCGCAGCCTCCAGGTCTTTTTTGAGGTGGGCCAGATTGACTGCGATCAAGTTGTTTATATTTTTGGTATTCGAGTCCCACCAGATCTTTCCTCTCCATTTTCAAGCACAATTCACCATCCACCGGCATATAGTATAAAGCGCTCAATTTTGGTGGAGGTGGTATCTTGGCCATCCTGGGTTGGGCTCTGGCAATAGCCGCCCTGGTGAAGGGAACCCTGCTGCTGTTCGGTTATTTGAATAATCAGGTATTCCCACAGCCTTTGGATGAAGCTGATGAACGCATGTATCTGGACAAGATGAGGTCGGGAAGTGAGGAGGCCCGCAACAAGCTGATTGAACACAACTTGCGGTTGGTTGCCCATGTAGTGAGAAAGTATGACAGCAGCGGCGAGGACATGGAGGATCTTATTTCTATTGGGACCATTGGCCTTATCAAAGCTATCAAGACTTTTAATGAGGAAAGGGGAGTACGGCTGGCTACCTATGCAGCTCGCTGTATAGAAAACGAAGTATTGATGCATTTACGCAACATTAAAAAAGTTAAACAGGAAGTCTCTCTCTATGATCCCATTGGCCATGACAAAGAAGGCAACGAAATATCCTTGATTGACATTCTGACCACTGACAACGAAATCATTGATCTTCTGGAAGCTAAGCTGCAAGAGGAAAAAATTAGAGGGAAAATGGGGATATTGACCCGGCGGGAGCGGCAAGTGATTGAAATGCGCTATGGGCTTTTTACCGGGCTTAAAGAAACCCAGCGGGAAATTGCCCGTAAACTGGGCATATCGAGGTCATATGTATCGCGCATAGAAAAGCGTGCCCTGAAAAAGCTGATCAAAGAGATAAACTTGAATGTAAACTAATCTTACCATGCAGGCAGCCAGTCTATTTGGCTGCCTGTTCGATTTAAACAAAAAAAAGGCGGCTATTGAAGCCGCCCTGTGGGGGTGTGTTTGTTGCTGGCTAAGTTTCCGCTGTTCCTCAACAGGTGACCATTTCGAGGATACTTTAGGGATTCTGAATATATTCATCCGCCAGACTGTACACTTCTTCCTTGAGAACTTTCTCAAATTCGTCAGGGTTAGGAACCGGACGTTTGAATATCTTGGCAAGTGCATCCACCTGCTCTGGTGTGTTGAGGGGTTTTGCATAGAGATCCATGGCATAGGTGGAAAAGTCTCTGACAAAAACATCAAACATCTGGTTGAGTACCTCTTCACTGACCCCTTCTATTTTGGCACTTTCAATAATTAACTGACCATAGGCCACCATGGTGAACAGTTCACCAACGGCCAGCAAGTAATCAAAGTCCTGCATTTGTTTGGCCAGGCTTTGTCCGGAAACCATCAAGTAGTTCTTGTAGGCATTGATCTGGTCGATAAATACCTTGACATTGGGCAGGTGGGCCAAGCTGTTGTAGGCGATCATGAAATCATGGAATTTGGTTTTTGCATAACCCCGGGTGCGCCCCTGGTGGAACAGGAAGGTGTCGTCGCGGTTATCGGTTATTCTGCCCACTTCTTCAAATTCACCCGGCATGAACATGTAGCTGGGAATCAGCTTGGCGATTAAAGCCATGTTTACATGACGGGTGCCTTCCAGCTTGGGAAAACCTCTCAATTCAGCAACTGCCTGCTCGAAATACATATCTTTTTCAAAACCCTTGGCAGCAATGATATCCCATAGCAGTTCATGAACCTGTTCGCCCTGGATGGCCACCTTCATCTTCATGATGGGGTTATAGAGCAGGTATCTTTTATCATTCTCGCTGGCCACTCTCATATAATCAGTAGCCCGTAAACCGAACAGCTTCATGCCCATTATTCTCAGCCAGGCATCTAAAAAGAGCCTTCTAACATGAGCAAACTCAGTGACATTTTTTCCATACAGAACACGGTGGGATGCGTGATTGATGGCTTCATAGAAGGAGTGAGTTACAATGCCCGTAGCCCCGGAGCCAATATTAAATTTGCACACATTGATAGTGTTGAGCATATCATCCCAGGCTTTGGGACCAATGGTACATATATCATCTGGGGTGATAGGATAGTCACGTAATTCGAATTCAGCTACAAACTGCTGGTTGCAGTCAACAATATTCTTTACCAGGTTGTAATTCGGGTGATTGGCATCAACTACAAAGAATACATAATCCCCAGTGTCGGCCATTTTACCGAATACTGATATGACGCTGGCTACGTTGCCGTTGCCTATATAATACTTGCTGCCATTAGCCACATAAGTACCGTCACCTTTGGGCGTCAGTGTCATTTCAGTGGAATAGATATCGGCACCATGTGCTTTTTCCGATAAACCGAAAGCACAGAAAGGATTCTCCTTTAGTTTAGCAACCGATCTATGTTTAAGTTGTTCATTGTCGCCCATGAGTACTGGATTAAGTCCCAGAGCGGATACGTGGTAGCAGTACCAGTAAGCAGCTCCATAGAAACCGCAGATTTCAGAGAATTCATACATCCGGTAAGTACTGTAATATTGATTGGGGTCGGAACCATAGCCTTTGGGAAGGAACAGGGTCTCAAAAATACCTTCTTTAGTGACGAATTGTCTGAAATCTTCAGCAAACTCGCGATTGTGATATTGCTCTTTCTGTTGAGCCAGACCTTTTTCCTCAAACCAAGCAATGGTTTTGAGCATAATCTCTTTGGATCTCTCGTCCGGATACCCCCGGTCTTTGTACTTTTTAGGGTTTAGCAGCAGATTGTTCATGCCAGAAAACTCCTTTCATAAATAACAAAAAGTCTCTTAATAAATAATACAGCCAAGCCTGCTCTTTACGGCAGCGTTATCATAAAGACGGGCATCTGCCCCTGTTGAGCACGTTCCGGCTTGTTATCGAAGTATTCCGGGTCTTCATTTTCCATCTTATCAGTGATATGTTTATAGGCTCGTATCTTCATTTCGCGCATGGCGTTCCGGGATTTTTGGAAGGTCTTGGCGAAAGCGACTGCTTCTTCGAGGGTCTTTTCCGCATTCTCACAGGCTTTAATAATTACATGATTTTCTTCAAGCTCTTTTGCGCTTATCCTTTCCCCTCCTAACATCATTCTCTTAAATAAATGATCGGGTATAATGGTGGTCATCCATTCCAGCATGGAAGGTGCCATCTGAATCCCAGTATCAATCTCCGGAAGACACATATAACCACGGTCTGCTCTCATAAAACGGAAATCACAGCATCCGGCCAGCATAGCACCATTGCCGAAAGCGTGACCGGTGATGGCTGCAATAGTGGGGAAAGGAGCCATCATAAGTGCCCTGAATACCTTATTATTCCCGTACAACCATTTGCTTATCGCATCAAAATCTCCAGCTTTCATTTGTTCAGTCACCCAGATCAAGTCAGCGCCCAAACAAAAGTTTTTAGGGTCACTGGAAGTAAGAACCAGTGCTTTGATTTCCTCATCAGCCTCGATCTCGTTATATACAGAAAGCATAGCTTGGGCCCATGCGGGGTCATTACGGTTCTCGCCGTTGTTCATCGTCATGATGGCCACCGTACCATCCTTTTTCCACTCCACAATAGCCATTTACTTCTGGCCTCCTTACCAGTTCTAACTTAAAATTGGCTCCAGAGAATGAGCATTACCTGGCTAGGTGTTCTCCACCCTCCTTTCGTAAACCTATAGCTATTTCCATAGTAGTTTTAGGTTAGTAATGTTGTCAATATAAAATTTCGAGTACAAAATATTATATATCGTAGAACAGTCGAAAGAGATCAGAATGCCAGTAGATGCAGCAAAGTATAAACAATAATGGAGGAAAATACCAAATTATAGCGAAATAGTAAAATGGTGATTGAGCATGATGAACCTGGATAAACGTTTACTGGTGGCTGTGGTATTGGTATTACTGATCGCTTTTGGATTGGGGACTTTTTATGGTGCTTATCGGGAACGCCAGAAAACTGCCGGTGATTTTACCTTAATAAATAATGAAGTAACGGCTGTGGGTATGGATACCAATGAACAGCCTTCCCAAGTCATAGTTTATGTTACCGGTGAAGTGGAATATCCCAATGTATATAGCTTCCCTGCCGGAGCGCGGGTGCATGAAGCCATAGAAAAGGCAGTGCCTAAGCCTACCGCTGATCTGCGTCATATCGATATGGCCCGGGTTATGGTTGACGAGGAAACTATTCCAGTTCCGGCCATGGGGGAATCATCTGAACCGGGGGCGGTATTATCTTCGTCTTCAGGAATTTCCCCCAGCGGTAAGATAAATATTAACCGTGCCAGTGCCGCTGAACTGGACCAGCATCTCAGCGGCATAGGTCCCACTTTAGCCCAGAGAATTGTAGATTACCGGGAAAAAAATGGTCCTTTCCGTAAAATCGAAGACCTGCGCAATGTCAGCGGTATTGGTGAGAAACGCTTCGCCGAAATTAAGGACCAGATTGACGTGAAATAATGACTTCCACTGCCGAGCATCAATTGGGTATTTTCTATAAATATCCTTGGTTTGCAGCTTTCCTATGTGTGGCCACTGGAGCTGTTATGGCGTACTACCAGGCATGGTGGTTTGTATTGTCCATCTTATCGGTCATGCTGGGAATAGCTTTCTTAAGACCGCAACACCGCTATCTGGTTGGGTGGACAGCCTTAATAGTTCTTGCTGTTATTCTTTACTACCCGGTTTTTGTTCCGTATCCTTCAACCTTGCCTGATATTGATAACACGGTGGTGGTGGGAACAGTTGCCTCCATTCCCAAAAAAGACGATGACCGCACCCGTTTCGTTCTGTCTACCGGTGAGGATAGCCGTTATCATCGCCAGTATCAGGTAGTGTGCCGCTTTGATCTTCCCGTGCATAAGGGTGACCGGATATGGTTGACCGGGTCTCTGGAACCTCCTCATCGGGCCGGTAATCCCGGCGAATTTGACTACCGGCAATACCTTTACCATCAGGGCATCTATTATATCCTGTCAGTGGAACAGGCCAGTGATGTGCTGAAATTAGAAAGTGCCCGTGGCTGGCAAGAACTCATAAACAGCTATCGTGACCGCATGGAAAAGGTCACCGATCAGTATTTAACTGCCCAGGAGTCCGCCATTCTCAGAGGGATGCTACTGGGAGACATTGATGATATTGACCCCCAGTTATATGAAAAATTCCAGAATACCGGTATAGTGCATCTATTCTCAGTATCCGGGCTGCACATCGGTTTTCTGCTGTTGATGTCCGGCTGGATCAGCTCCCTGCTGGGAGCAAAACGTTCCTATAAATTAGTCATGGGAATTATTCTGCTGCTGGTCTATGGAACCCTGATATCCTGGCCGGTGCCCGTTATACGTGCTTCCATAATGGGAGGTATGGGGCTGCTGGCCTATTATTCCGGCCGTCCCCAGCAAATGCTGAACAGTCTGGGCATAGCCGGTCTGCTCATTATACTGTTTGACCCCCATGCCTTATTCACCGTATCCTTCCAACTATCATTCCTGGCGACCTGGGGACTGCTTCATCTGTTCCCGGTTATGCGGTCTCGCCTGCCTTATTCCGGTTGGGCAGTTGATCTGATACTGGTTCCCCTTTGTGCACAGTTAGCTGTCGTTCCGGCTATCGCCTACTATTTTAATCTGCTTTCTCCCGTTTCCATTCTGGCTAATCTGCTGGTTACCTACCTATCCGGGGCCGTGGTTATGCTGGGTTTTGCGGCCCTGGTTCTGGTGATGATTGGTCCTCTGGCAGGTCTTTGTTTGTTCCCGGCTGGGTTAATTATAGAATTCATTATCCTGGCTACCCACTTTTGCAATGCTCTTCCCGGCGGGGTTTTATGGGTAGCAACTCCAGGGATACCGGCAATAGTGCTTTATTATACAGGAGTATTGCTGCTGCTCAGCTGGCCTCTAACCAGCCCTTATTATAAACAGGTTTTCCGGGTAGGAATGGTACTGGTACTGCTTTTTCTGATAACCGTCTTTTGGCCACCAGCTTGGCAGAATCGGGGAACCATGGAGATAATATTTATTGATGTGGGCCAGGGAGATTCCATCCTTATTAAATCTCCTCACGGACACTTTATCCTGGTAGATGGAGGCGGCAGTCAGTTTTATGAAGTAGGAGAAATGAAGCTGTTGCCTTACCTGCGCCACCGGGGAATTAATCACCTGGATTTGGTAATAAACACTCATCCGGACAGCGACCATTTTTTGGGTCTAACCGAGATAATGAACCGGATAACGGTGGAGAGATTTGCCTACCCCCTGGTACTGCATGATTCTCCCGAATATGTTGAGGCTTTCCGGCTAGTCCAGCAGCATTCAGGTTCATTGTTAGGCCTGCATGCCGGGCAGGTTTTGCAGGTGGAACCAGGGTTCCATCTGGAAGTCCTCCATCCTTCACCGGAGATTTCTAGGGTGGCGGATACCAATCATCTTTCCCTGGTACTGAAATGCCGGTATCAAAATTTCTCCGCATTGCTGATGGGGGATTTGGATAGAGAAGGTCTGGAAGAATTAGCCGCCCGGAAGTCAGGTGTCCAATGCGATTTGGTAAAAGTACCTCACCACGGCAGCCGGAATTCTCTGCGGGAGGGTTTCTATGCCGCTTGTCAGCCCCAGGTAGCGGTAATATCAGTTGGGAACAATCAATTCGGACATCCTCATAGGGAAGTGCTTGATGAATTAACTAATCAGGGCATACAAGTTTACCGTACTGATCTGCAGGGTGCGGTACGTTGTACCAGTGATGGCAGTTGTTTTACAATTGATACTTATTTCAAATAAATCAAAAATTACTACAACTAAATATTTATTTCGAAATTAGAAGGAAAATATCTTTTTATATCGAACGTATGTGATACAAAAAGCATTTTTCCACCATTATGATATAGCAGGAAGCGATAAAATGCCTAAGATCATAGATCACGATGAATACCGGAAACATTTACTGCAAAAGTACTTTGAATTATTCTCCCATAAAGGCTATCTGGATGTGACTATGCGGCAGCTTGCCGCAGAATTGGGAGTATCCACTGGTACTCTGTACCATTACTTTCCCTCCAAGAAGGACCTGCTGGAACAAATGTTTCACATGGCCAGCCGTCGTGATTCCTCAGCGGTTCTGGATCAAATCCAGGACGATGACTCTCTTGCGCACCGCCTTCAAGTATTTGTGGATTATGTCCGGGACAATGAAAAATACTTCCAGGACATAGTACTGTTGTCCATTGATTTTTACCGGTTTAGTGATTCCCAAGAGTTTTTTACGGTTATGACGGAAGCAGACCGCTATTATGGAAATACATTTGTGGAAGGACTGCAGTTGGAGCCTGAACTAGCCCTGGTGGCCAACATTTTTCTCAATGGACTGGTTTATCACCGTCTGGTCTTTCCGGAAACCGTGCCATTTGATGAACTGGCCCACCACTTTCAGGAAATGTTCGTAAGCTATGTTAAGGCTCGCCATGAAGGTGGTGATAACTCCCCATAGGTGCCAGTAAATATTAAGGAAGGGAAAGGAGATGGTTTTGTGGAGAAGACCTTACAGGAATATGAAAAAGAATTCGAAGAATTTCTGGCCAGAGAAAGACACCTTGCTTTAATGATCAGGAGCCGCGTAGCCAAATATGGTGACAGCAAAATTGCCGTACGCCATAAGCCTCATGATGAGTGGATTGCCTATACCTGGGCTCAGTTTGGGGATATGATTGACTCAACTGCCAAAGGGCTTTTGGCTGCCGGGGTTAAAGAAAATGATTTTGTGGGCATTTTCGCTAATAACTCGGTTTGGTGGGCGGTAGCTGACTATGCGTCCTATATGATTAGGGCAGCCTCAGTGCCCATTTATGGCACCAACTCGGCCAAGGAAGCTGAGTACATTATCAACCATGCAGAGATCAGGATACTGTTTGTCGGGAACCAGGATCAGTACGATAAAGCCATGACTATTCTGGGAGTTTCTCCCTATTTGGAGATGGTTATCGCCTTTGACCCTGCCATCAAGATTACTCCCAGTGACAAGGTAATGTACCTGGATGATTTCATGAACATGGGACGCCAGGCCGGCCAGGAGAAAGCTCTGGAAGAAAGAATTTCTCGTCTGGACTCTGATGACTTGGCTACCCTGATTTACACCTCGGGAACGACTGGAACACCTAAAGGTGTTATGCTTACCCACAAGAACTGGTTTGCTATGCTGTTTGGCACTGGTTATCATATTAAACCTGAGGAAACTGATGTTAATCTGGCTCTCATACCCCTTTCCCATGTTTTCGAACGCGCCTGGAGCTACTTTATTTTGATGAACAATGCCCAGGTGGATTACTGTCATGACCATAAACGGATGATGGAGTTTCTAGTGGAATCCAGACCCCACTTCATGTGCAGCGTACCCCGCCTGTGGGAGAAAGTTCACGCAACCCTGGTAGAAAACATTAATAATTCCAGCCCCATGAAACAAAAGCTATTTTGGTGGTCCCTCAAAACAGGTGGACAGGTGGAACAGTATAAGAAAAAGCACCAACCTATTCCCTTGGGACTTAGCCTTAAGTATAAGCTGGCGGACAAAGCTGTTCTCTCCAAAATAAGGGCGGTATTTGGAGGACGTACCAAGGTATACAATTGCGGAGGCTCAGCTTTCTCCGGGGAAATATCCGAGTTTTTCTATAATGCCGGGGTTTACCTGCTGCAAGGCTATGGTTTAACCGAGTGCTTTGTCATCTGTGTATCTAACCCGGAAAGAAATAAATTCGGTACCTGTGGGCCGGTAGTACCTTTGATGCAGGTGCGCATATCTGAGGAAGGCGAGATTCAGGCCAAGGGCCCCAGCATGATGCAGGGCTACTACAAACAGCCGGAATTAACCGCGGAGATGTTTACGGAAGACGGCTGGATAAAAACCGGTGACAAAGGCTACATTGATGAAGATGGCTTTATAGTCATTACCGACCGCATCAAGGATATGTTTAAGACTTCGGGCGGCAAGTATATAGCTCCGCAGATGATTGAAACCCTGCTCAAAGAAGACTTCTTTATCGAGAATGCTGCGGCTGTAGGGGATGGGCAAAAGTATGTGGCAGCATTAATAGTACCATCCTTTGAGGCGCTGGAACCCTGGGCACAGAAAAACGGAATTACTTATTCCAGCCGTGAAGAACTGGTGAAACATCCCGCTGTGGTTAAACTGTATCAGGAACGGGTGGAAAAACAGACCAAAGACCTGGGACAGGTGGAAAAACCCAAGAAATTTGCTCTTCTGCCGGTGGAGTTTACCCAGGAAACCGGCGAATTAACTCCCACTTCCAAGATCAAACGTAAAGTGATAGCTGAAAAATATAAAGATGTGATTGATTCTTTGTTTGTGGATTAGACCCTCCTATCAACACTTCTCCCTATCAGAATCCGGGATTTGGCCAAGGCCAAACCCCGGATTCTAACATTTTCCTTCCCCCCATAATATTTCCCGTGTGGTTTTCATAAGCCTGGAGGAGGGGGGATGTTTTATTCGTCCGGTTAATATGCTGCAGGATAGTGTGGCCAGACTGCTTTTCAGGCTGTCACTGCCGGTCACTGCCGGAATGTTGCTCTATTCATTGTTCAGTTTAATTGATACTGTTTTTGTTGCTAAGCTGGGCGCCCTGCCCTATGCTGCCTTGACCCTGGTTATACCATTACAGATATTGCTTATTTCTGTTTCTTCTGCCACCGGAGCCGGTCTTACCTCCCTCGTCGGCAGAACCCTGGGTCGTGGCGATGTCCGACTGGCGGATAATGTGGCCTGGCATGGCATTGTTATTAGCTTAATATATGGAGTGCTGGCGATAGGAATCGGGTTATACTATATCGATTCCTTGCTGATCACTTTTGGTTGTACTCCCGACACTTTTGCCCTCAGCAGAGAATACCTGCAAATCGTGCTATGGGGCTCCATGTTCACCTTCCTGCCCATGACCCTGGGCAATATAATTCAGGGGGAAGGCAACACCTTTTTGCCCATGGTCATATCATTATTAGGTATCACTCTGAATGTGCTTTTCGATCCCATATTTATATTTGGCTGGGCCGCTATCCCGCCTCTGGGACTGAATGGAGCAGCTATTGCCACTGTGCTTGCCCAGGTGATTATTACGGTAGTAATTATTGTTATGGTAAGACGCAGAAAATCCTTCTTAACTTGGTCGTGGGCTCATTTTCGTCCCAGTTTTAAGGTGATTATTGACATTTACCGGGTGGGATTTCCCACCATGGTAATGGAAGTGGTATCGGTAGCAGTTTTGGCGGTAATTAACCGCACCCTGGCTGGCTATAGTTATACTGCTGTAGCTGCCCTGGGCATCTTTTTGAGAGTCAGATCCCTAGCCTATATGCCGGTACATGGTCTGGCTCAGGGAACCATGCCCATTGCGGCTTTTGCCTATGGTGCACGCTTATACGACCGGGTTAAGGAGACCATTATTAAATCCTCTGCTCTAGCCTTTCTCTTTATGGGGATCGCCTGGCTGATCCTGCAGTATCAACCGGAATGGGTAATGCAATTCTTTTCCCAGGATCCTATGCTTACCGTTTTAGGTGTTACCTGTATGCAGATGGCTACTCTATTCTTGCCTTTCATGGGACCGCTGGTAATACTCTATACGGTTTTGCAAGCTCTGGGCAAAGGGTTTTCGGCTATGTGGCTGTCCTTGAGCCGGCAGGTGGGTTTTTTCCTGCCCCTGTTATTAATCTTGCCTCGTTATTACAGCTTAAATGGAGTTTGGTTGGCTTTTTCTTTCTCAGAAATGTTAACCGCAGTCCTGGCCTTGATATTCCTGATCAGGCTGTGGCGGGACCTGCAGGTACGCAATAAATTGGCCATAGTAATGCTGCTGCGGCGCGGCTATCTGCTGCAGCGGCTTAAAGCTTGGCTAAAATGGAAATAGATTACTACCCTTTGAAGAAGTAGAGACGGCCGTTCTCTACCTGCATGGTCAGGTTTTCCCGCTGCTGCAGGTAGCTTAACATGGCAGCCAAGGTGGAGGCCAGGAAATAGTACTCCAGTATATCCGGGTTTAAATCATCCAATATAATGATTTCCTCCAGGAGTTCCTCCCGGCTTTTCGGCTGATCCAGCAAATCCATGATCATAGCCAGATATTTATGCAGATTGGAACGGTTTTCCTCAGCCAGTTTAAGCATTTGCTCCTGATTTAAAATGTCAGGGCCATGGCCCAGAATAAAGTAATCAGCATCGATTTGCTCTACAACGTCATATGTCTTCAGCTGGGCACCAATATCATATAGAAAAGGAAAAGAATACTTATATAAGTTATCCTGACTGAACAGGCTGTCACCCAGAAAACAAACCCTGTCTCTGGTTATCAGCCCGCATTGGCCGGGAGCATGCCCGGGGAGTTCAACTATGGTGAACTTTTCTTCGTGGATGCGCGTAATGCCTTCGGTTACTTCCTCCTCGGGAAAGGCGGGTTTAAAGTTGAGAGAGCGCGACACACCAGCGGGCGGTTGTCCTCCATATATGAATTGCGCCAGGAGGAAAGGCTGATTAAGATATGCTCTAGTGTCTTTATGGGCCATTAACCTGCAACCAGGAAATTGCTGACGGATGAAAGCATGTCCGCCGCTGTGGTCGTGGTGGCTGTGGGTGAGAAACAGGTATTTGGCACTAAGATCCAAGTCCTGCAGAGTATCACATATACGGCGTGCCTGTTGATTGTCATTGCCGGAGTCCACCAGCAAAGCATAGCGGTCTTTGAACTGAAATACACCTATATTTGTTGGAGCTGGTATGAAGAAGGTATTACCATTAACCCGGGTAAGCACAGTAACGACTTCCTTTCTGTTGCCTTAGACCTTTGGACCTTTTTCACTTTAACTCAACCTGACCTCCATCGCAAGCCTGGGTTATGTCAGACTAACTGGTATAATTTTTGGAAATTAGTAATCAGAATGGTTGGAATTATGGTATTATAGTCCCAAAGTAGACAGACCATGGGGGAAAGCATGAAAATTGCAGTAATTGATGGACAGGGTGGAGGAATTGGCCGGTTGATTGTTGAGCAACTGCGTCGAGCTTTGGGAAATAACTGTACTATTCTGGCCTTGGGAACCAATGCTTTGGCCGCTTCAGTAATGCTGAAGGCGGGAGCTAATGAAGGAGCCAGCGGAGAAAATGCTATAGTGTTTTCCAGTTCCAAGGTGGATATTATTACTGGATCAGTGGCTATCCTGGCTGCTAATTCCTATTCAGGTGAGTTAACGCCCCGTATGGCAGAAGCTATAGCTAGTTCTGATGCGATAAAAGTGTTGATTCCCCTTAATCGCTGTGGGATAGAAATATGCGGCATAATTGATGAACCGCTGCCCTGGCAGGTGGAAAACTTGGTGGAGCGCGTACGTTATTGGTATCAAAAAAGACTGACGCAAGAGTGAGAAAGGGTGAATTCAAGTTATGTGTAAAGATATGAGCCCTCTGGAGAAAGCCATACAGTTTCATGGCCATATTTGTCCGGGACTGCTGATGGGAGTTAGGGCGGCGGAGATTGCCTTGAATTACTTGCAGTTTGATTCAGATCAGGATGAGGAATTAGGAGCTATAGTAGAAAGTGATACCTGCGGAGTGGATGCGATCCAGGCTATTTTGGGCTGTACTTTTGGAAAAGGCAATTTATATTTTAAAGACTATGGGAAAATGGTCTACACTGTTTTCAACCGCCAGAATGGGCGTGCGATCCGCATAGCTCAGAAATATGACGCTCTGGAGCATCCCATTATGGAGCGCTATAGACATTTAAAGGGTCGGGAGTTGCTTGCTCCCGAAGAGGAAATTGAGTTGGAGGATGTTCTGGCCCAGGTGTTTGAATGGATAATGAGTCAGCCTACAGAACGGCTTTTTCATTGGCGGGAAGTAGAGATGCCCCAGCTTAACAAGGCCAGGATATTAAAAAGCATCCAGTGTCACAATTGCGGTGAAGGGGTTATGCAGACTCACGCGATTTTGACTGAGGAGGGTCTGCTCTGCCCGGAATGCCACCTGAACTGGAGAGGTGATAACCATGTGCGAGGCTAACGTTTATTTGCTTAAAAACGGCCGGGAAGAGTTATTTATGGAAAAAGTGGACCGCATAATTCCCGGGGAGGACCAAAATTTGTTTTTGGAAAGTGTGTTCGGTGAGCGGCGCGTGATAAAAGCAGCTATACGGGAAATGGAATTGGTACATCATCGCATAATTATTGAAGAACTAGCTGCTGAATCAGCCGGCTCCGGAACTGAAATATGGCTGGATCTGGATACTGATCATGGCCACTTCCATGAGGGAGAAGAAGTCAATCTAAACCTATTCAAAGGTTACAATATGAAAGCAAATCCAGAAGCAGTCTGGATAGCCCCTCGGGTAATGGTGACCGGAAGGACCGGGGAAAGACAGGCTGATCTTCACCTGCACGGGCATATTGGTCATGTTCATCTAGGGTCGGAAAACGATGGCTTGATTCAGGTATATGCACATGAGTCGGGAGATCAGGAACTTTATGCCAAGCTGCTGGTGGAAGTAGGCCATCATCATCATCATGATCTGCAGCCCATTGGTTTGCCTCTGGAGATATTACCCTGCGGGTATTCCCATGCACGCATGGGTGAAAATTATGAGGTCCAGGTTCTCAAGGACGGAAAACCCCTGGCAGGTGTTACGCTGCGGGCCACTTATGCCAACACCCGCAATACTGATTATGCCCATAATCTGATCACTGATGAAGAGGGGAAAGCCCGGTTGTTTTTAACTGCTCGGGGTAATTACTTATTCTCTGTCAGCCATGAAAATATTATTAGTACTTTTACCCTGGTAAAAAGTTTTTAATTGCTTAAGAAGGAATTTCGTGATCATTGTAGAAATATAAGCTGCAGTTTATAAAATGACTTCACGAAGAAGTCGCTTTAGGTTACCTTATGTATGAATCAATAATGCCATGAAGGTATTAGGCTGGAAAGGCCATATCTCATGGCATTTTTGTTTGTACACAGCAATTGTCACTAGTGACACAGGCCGCGATGAATGAAAACATTCGCTGTACGGCTTAAGCAGGAGTATTAGCCGGGCGAGCGACGTATGACGAGTCGTTGTAACCACGGCGAAACTGAGGGCTGCGAAGCGGAGCGAGAAACATGACGTTTCGAGCAGTGAGGACTGAGTGCATGGAGGCTGAATTCTTAAGCAGTCCGCTTCGCACCGAAGTAAGCCGATGTGTTGCAGGCGAGGAGTCCCGGAGCGAGTTAGCTAATACCCCTGCATCCTGGCTAACACTCCTGCCAAGCCGTGGTAGAGTAGACCGGCATAGAGATTGCTTCGTCGCTGCGCTCCTCGCAATGACACAACGACTGACATGTTTAAGAATGAAGAATATTTAAAGGAGATGGTTTTATGCATATTCCCGACGGGTATTTGAGCCCGCAAACTGCGGTTCCTATGTTGGCGGTTATGGTACCGATTATGGGGGTGGCTGTAAAGCAAGTTGAGAAAACGGTTCGTAAAAAGGAAGTACCGCTTCTAGCCTGTGCGGCTGCCTTTTCCTTTATTATTATGATGTTTAATCTGCCCATACCTGGGGGAAGCTCAGCTCATGCGGTAGGAGCAGTGTTGATGGCTATTTTATTAGGGCCCTGGGCTGCCTGTTTAGGTGTCTCAGTGGCCCTGATAATACAGGCTTTATTGTTTGGAGATGGAGGGATACTGGCTCTGGGAGCCAATTGTTTTAATATAGCTTTTCTGATGCCGGTAGCTGGTTATGCTGTTTACCGGTTGATCAAAGGGAAGGCGGATCCGCTGTCATTCCGCGGTATGACCGCCGCTGCGCTGGCCGCCTACGTAGGCCTTAACGTGGCTGCCCTAGCCACGGCTATAATGTTTGGGTCCCAGTATCACCTGTTTCAAGCACCCGATGGAACCCCTCTCTATTTCATGTATCCATTGAAAGTAACCCTGGCAGTCATGATGTCCGAACACTTGGTTCTGGCTGGGCCGGTGGAAGCCATTATCACCGTTCTGGGGATATGGTTTGTGGGACGAAATTATCCGGAGTTATTGGAACGTTCCGGCTACACCATTCCTGCTGTCCAGGAGGTGAACAGCCATGTTTAAAAAATATCGTTATTTATGGATAGCTTTAGGTATACTGATAGTGTTGTCTCCTTTGGGATTGCTGGCCACAGGTACCGCCTTTGGAGAATGGGGTATGGATGAGCTCAGCGAGAAGATTGGTTTTATACCCGCTGGCCTGCAGCAATTTGCTGAGGTGTGGGCCTATGCTCTATTTCCAGATTACTCTGTTCCCGGCTTCACAGATACCTTTTTCCATGCCGCGGGAGGATATATATTGTCTGCTTTGCTGGGAGCCGGATTAGTAGCAGGGATAATGATTTTACTGGGGCGGCGTGTTAGGGAGTAGACTATGACTGATCAAAGCAACTGTAAAACCAATAAGCCAACGCTTCCCTCCTGGATGGATGAGCCGGAGGAGGTTCTGCTGGTTCCTGGGCGTAAAAGGGGTAGAACCCATTTCCTGCGGCGCACCATGCTGGAATTGGGGTCTGCTCTGGAACAAGAGCTGCATAATGAAAATATGTCTAAAAGAGATGGGTTTTTGCAGGGGATAGATGCGCGTCTTAAAATAGCGGCTGTTCTTCTGGCAGTATTACTAGTGGCTTTAATCCATAATATATACATACTGCTGGTACTTTATGGATTGAATATATTATTAATGATAGTTTCTCGTTTGCCGACCTGGACCCTGCAAAAGAGAATCTGGCTGACCATACCGTTGCTGACATTATTATTGGCTCTGCCTGCCACCCTGAACCTGTTTAATGATGGTATACCCTTGCTGGTTATATGCCATTTGCCTGAACAGTTGGTAATAGGAAGCTGGCAAGTGCCAGAGCAGTTATTCATCAGCTACCAGGGTGCCAGATCAGCCCTATTAATTTTCCTGAGGGTGGGATTATCATTGTCCTGGGGGGTACTGCTGGTAGCTACCACTCCCTTTAATAAATTACTGTCAGCCTTGCATAGCTTCAAAATACCACCCATTATAATAATGGTATTGGAGATGAGTATACGTTATCTGGCTCTGCTCATCCGATTATCTCTGGATATGTTTGCCGCCCGGCAGTTAAGAAGTGTGGGCCAGCTATCTCTGCGGGAACGACAGAAGCAGGTAGGATCAGCGGTGGGGGCTTTGTTTATCAGCAGTATTCAGTTATCTCAGGAAATCCATGAAGCCATGGTGGCTCGCTGTTACACAGGAACTAATAGGCTTTCACCCGGGGACAATTACCAGGAGAATTATTCTACTGCCAACCCAAAAGGAGCCGAGGAATATGACTGGATCGCCAGTGTTTGACTTCAATAATATGAGTTTTGCCTATAGCCGGCAAGCTGCTCTTTTTAATAATATATCTTTCCAGATCCATAGTGGAGAGAGTGTAGCTCTGCTAGGGGCCAATGGTTCGGGCAAGTCCACCCTGCTTAAAATAATGTGCGGGCTGTGCCATCCCCAATCTGGTTCCTTTCAAGCTTTTGGCAGGAAAATCACTGGCGCTGATTTTGAAGACGACAGTTTCAGCAAACACTACCATGCCCGGATAGGATTCTTGTTCCAGAATACGCAAGTGCAGGTATTGACTACCCGGGTTTGGGATGAGATAGCTTATGGGCCGCTGCAATTGTCACTTCCCCGCAGTGAAGTCCAGCGCCGCGTGGAGGATGTTCTGGCATTCCTGGATATAGGTCACTTGAGGGAGCGATCTCCCTACCGGTTGAGTGGAGGTGAGCAGAAGAAAGTAGCTTTAGCTTCGGTATTGGTATTAAATCCCCAGGTATTGATATTCGATGAGCCTACCAATGGATTGGATCCCCGTACCCAGAGCTGGCTGGTCAGTGTGCTGTTGAAATTAAATGAACAGGGCAGAACCCTGATAATAGCCACCCATAATTTGGAGTTAGCTCATACGCTGTGTCCTCGTTCTCTTTTGCTTTCCGAACAGCATCAGATTATATTTGACGGACCAACCGACCATATTCTAAATGATCATGAAATGCTGCGCGAAGCCAATTTAATTGCTGACTTCTACCACACCCATCATAACCAGATGCATACCCACCGATATACCCATCAATAATTTAGCATCCACCAAATAACTAATTAGGCCAATTACTATCAGGTTGATTGGCTATTAATGTCATTTTCCTATATAAAATAACACATGGTTATATTTACAATAACCAACGATTATCATATACTAAAATTGGATGCAGCTAAAAATAAGAGATAAATGACGATATACTTAGTAAAGCTGGTATTAACTCCAGTGTGATTCTGACCGTAATTCTGGATAGTTGACAGGCAATTTGCCTTGTGAGAACTGGAAAGGGTATAAATGTAGAAACATCAAGAGTTTACAAACAAGCAGATTTCTCATTGTATCACACCAGTATTTGTTGCCAAGCTTACAAAACAATAAAAAATACATAATTTGCGCAGGAAGTGCATAGTGGCGGTACAACGAAAAGCGTATCCAAGAAGGAGCCGTTCGCCCAATTATGTTGGCCAAGCTAGGTATGTCGTGCCTTGCTTTTTTTGTGTATAGAACATAGCATACCTAAAACCGTTGGTGGGCCAACCTGTAGCCCTTTATTTACTTGGGAACTATGGTCTGGCAGGAGGTGAAAAATTAACAATCATATATTATTTACCCATTTAAACTGAAACAAGTTGGGGGGAATGAGGAAAAATGCCAACTAAGCTGTCTCGGCGTGATTTTGTACGTCTCTGTGCTGGCTCGGCCGCAGCTATATCGCTGTCTTCGTATTTGGCACCTTTTATCAAGGAAGCTGCTGCAGCTGGAGGGCCTCCAGTTATCTGGATACAGGGCGGCAGTTGTACTGGTTGTTCAATTTCCATTTTAAACACTGTTCATCCTGATATCGAAAAAGTTATTACGGAAGTTATTAGTCTGCGCTATCATCCCAATTTAGCTGCAGGAGCAGGCAGTCTTGTCATTGAGGAAATGTACAAGGTTGCCGCCGAAAACCGCAAGAAGTTTTACCTGGTAGTAGAGGGTGCTGTACCGGTTGCCGATGATGGAGCCTATTGCATTATCGGTGAGCGTAACGGGCATCACCTGACCTTTGTCCAAGCAGTAAAAGAACTGGGCAGCCAAGCAGCAGGTATACTGAACTTTGGTACTTGTTCCGCTTTTGGAGGCTTCCCGGCCACACCGCCTAATCCTACAGAATGTAAACCTGTCAAGGATATCGTTAAAAATGTACCCATCGTGAACGTACCGGGTTGTCCGCCTCATCCGGATTGGATGGTAGGCACCATAGCCCATGTGATACTCTACAATGAATTACCCGAATTAGATAAATTCGGACGTCCCACCATGTTTTTCAGCAAGGTTATTCATGATAACTGCCAGCGCCGCCAGTACTTTGATAATGCCATCTTCGCCAAGAACTTTGGTGAACCGGGATGTATGTTGGAATTGGGCTGTAAGGGTCCCTTTGCGCATTGTGATTCCACTACCCGTCTTTGGAACGGCGGTACCAACTGGTGTGTAAAAGCAGGAGGAGTTTGTATTGCCTGTACCGAACCTCAGTTCCCGGCTTGGCCAATCTATGAACGGTTACCGGAACTGCCGGTGGCTCCTGGTATCACTGCTACGGTGGACCAAATCGGCGGAGTATTGGCTGGATTAGCCGTATTAGGAATCGGAGGACATTTAGCTGGAAATATCTACACAGGCCGTATTGGGCCGAAAAAGAATCAAGATGTGAAAGAAGGTGACGAATAATGGCCCAGACCATAATGATAGATCCTGTAACCAGAATTGAAGGGCATCTGGCCGTAGAAGTGGAGGTTGATGGCGGTAAGGTAGTTAATGCCAAATCCATGGGTATGATGTTCCGAGGCTTAGAAATAATAATGCAGGGAAGGGATCCGCGGGATGCCGCCCAGTTAATGCAGCGCATCTGCGGAGTTTGCCCAATTTCACACGCTACTGCAGGTTCACTGGCTTTGGACAACGCCTTTGGAATTGAGCCACCTCCCAATGGGCGCATTATTCGCAACCTGATTTTTGGATCCAATTACATCCAGTCCCATATACTGCACTTTTTCCATTTAGCTGCCCTGGATTATGTTAAGGGCCCGGATATACCGCCTTTTACTCCCCGATATGAGGGGGACTACCGTTTCCCAGCCGATGTTAACCAGCAGGTTGTGGCTACTTACTTAAAAGCTTTGCAAATGCGGCGCAAAGCCCAGGAAATGCTGGCTTTGTGGGGAGGGAAAATGCCTCACCAGCAAGCCATAGTACCTGGAGGTGTTTCTGAGGTTCCTGACAGCCAAAAGGTTGCCGAGTTCCTCTTTAGATTGCAAGAACTGCAGGCATTTATTGATAATGAATACATTCCCACCGTTAAGGCCGTGGCTGAAACATATCCTGATTACTGGGATATTGGCCGGGGCTGTATGAATTTCCTGGTTTACGGAGGTTTCCCGCTGGAAGAGGGCATGGATCATGTCAGCAAGAAAAAGCTATTCCCCTCCAAAGTCTATGTTAACGGTCAGATATCTGATTTGAACATCGATGTAATTGATGAGGCGGTTAAGTACTGCTGGTATGACGATGACACCGGTGGGAAGAAACCCAGCGAAGCAGTAGTCAAACCTAACACTTCCAAGAAAGGTGCTTACTCGTTTGTTAAGGCACCACGTTATAATGGTGCCCCCATGGAAGTAGGTCCTCTAGCCCGCATGTATGTAATGGGTGAAGAGACCATCACGCAATTAGGCGAGAAAGCATTCTCGGTACTGGGACGCCACTTGGCCCGGGCTCTGGAATGCTCTATGATTGCCAAGGAAATGGGCACCTGGGTCACTCAACTGGAAGCTGGACAACCGGTATGCACTCCTCATAAGATACCTGATTCTGCTCTGGGGGTTGGTTTATGCGAGGGACCACGCGGTGCGTTGGGTCATTGGAATCGCATCGAACACCAGCGGACTGCGATTTATAATGCTATTGTACCCACTACTTGGAATCTGTCCCCCCGGGATGACAATGATCAGATGGGTCCCATGGAGCAAGCACTGATAGGAACGCCTGTGGCTGATCCTAATAACCCCATCGAAATCGTACGGGTTATCCGTTCCTTTGATCCCTGTCTGGCTTGTGCTATACACATTATGACTCCTGATAAGCAGACCATCAGTCAATGCCAGGTTGGTTAAAGGGGGTGCAGGGGTGAAAGTAGTTCAAATGGAAGATAGGCATTCTCCTTGGATTCGGATCTTTCACTGGGTCAATATGGTAGCCATTATGCTGTTGATATTCACCGGCTTCTATATTCATGCGCCTCAGTCTTTTCGCCTGTTCGGTAATATGGACGGAGCACGAATGGTCCATTTTGCAATGGCATATGTACTCTGTTTCGGTGTCATTTTGAGAGTATATTATGCGATTGCTGCCAAGGATGCCAAAAATATCGTCTTTAACCCCAAAACTGATATTCCTAATCTGCCCAGTATGATGAAATATTACTTATTTATGTCTGACAGTCATCCGTATTATGGCAAGTATAATCCTGGACAGAAGGCTATGTACACCGGGTGGCTGGTTATGGCTCTGATTCAGATAATTACGGGCTTCATTCTTTACAAACCCCAAGTAGCATTCTGGGCGACCCTGGGTGACTATCTGGGGGGAGATATTGCCATCCGCATGGTGCACCTGATCGTAACTTGGCTATTTGTGCTAACTGTTTTAGCCCATGTTTATCTGGATATATCTGAAGGTGTCCCGGTATTGAAATCAATGTTTACCGGCAAAATACCCCGCGGTTTTCATGGCGAACATAGTGAGGACGAAAGTGCTTGATCCCCAGGGGGGTTAGTATTGAAACCAATTATGGTAATAGGAATTGGGAATTTACTGATGCAGGATGATGGTGTAGGGGTGCATGTAATAAACTATCTGAGCGAGCGGGGCGTCCCGGAACATGTCGAACTGATAGATGGCGGCACCCACAGCTATGATCTGCTGGAGTATTTTTCCGCTGATGCATCATTTATTGTTGTGGATGCCATGCATGCCGGTGGTAAACCGGGAGCGATCTATCGAGCTCCCTTGAATGAATTGGGCCTAAAACCACAAGACCAGATAATGTCGCTGCACGAGCTTCATTTTATTGAAGCAGTACAGATGGCTAATTTACTGGGGTATAACCCTGATATACTGGTTTACGGTATTGAACCTGATTCGGTAAAGTTATGCTTGGAGCTAAGTCCACCGGTAGCTGCGGCTGTACCACGAGTGGCGGAGTTGATTCTGGAGGATATAAAGAACGGGCTAGCTTAATCAGCTGGGGAAATTGAAAGTAACGTAATTTCATACTAAGGAGTTCAGGAAGAGTTCATGCATGAACTGACTTTGATGCAGAGTGTTTTGCAAACTGTGGAGCTAGATGCTGCACAGCACCATATTGAGCGGATAAACAAAGTCAAGCTGGTAATCGGTCAGCTAACCATGGCTCTTCCTGATAGTCTTGTTTTTGCTTTTGATGCGCTCAAGACAGGAACCATTTTCGCAAATGCCAGTTTAGTTATTGAAGAACGACCAGCCCTATGTCAGTGCCAGAGTTGCCAGCAGGAATATAAGCTGGATGATTTTTTTCAGTTTATTTGCCCCAGCTGTGGCAGTTCTGATGTTAAGATCGAGGGCGGCAAGGAATTGTATATCGACTACTACGAGGGAGAATAGTTCATGAGGGTCAAGCTGGAAACCCGCCTTCTCGGTGCCAATGAACTCATTGCCCATAACAACCGGACAACATTCAGCAGCCAAGGCATACTGGTCATTAATCTTATGAGCTCACCGGGCTCTGGTAAGACTACCATCCTGGAAAAAACCATTTTAAGATTAGCTGACAAGATTAAAATGGTAGTCATTGAAGGCGATCTTTACACTGATCAGGATGCCCAGCGCATTGAGCAGCAGGGCGTTAAGGTAGTGCAAATAAATACTGAGGGGACCTGTCACCTGGATGCGGGTATGGTAAACCACGCTTACCAGGAATTGTTATCAGAAAAGCCAGATTTATTATTTATTGAAAATGTAGGTAATCTAGTATGCCCAGCTGAATTTGATTTGGGCGAAGATTTGCGGGTAGTGGTTATCAGTGTTCCGGAAGGTAATGACAAGATAACCAAATACCCTTTGGTTTTTCAACGGGCTGATGCGGTACTGGTAAATAAAATCGATTTACTTCCCTTTACCGATTTCGATGTGACCAAAGTTCAAAAGGATATAGGCCTTATCAATCCCAAAACTAAAATCTTTTTAGTTTCCGCTAGAAACGGGGACGGCCTGGAAGAGTGGATTGCTTGGCTATTGGAGCAAATTCAAGCTAAGAAAACAACTAACCGAAATTTAGAATAACTATCCTTTCACATCAGCTAGAAGGCAGGGAAAAAAATGCACAAGCGGCAGGCCGCTCGGATTCGAGTTAATGGAATTGTACAGGGGGTTGGGTTTCGCCCTTATATATATCGTCTCGCCGCTCAGGAACATATTACTGGCTGGGTACAGAATTCCTCCAAGGGTGTGGTCATTGAGGCCGAAGGCCGACCTGAGTCCATTGAGTCTTTTATCCATAAGATAAAGCAGCAGCCGCCTCCTTTAGCGGTAATTCGTGAGATTAGTACGGAAACCATACCTGAGGTTGGTTATAGTGAATTCGTAATTCGTCAAAGTGCCCGGGAGCAGGAACAGTTGGTGATGATATCTCCAGATGTGGCTATCTGCGATGACTGTCGCCGTGAATTATTCGATGAAGAAGACCGCCGGTATAAATATCCCTTTATAAACTGCACCAACTGTGGCCCCCGTTATACAATAATACGTGATGTACCCTATGATAGGCATCTCACTTCTATGGCTTCCTTTCCCATGTGCCCATCCTGTCAGGCTGAATATGATGATCCTAGAAATAGGCGCTTCCATGCTCAGCCTAATGCCTGTCCGGATTGCGGACCCCAAGTGCAGCTGCTGGACTGCCGAGGGCAAAAAGTGAATTATGATATTCATCAATTGCTTATGGAAGGTAAAATCATAGCCATTAAAGGTCTGGGGGCCTTCCATTTGGCGGTTGATGCTACCAATGCTCAGGCCGTTGCTGAGTTAAGACGTCGCAAGAGAAGGGATACCAAGCCTTTTGCGGTTATGGTAAAGGACTTGGCTACTGCTCATGAATATTGCTTCGTAGATGAATATGAGGAAGCCTGGCTGCAATCACCGGCAGCTCCCATTGTAGTGCTGCACAGCAAATATAATGAGCAACTGGCCAGCTCCGTGATTCATCCAGGTCTGAACACTTTGGGAATAATGCTTCCCTATACGCCCCTGCATACGCTGCTATTTAATGACCAGATTAAGGTATTGGTTATGACCAGTGCCAATATTAGTGATGAACCTCTCATCACTGATAATCAAGTAGCTTTGGAAGAATTAAAGGATATCGCTGACTACTTTTGGGTACATAACAGGGAAATCGTGAATCCCTGTGATGATTCGGTTATGTCGGTCTTTCCCCAGGGAAGTCCTCATCATATTCGCCGTGCTCGAGGTTTTGTACCCCGGGGCATACCCATACCTGTCAACACGGACCCGGTACTGGCTGTGGGAGGGGATTTGAAAAATACTTTTTGTCTTACCCGGCGAGGAGAAGCCTATTTAAGTCAGCCTTGGGGAGATATGACCCATTTCGGTAACTACCAGCGATTTCAGGTAGGTTTGGAAAGGTTTAAACGCATGCTGGATGTGGAGCCAGTAACCATAGCATTGGACATGCACCCCGACTATCAGGTAAGCCGGTGGGCAAGACAGCAGACCCAATATAAGCAGGTAGAAATCCAGCATCATCATGCCCACCTGGCCGCAGCCATGGCAGAAAACGAGCTGCGCCAGGAGGTTTTGGGGTTGATTTGTGATGGGGCTGGTTGGGGTACGGATAAGGCTATCTGGGGTGGAGAAATACTGCGCGGTGATTATCACCAGTTTCAGCGTTTGGCACATTTAAATTATATACCCTTTCCCGGTGGTGACCAGAATAGCCGTAAACCGGTGCGTATGGCTCTGATCTACTTGTATTCCGTTATGGGAGAAAAAGGCTGGCAATTAGCCCAGAAATATTTGACCGGTCTGCCCCAGGATGAACAGGAAATTATCATTCAGCAAATTAACCACAGCCGCAATTGGTTGTTTACTTCGTCCTGCGGCCGCTTATTCGATGCAGTAAGCGCGGCATTGGGGATTTGTTCATGGAACAGCTATGAAGCTCAGGCAGCCATGCAGCTGGAGGCTTTGGGTAAGCCAGGGGTTAGTGAGGTCTATCCCTATAGCATCAGCTGTAACAATGGGGTATATAACATGGATACCGGCCCCATGTGGACGAAACTGATGCGGGATAGGTATACCGATAATGTTCCCTTGCCCATAATTTCCGGGAAGTTTCATCAGACTCTGGTGGCCTTATTTACGGAAGCCTTAATAAAGGTGCGGGGAGATACCGGGCTAAATCAGGTGGTTCTAAGCGGAGGAGTTTTTCATAACCGGCTGTTGCTAAGTGGAATTATATCTGCCTTGCAGAACCAGGGGTTTGAAGTATTTTACCATCAACAGGTTCCTGCGGGTGATGGCGGGATATCCCTTGGCCAGGCCGCGATAGCAAGCGAGGTGACAGGAAAATGTGCTTAGGTGTGCCTGCACAGATAGTGGAAATACAGTCTGATTGGGGAGCGATAGCTGATGTTGACGGTAACCAGGTACCCATCAGTGTGGCCTTGCTGCCCGATGTCAAGGTAGGAGATTACGTATTGATTCATGCTGGTTTTGCCATGGAACTTATCGATGGACAAATAGCCAGGGAAACCAGACAATTGCTGGAGGAACTTAAGGAGTTAAGAAGCGATGGATAGTATTCTGGAGCAACTGGTTGAACTAATCAAGGCCGAAACTATAAAGTGCAACATTATGGAAGTATGCGGGACTCATACCATGGCTATTGCCAAAAGCGGAATCCGCGGGATTTTGCCTCCCAATATCCGCCTTTTGTCTGGCCCAGGATGTCCAGTCTGTGTAACCTCTCAAGGGGATCTGGATGCCATTATCAGTCTGTCCGAACAGACGGACATTACTCTGGTTACTTTTGGGGATATGCTGAGGGTACCGGGTAGTCATGGCAGCCTGCAGGAAGCCCGCAGCCGGGGAGCAGATGTGAAAGTGGTCTACTCACCTCTGGAGACTCTGGAAATCGCCCGCCAAAGACCGGACCGGCAGGTTATTTTCCTGGGTATAGGCTTTGAAACTACTGCTCCAGCTGTAGCTGTGACGGTGCAGCGAGCCCATCAACTAGGGCTAAAAAACCTATCAGTTTATTCACTGCATAAATTGGTTCCACCGGCTTTGCAGGCTATCTTTGCTGATCCGGAACTGCAAGTGGATGGCTTAATATGTCCTGGACATGTTACAGTGGTCATCGGTATGGAACCCTATGAAAACTTAGCCGCTCATTATCATAAACCCATGGTGGTGACCGGTTTTGAAGCGGAAGATATTCTGGAAGGAATCGGGATGCTGATACGCCAACTGAAAACAGGTACTGCCAAAGCAGAATTGCAATACAAGCGGGTGGTTCGTGCCCAAGGCAATCTTGCTGCCCGGCAGGTATTGGAACAGGTATTTACACCGGTAGATGCTGCCTGGCGTGGATTAGGGATTATTCCTGACAGCGGACTTGATTTAAAACCCCAATATGCAAGCTATAACGCACGGGAAAGATTCCATATCGAGCCCGGCAATATAGACGAGATACCGGGATGTTCATGTGGAGCAATTTTAAGCGGTAAGTTGGAACCGGAACAATGTCCTTTATTTGGGAAAGTATGTACTCCCACTGAACCTGTGGGACCGTGTATGGTCTCGCAAGAGGGGGCTTGTGCGGCGTTTTATAGGTATCAACCACTAAGGAGAGCACAATTATGAAACTATCGCATATCATAATGGCTCACGGCAGCGGCGGGCTGTTGAGCCAGCGCTTAATTGAAGAATACTTTGTCCGAGCCTTTGCTGAGCATCAGGTGCCCTGGGAATTAAATGACGGAACAGTATTGGATCTGCCTCCGGGAAAAGCAGTGATGAGTACGGATAGCTTTGTAATTTCCCCGCTGTTTTTTCCGGGTGGAGATATTGGCAAATTAGCCGTCAGTGGCACCGTTAATGACCTGGTCGCCTGTGGCGCCCAACCCTTATACCTGTCCACCGCTTTTATTTTGGAGGAAGGATTTTCCCTGGACAGCTTACGGGAAATTGTAAAATCTATGGCTCATACTGCCCAACAGGCAGGAGTAAAGCTAGTCACTGGCGATACCAAGGTTGTAGAAAGAGGCAGTGCCGACCAGGTGTTTATCAATACTACCGGCATCGGCGTAATTCCACCGGGAATAGACTATCGACCCGGGCGCATCAAGCCGGGAGATCGCATTCTTGTAAGTGGAACCATAGGAGATCATGGTTTGACTATTTTGGCGCAGCGGGAAGGACTTCGTTTCAGCACCCCGGTGGTAAGTGATTGTGCGCCATTGCATGAAATCGGACAGGCCTTGCAGCCTTTTGGTGAACAGGTCCATTGTATGCGTGATCCTACCCGGGGCGGTCTGGCCACGGTATTAAATGAATTAGCGGCACAAGCTGGTCTGGGTATGTATATAGATGAAGAAAAAATTCCGGTTTTAAATGCAGTCCGTGGGGCTTGTGAAATGCTGGGCATGGATCCTTTGTATATGGCCAATGAAGGCAAAATGGTGATCGCCTGTGCGCCCCAGGTAAGCCAACAAGTATTGGCAGCTCTGCACAAGGTTCCCGTTGGCCAAAATGCTGCTGATATTGGTGAAGTGGTCGGTCAACCCCAGGGCATGGTGTTGATAAAAACTGTTCTGGGTTCCGAACGCATTTTGGCCGCTTTGGAAGGAGAGCATGTGCCGCGTATATGCTAAAGGCTGGTTAGTGGGTTAAATATATCTAACGCCTTGCATCACCGTTGAGCTATTCCCGTGCAGGTAATCAGGGGGGCGTAAAGCAAGGACCCCAGTAAGAGATTTGCTGCTTTGGGCTTACATAAAAACCTTCAATCATATTGTTGTTTTTCATTAAATTTCTCACGTTGAATTATATAAATTAATAATAACTATGAAATGTGTTTATTTTTGTTGAAAAACAAATCTGCCCCAAAAAAGAAGATAATGTCCAAAAACAACAGAAAAACTGGTGCTGATTGTGAATGTTATCCCGGTCAGGAGTCGGTAAGTTTGCTTTATGAAAGCCATAAAGGTTATAAATATAGAAACATCGCTAATTATGGATAGCCAGTAAAAGATATATTGCAATACATGTATCGACCAGTAATTGTTGCCAGATTATCTTCAAACAAACCAATTTCAGGAAATATGCACGGTAAATGCTCAGTGGCGGTACAGTAGAAAACGTTTCCCAAAGGATTCGTTTCAATATCTGTAGGTAGGCTCGGCATGTTGTGCCGTGCTTTTTTTCATGTCGTGAATAGTCGCAGATTATCAAAAAATCGAGGTCTCAATCGGTTTAAGAACCGGTACTGTATCTCCGCTAAATACTAATAATTGAATAGCTCCGAGTCACATCAACCTAAAGCTGTAGACTGAAGACCAGGGTTATGTGACCGTCAGGGTATATCCGGAAACGGGTATGCCTCCCGTATTTGGAAAGGAGCCTATCACTATCCAGGGGATGCAAATTCCGGTGAGTGAAATGATCTATGGGGACTCCTGTCTAGACAGGAGTCTTTTTATAGATATAGCGAGTCTGGGAAGGAGTGGTGAATTTGCAAAGGGTGAAGTTAACTATTAACGGAAAGGAGGTTGAAGCTCCGGTAGGCAGCACTATTCTTCAGGCTGCAGAAATGGTAGGCATTGATATTCCTCGCCTGTGCTATGATCCTGATTTAAGTCCGATGGGAGCCTGTCGTTTATGTGTGGTCGAGGTAAAAGGCAACCGTCTGTTACCAGCCGCATGTGTCACTCCAGTGACGGAAGGCATGGAAGTGGAGACTGAGTCCCCGGCTGTTGCCGAAGCCCGTAAAACTATACTGGAACTGCTGGTAGCTAATCATCCCCTGGACTGCATGACCTGTGATAAAATGGGAGACTGCAGGCTAGCGGATTACTGTTATCGCTATAATGTGAAAGGTAGTCCTTTCACTGGGGAACAACACGATTATGCTATCGACGACAGCAATCCGTTTATAATCAGAGATCTAAACAAATGTATCCTTTGCGGTGCCTGTGTTCGCGCCTGTGAAGAAATGACTGGTCAGGATAATCTGTCCTATCTCTACCGTGGTTTTAACCGCAAAGCTACTACTGCTGGAGACGTACCTTATGTTGAATCGGACTGCGTATTCTGCGGTCAGTGTGTAGCAGTTTGTCCCACCGGGGCTTTAACAGAGAAATCTATGACTGGACAAGCTAGGCGGTGGGAGATTGAAAAAGTACGTACTACCTGTCCATTTTGCGGAACTGGATGTAATTTTGATCTGGCTGTAAAAGATGGTAAAGTCATAGGTGTTCTTTCCGCTGAGGATGCTCCGGTCAATGGACGTATGCTATGCGTCAAGGGGCGTTTTGCCTGGGATTTCATCTATAACGAAAAACGTCTCACCACCCCCTTGATTAAAAAGAATGGCCAGTTTGTAGAAGCTTCCTGGGATGAAGCCTTTGACTTAATTGCTGAGAAATTTAACAGTATCAAGGAGAAATATGGTCCTGATTCCTTTGCGGCTTTAAGTTCCGCCCGTTGTACCAATGAAGAAAACTATTTGGTACAGAAATTTACCCGGGCTTATATGGGAACTAATAATGTAGACCATTGCGCCCGTACCTGACACGCGCCGACTGTAGCCGGTCTGGCTACTACATTCGGAAGCGGCGCTATGACTAATCCTATCAATGAAATCACCGAAGAGGCTGAACTCCTGTTCTTGATTGGAACTAATGCCACTGAAGCCCATCCAGTTATCGGGTACAAAATGCGCCAGGCTGCCCGCAGGGGAGCTAAGATGGTTGTTTGTGATCCTCGCCGGATTGATCTGGTTGATGAAGCAGATTACTGGCTGCAGATTAAACCCGGTACCGATATACCACTACTCAATGGCTTAATGCACATCATTATTAAAGAAGGCTTAGAGAACAAAGAATTCATTGCCGAGCGTACCGAAAACTTTGAAGCTCTTAAAGCAACGGTGGAAAGCTATACTCCCGAGTATGTCTCGGAATTAACGGGAGTGCCCGTGGAAGACCTTTATGCGGTAGCTCGTCTCTATGCTACTACTGATAAAGCCATGATTTTTTATACTCTGGGTATCACCGAGCATATCTGTGGAACCCGCAACGTTATGAGCATTGCCAATTTGGCTATGTTGACCGGACATTTGGGACGTCCGGGAACCGGAGTATGTCCCATGCGCGGCCAGAACAACGTGCAGGGTGCCTGCGATATGGGAGCTTTACCCAATGTTTTCTCTGGTTATCAAGCAGTTACTAACGATGAAATCCGCCAGAAGTTTGAGAAGGCTTGGGGAGTATCCCTTCCCGCCAAAGTTGGCTTAAAAATACCGGAAATGTTCGAAGCAGCCCATGAGGGTTCGGTCAAAGCCATGTACATTCTGGGTGAAAACCCGGTGCTGACTGATCCCAACAGCAATCATGTCCGGGCTGCACTGGAGAAGCTTGAGTTTCTGGTGGTCCAGGAGTTATTCCTTTCCGAAACGGCTGAGTATGCGGATGTAATTCTGCCGGCAGCCAGTTTTGCCGAATGTGACGGAACCTTTACCAATACGGAACGGCGTGTGCAAAGAGTGCGTAAAGCCATAGAACCAATTCCTGGTCAGGCTAACTGGCAGACTATTTGCCAGATGGCAACCCGGGTAGGATTCCCCATGAATTATAATCATCCCAGTGAGATTTGGGACGAGATGGCCTCTTTGACTCCTTCTATGGCTGGTATCAACTATAATCGCTTGGAGAACAGCTCACTGCAGTGGCCATGTCCCAGCGAAGATCACCCGGGAACCCCATATCTGCATAAGGGCAAATTTACTCGCGGCCTTGGATTATTCCAGCCATCCGACCATGTCCCGCCTGGAGAGATGCCGGATAAAGAATACCCATTCTTGCTGTCAACGGGACGTATTCTGTATCATTACAATGTCACTACTCCTTATTCAGCCGGTATAGCCAGTCTCTGGGATAAAGAAATGGCTGAGATCCATCCGGAGGATGCAGAAAAGTTAGGATTGGTTACTGGCCAGCAAGTAAAGATTGTATCACGTCGTGGAGAAGCTATTTCTGCTGTTAAAGTAACGGATCGGGTGCAGCCGGGAATGATATGGATGTCCTTCCATCATTCAGCTACTCCTACCAATGCTTTGACTAGCCATGTTTTAGATCCCACCACCGGAACCGGTGAGTACAAGGTGTGTGCGGTCAGAATAGAGAAAATCCCGGAGGCTGCTCATGCGTAAGGTAGCCATCGAGGAAGCTGTCGGCTTACCTCTGGGACATGATATAACTGAGATATTGCCGGGAAAGGCCAAACGCAGGGCTTTCCGGCGAGGCCATATAATAAGGGCTCAGGATATAGAGCGGCTGCGCAGTCTGGGCAAAGAACACATTTATGTGTGGGAAGCTGAAGATCATCTAGTTCATGAAGATGATGCAGCGGTTCGCCTGGCTAGCTCAGCGGCTGGTTTAGGGGTAAGCATCGGAACTCCTAATCAAGGCCGGGTTAACTTGCAGGCGGCTATACCTGGCTTGTTAAAAATTAGAGTTAATCAGCTGCAGTGGCTTAACAACTGTGATGGTATTATTTTTGCTACCCTGCATAACAATTCAGTGGTTAATAAAAACCAGGTTGTGGCCGGAACCAGAATAATACCATTGGCTATTAACAATGACCTGTTGCTGGAGGCTGAACATCTGGCCAGCCAGCCCCTGCCCCTGGTTGAAATTAAACCTTTTCAACCTCTATGGGTGGGTGTGGTTACTACCGGCAGTGAAGTTAACAGCGGATTAATCCGTGATGGTTTCAGCCATATCTTGCGCCAAAAGGTAAATGCTTTCGGAGGAAGGTGGATGGGACAGACCATCGTACCTGACAATGCGGAATTAATAGCTGGAGAAATTAACAATTTTGTAGCTGAGGGAGCCCAGCTAATTCTGGTAACAGGCGGTATGTCTGTAGACGCAGATGATGCCACTCCCCGAGGTATTCGTACCAGCGGCGCTCAGGTAGTATTTCATGGTGCTCCTGTGTTGCCTGGATCACACTTTATGCTGGCTTACCTGGGCAGGGTCCCTATTTGCGGAGTGCCCGGGGGAGCTTTGTTCAATAAAGTGACCACTTTGGATTTAGTATTGCCGCGCATTTTTGCTGGTGAACGGGTTTCCAAGGCTGACATTGTTGCTCTGGGGCATGGCGGTCTCTGTCAGGAATGCCCGTCGTGTCAATATCCCAACTGTTCTTTTGGTAAGGCAGGTCCATTTTAGGAGGTATTGGTATTGTATCAAGATATCAGCCTGGAACAGGCCTGGCAGCTGTTACAGGAGCACGGTCCCGCTTTACGGCACGAGGTAGTATCCACTGCTGATGCCCTGGGAAGGACTCTGTTGAAAACCCTGTATGCTGGGCATGATTTGCCGCCAGAACCTCAATCAGCTGTAGACGGATATGCTCTGGCGGAAAATCACCATACTGACCACAGCAGTTATCAGCTAGCTATTGGAGGTTTGCCGGAGGCCCTGGAAAAGGGGCAGGCAGTACCGGTTAATACCGGCGGGGTTTTGCCTAGGGGGGCCGTAGCGGTCATTCCTCATGAAAAGGTCATAGTGGAAGGACAGCACCTGCGGTTATTGAGCAATATCAAGATGGGTGACAACATTAAAGGAGCCGGAGAAGATTTTGCCCGGAATGATATTTTGCTCTCAGCAGGCACGCAAATAGATCCGGCGGCTTTGGGACTATTGGCCGCACTAGGTATTAGTGAGGTGGAAGTTTTTCAGAGACCGCGGGTAGCTATTATGTGCTTGGCGGACAATGTGGTTCCCAGTGGAATAGAACCACGCAGCGGGCAAATGCGGGACAGTAATAGTCCTATGCTAAGCGGATTTATCAGCCAGCAGGGCGGTATCGTGACTACTGTTCATTATGCATATAATAACGAAACTTCAATGAAGAATGTTTTGGAAACACTATGTAGCCAAAACGAATTAGTACTCCTGGTGGGGGGAACTTACCAAGGTGGGGAAAACGCCAGCCGGTTATTAATGGAGGATGTGGGAGCTCAGATCCTTTTTTGGGGTGTCCCCATCCAACCCGGCAGTCATACTGGAGCAGGTAAGCTTGGTAACACTCTGTTGCTATCCCTGTCAGGCAATCCGGCAGCTTGTGCGGTGAATTACCATCTCTACGCTGCACCGGTCATACGAGGTTTACAGGGATTACCCCGGCATTACCGCCAGGTTATTGCCCGATGCAGTAACGGACTTCCCAAAAGAACAGGTTCACGGCGCTTTGTACGCGGAAAAGCCACCTGGCAGGATTCCGGCTGGGAGGTGGAAGTACTTCCCGGACAAAAGCCCAGTATGCTGCGCTCATGGTTAGGATGCAATGCACTTATTGATCTGCCGCCTGGCAGTGGTCCAATTGAGGCGGGAGAAGAGGTGCAAGTGATGCTTTTACACGAATATGCGGATTTTACGAGAGTATACGGACGTTCAATCCATGGTTAAAAACCAACCACGTTGGGAGGTGAAAAGTACCGATGGCTGACTATCTAAACATTTTACAGAAATATAAAGATGTACCGGGTGGTATTATAGAAGCCTATCATGCACTGCAAAGGGAATATAACTATATTCCTGAAGATGCGATTGCCCAGGCTGCAGAGGTTTTCAAAATGCCCAAGGCCAAAGCATATGGAGTGGCTACATTTTATTCCTATTTTAAGGTCGGCAAACGAGGACGCTATGTGGTTCGCATCTGTGAAAGCGCTCCCTGTCACGTAGCCGGAGCAGCCGAAGTTGTAAAAGCCTTGGAACAACAGTTGGGAATAAAGATGGGCGAAACTACTGCTGATGGTAAGTTCACCTTGGAATTTACCGAATGTGTAGGGCAGTGCCAGGCTACCCCGGTTATTACTATTAACAGCAAACCCTATCATGATGTTTCACCAGATAAGGTAGCCGGGATACTTGCCGAATATCAATAGACTTGGAAAGGAGGGGAATTTTGTGGCCGAAGAAATGCGTATCGTATTACGCAATTATGGGAAAATAGATCCGCTTAATATCGATGATTATCTAAATGCAGGAGGATACAAAGGACTGGAAAAAGCCCGGAGCATGAGCCAGCTTGACGTTATCAACGAAGTCAAGAAATCTGGTCTGCGCGGCCGGGGAGGGGCTGGTTTTAACGCCGGAGCCAAGTGGTCTTTTGCCTATAATACAGGGGCCGAAGAAAAATATGTAATATGCAACGCTGATGAAGGCGAACCAGGCACCTATAAGGATAGGATCATCATGGAAAATGATCCCCAGAGTCTTCTGGAAGGTATGGCCATCTGCGCCTATGCTATAGGTGCCAAAAAGGGCTATATATACTGCCGTGGTGAATATCCTTATGTGGTGGAAAAGCTCAATGTGGCTATCGAACAGGCCAAGTCCAAAGGATGTCTGGGAGACTTCGATATAGAAGTACGCATGGGAGCTGGAGCATACGTATGCGGTGAAGAAAGTGCCCTAATTGAGTCTATTGAAGGGCACCGGGGTGAGCCCCGCTTCAAACCGCCCTATCCACCAGTAATAGGACTATGGCAAAAGCCCACTATCGTAAATAACGTGGAAACTTTTGCTAACCTGCCGCTTATTTTGGAAAAAGGAGCGGATTGGTACAGTTCTATCGGAGCCAAATCATACCCGGGAACAAAGGTGTTGACTCTGACCGGTGATGTAGTCAACCGCACCTTTATTGAAGTTCCCACTGATACCACTATACGTCAGGTTATTTACGACTTTGGCGGCGGTATACCTAATGGCAAGAAGTTTAAGGCGGTCCAAATTGGCGGAACCTCCGGGGGATTTACACCAGAAGAATTCTTGGATACGAGTATTGACTTTGACTCCATGACAGCTATAGGTGCAGCACTGGGATCAGGTGCGGTCTTTGTCATGGATGAGACTCGTGACATAGTGGATGTAATTCAGCGTATTACCAAATTCTTTGAGCATGAATCCTGTGGCAAATGCTCACCGTGTCGGGAAGGTACCAAGAGGATGCATGAGATGGTATGCCGCTTAGCTGCTGGTCAAGGTTCAGCTGATGATATAGCCAATATGGAGAGGCTGGGCCGGGTAATGTCAGTGGCTTGCCTGTGTGGGCTGGGACAGGCCGCACCGGCACCGGTCCTGACTACTTTAAAGCATTTTGCGGGGGATTATAATGCTAACCTCAATTAAGTCTTTATGATTGAGAAAGGAAGGGAATGAGATGAATTTTTTAACTCCTGCAGAAGTTGCCGCAGCAGTATGTAATGCCGGCAAAACCAAGGCAGAAATGCCTTTCTTGAAAATGGTAGTTATGGGTATATTAGCTGGTGTGTATATTGGCTT
>Ga0079305_1001196_pt1 | contig 37903 bp, 40 predicted proteins | sample LMS_cellobiose_e_FD_79183 | JGI IMG/M metagenome (GOLD analysis project Ga0079305, IMG submission 79183) | Rumen-fistulated moose microbial communities from Alaska, USA - LMS_cellobiose_enrichment | ecosystem: Host-associated > Mammals > Digestive system > Stomach > Rumen fluid ... | reverse complement strand
TAATATGGCAATTCCGGGCAAAATTGCCCGGAATTGCTCATATTACGGCCGGAAATTGATAGCGGAAGCGGTCAAGGACCGCTCCTCGGACCGGCAAAGCCGGTCCTGCGGATTGTTGATGAAAGGGCCTGCGGCCCTTTCATACTATCCCGGGGGGGTGTAGATAGTCTGAGGCCGTCCGGCGTTTGCCGGGCGGCTTTTGCTTTATCCGAACCGTTTTTCCAGTTCGTCATACTTTTCGTGGGTAATGAGCGCGTCATGGTCCGTGCCCTCCAGCTGGACGATGTAGGTCCATCGGCCATAGGGCGTGATGTTTTTGATGCGGCGCAGGTTGATGATATAGCTCTTGTGGCAGCGGAAGAAAATATCCGGGTCCAGCCGGGCCTCCGTTTCGCTGAGGGTCTCGGAAAGCACGTACCGGCCGTCGTTTTCCGTATAGATCACGGTGGCCCGGTCCTCCCGCTGCACCAGGAGGATATCCTGCATGTCCACGAAAGTGACGCCGTCCCGGTGCTTGAGCATCAGCCGGCCCGCGGCAGTGCGGGGCTCGGCGGGCCGGGGGGCGGGCAGCGGCGCTTCCGAAGCGCGTTGGAGCCGGTCCCGGATCCTTTCCAGGGTCTGTTCCAGCCGATCCAGCCGAAAGGGCTTCACCAGATAGTCAAAGGCGTATACCTCAAAGGCCTCGCCCATGTACTCCTCATGGCCCGTGGCGAAAATCAGCACACAGGCGGGGTTCTGGTCCTGGATGAGGCGGGCGCATTCAATGCCCGTTTTGCCCGGCATGTCCACGTCCAGGAACACCACCTGGGGCCTGAGCTTATCGTACAGCGCCATGCACTCGTCCCCGGTCACGGCCTCGCCTGCCACAAAAAAGCCGTCCGTATCCTGGATTTTTTTGCGCAGGATGAGGCGCATGCCGGGATCGTCGTCGGCAATGAGAACGGAAATCAGGGCCTTTTCTGTCATGCCTGCTTCCTCCCGTAGCGAAGGGCGGGCCGGCGGCCCAGAATCTCGCTGAAGATCACGCCCTGCAAAAGCGCCTGGGCCTCCGCGGTCTTTTCGGAGGGCGCGGCCAGCGGCGTATCCTCCTCCCGTTTCTCCTCCAGCATGTATTCGTGGCAGCAATCCTCCCCCTCGGTGCCCACGCCCTCAATGCCCATGACGGGGGTGTGCATATGGGCCTCCAGGGGCTTTGCCTGGTGCGGCTTTTCCGCCGGCCTGGCCTGCATGGCCATCGCCGGGGCTTTTTGCTGCGGCTGCCGGGGCTGCGGCGAGGCAGGCCTGCGAACGGGCTGTGCGCCTTGGGCGTTCTTGCCCTGCTGGGCGTTCTGGGCCTTTTTCTGCTTGTTGATGACGTTCAGCACAATGGAAAGAATGATGAAGATCAGCCATACAGTCGGCATGGACACAGCCTCCTTCCTCACAGGATCGGGAAGGGCGGGGCAGCCTCGCCCTTCCCGTGAGAATCAATTATTTCTTGCCGTCCAGGGGCTTGGCGATGTCCGAAGCGGGGGCGGCGGCCTTGGCGATGCCGGTGCGCATTTCGGTATCGGCAATGGTGTTCTGCATCTGGTAGTAATCCATGACGCCCAGCTTGCCTTCCTTAAGGGCTTCGGCCATGGCCAGGGGCACCTGGGCCTGGGCCTCCACCACCTTGGCCTGCATTTCCTGCACAGCGGCCTTCATTTCCTGCTCGTGGGCCACGGCCATGGCGCGGCGCTCCTCGGCCTTGGCCTGGGCGATGCGCCGGTCGGCCTCGGCCTGATCCATCTGCAATTGCGCGCCGATGTTGCGGCCTACGTCGATATCGGCGATATCAATGGACAGGATCTCATACGCGGTGCCCTTGTCCAGGCCCTTGTCCAGCACGGTCTGGGAAATGGAATCGGGGTTCTCCAGCACGGCCTTGTGGGTGCTGGAGGAGCCGATGGTGGTCACGATGCCTTCGCCGACGCGGGCGATGATGGTCTCTTCCCCGGCGCCGCCAACCAGCCGTTCAATGTTGGTGCGCACGGTGACCCGGGCCTTGGCCCGCAGTTCGATGCCGTCCTGGGCAATGGCGGCCACCGGCGGCGTCTCGATCACTTTGGGCAGCACGCTCATCTGTACGGCCTGGAGCACGTCACGGCCGGCCAGGTCGATGGCGCAGGCGGTGGTGAAGCTCAGATTGATGCTGGCCTGCTTGGCGGAAATCAGGGCGTTGATGACCCTTTCCACGTTGCCGCCCGCCAGGAAGTGGGTTTCCAGCATATCGGTGGTCACGTCCAGGCCCGCCTTTCGGGCTTTTATGTAGGCGTTGACGATCTTCTGGGGCGAAATGCGGCGGAAACGCATGCCGATGAGCGAAATGATCTTCACCGGCGCGCCGCTGGCCCGGGCGTTGATCCACAGCCCCAGGGGCACATAGCGGAAGAAGACGGCGACCAGCACGACGGCGACCGCGATGATGATGATCCACAGCAGCATTACACTTGAACCTGCCATTTTGAAATCCCCTTTCTATCTCTTTGTTTGCTTGATTGACCTGTCAGCCCTGAATGGACCGCACCATGATCTTGGTGCCCTCCACCTTAGTGACCCGCACCTTCACGTCCTTTTCCAGGTATTGGCCCTCGGAAACCACATTGAGCCTTACCCCGGCAAATTCCGCGAAGCCCACAGGATTGAGCACCGTCACGGTAACGCCTTCCTTGCCCAGCAGGGCGTCCGTTTCCTCATGGTCCATGGGCTGGGTGACTTCGTTCAGAATCAGCTTGGACCGGCTGAGCCTGCCCGTGGCGGCGGATTTGATGCTCAGCGAGATGGAGATGCCTGCCAGCGCCAGGGAAATCAGCGTCACTGCCAGCCCGGCCACCGTGCCGTAGGTTTTCCAGGTGATGACGATGCCCGCCGCCAGCAGCAGCAGCCCGGACACCCCCGGCAGACCAAATCCCGGCACGAACACCTCCAGCACCAGCAGCCCGATCCCCGTAATCAGACAGAGAATCAGAGGCAGATTAGTCACAATAAAATTCAACACCGCATCCATAGGCACGTGCCTCCTTCTTTGCTTGTTGACATCTGCATCTTAGCACAAAGCCGCGGCGATGAAAAGCCGGTTTGATCCAAAACCCCGATTTCGCGTCTGAAATGTCAAAACCCATTCCGCAATCGGGCGGAATGGGCCAAACGCCTTTATTCTTTGGGCGCGGCCGCCCCGGTTTTCAGGCTGGCGGCCAGGGTGAGCACGTCCTGCTCATACACCGGGGCCAGGGCCCGGCGATAAATGATGGACGCCGGATGATACAGCGCGAACAGGGGAATGCCCGCCGCGCTTTCCAGCCACCGGCCATGGCAGGCCCCCACGGTATGCTTCCCATCCGTCAGGGCCTTTAAGGGCACGTTGCCCAGGGTGGCCAGCGCCTGGGGCTTCACCGCATCGATCTCCCGGAGCAGCCAGGGCGTAAACAGAGACAATTCCTCTTTATTGGGGGCGCGGTTGCGGCTGCGCCCGGTGGGGCCCTTTTCCGTGGGACGGATCTTCACCGCGTTGGAAACGAAGATTTCCTCCCGGTTCAGCCCGGCCAGGCGCAGGAATTCATCCAGGTTCTTTCCCGCCTTGCCCACGAAGGGCCGGCCCTTGATGACCTCCGTTTCCCCCGGCGCCTCGCCGATGAGCATCAGCACCGGGCCGTCGCTCCTGCCCTCGCCCAGCACCAGGGGCTTATCCTCCCCCGGCCACAGGGGCAGGAAAAATCTTTGCATTTCCTGATAGACCTTCTGCACTCCGGCCACAGTACCCCTCCCGTCAGGCTTTTTCCATTTCCCTTAATTTATCCCGCACCAACTGCAGGTCGTGCCAGGCATCGCGCTTTTTGCTTTCGTCCCGCAGCAGGGCGGCGGGATGATAGGTGGGCATGAACCACACGCCCTTCCTTTCCACCCAAACGCCCCGGTCCCGGGTGATGCGGACCTCGCTTCCTATCACCGCTTTGGCGGCGGTGGCCCCCAGCAGCACGATCACCTTCGGCCTCACCAGCGCGAACTGGGCCCGGAGATAGGGCATGCAGGCGGCGGCCTCCTCGGGCAGAGGCACCCGGTTTTGCGGGGGGCGGCACTTGACCACGTTGCAGATATACACCTGCTCCCGGCTCATGCCCATGGCGGCGATCATTCTGGTGAGAAGCTGCCCTGCCCGGCCCACGAAGGCCAGGCCCTGCATGTCTTCATCCGCGCCGGGCCCCTCCCCGATGAACATGAGATCGGCGCTGCCGTTCCCCTGGCCGGGCACCTTATGGTGAATCTGCCTGCACAGCTCACATTTTTCGCACGCCGCTATTTCCGCGTGCAGCGAATCCCAGGAAACCTCCACGAGACTGCCTCCTTAGTATGTCCCCGGCGGCGGAGAATTACTGAAACCGGGTCTTCAGGAAAGAAAAGGTGCTGGAAATATCCTGGCTCAGCCAGGAAATCAGGCTGAACAGCAGCGCCAGCAGCACCAGGATGCAGATCACGCCCAGCACCACCCCCAGGAAGTCCATCATCCCGGCGGCCAGGCGGAAATGCTCCCGCTTGTCCTCTTTTTCCCACTGCTTGCGCTGTTCATAGGCCTGACGGTTAGGCTGCTGGGTCATGGCTGAACGCTCCTTTTTTATCATTGCAATGAAAGGGAGAAAAGGCCGGCGGCGGAGGGGGCGGCTGCCCGCTTCCCGCCATCGGGGCCCGCTAAACGTAATCCATCCAGGGGGCGGCTTCGTCCTGCCGCCCGGTCAGGGCCCCTTTTCCCATAAGGCCCGGGAAGCCCTGCTGGCGCAGCGCCTCATAGAGCACCACGGCCACGGAATTGGCTAGGTTCAGCGACCGGGCATCCGGCCGCATGGGAATGCGCACGCACCGATCATACACCCGCTTCAGCAGCGATTCGGGCAGCCCCTTGGTTTCACAGCCGAAAACCAGAAAATCCTCCGGGCCGTACCGCGCCTCCGTGTACGCCCGGGGCGCCTTGGTGCTGGCAAAGTGATACTTTGCTTCCGGATGCTGCCGCATCAGCGTTTCAAAATCCGGCAGCACGGAAATATCCACCATGGAAAAATAGTCCAGCCCCGCCCGCTTCATGTATTTGTCGGAAAGGGAAAAACCCAGGGGCTCAATGAGGATCAAATCCGTCCGGGTGGCGGCGCAGGTGCGGGCGATATTGCCGGTGTTCTGGGGAATTTCCGGCGCATATAAAACGACGTGCATGCTCGTTTCCTTCCAATTATTCGCTTTCTTTCCACGCTTTTTCCAGCGCGGAGGAAAGGCCCAGCAGCTGCATGTCCCGCAATTGGCCTGCGATCCTGTCCTCCAGGCCGGGGATATCCCTCAGGTCCGTTTTCCATACGGCCCAATCGCTCAGGACGGCATAGGAAAGGCTCTCCGGCGGCATATCGCAGCTCAGGCGGGAAAAAGCGCGCAGGATTTCCTCATCCTCGGCCAAAAAGCATTTCTCCCCGTCCCGCAGCCAGGCGTACTGGCCGTTTTCCTCCCGCCGGGCCCCGGCGAACAGCATGATGAGCGATGAAAGCCCCATGCACAGGCAGGGCGGCGTTTTTCCTTCCCGCTCCGTATACGCCCGCACCAGGGGCAGCGCCTGCTGCGCCCAGCCCCGCACGGCGAAGGAAAGCAGCAGGGCCACGGGCTGGACCACGCCGGGAGCTTCCAGTTCCGCGCACACCGCCATGGCCAAAGGGTCCAGCGTGTCCCGGCCCAGGCCCATGGAGGGCATGATCTCATGCAGCAGCGCGTGGCCGATGAACAGACGCAGCGCCGCGTCCTTCATGCAGTCGCGCACCGTATCCTTCCCCAGCAGCGCGCCGGGCCCCGCCAGGGTGGACAGCATGGCCCCCTGCATCCGCGCGCGGGGGGAATCGGGCTGGAGGGGTTTGGACATGGGCATCCTTCTTTCCTTGGGATACTGATATTTTACCAGAGATTGCCGGCCGTGTAAAGCAAGGCGGCATTGTAAAAAGGCGAAAGAAATGCTATAATGCCCCTGGACAACTGAAGGGGGCGTCACCATGGAAAAAGAAAGCGGGCAGAAAAAACAAAAAATCCTCAACGTGCCCAACGTGCTCACCATGATCCGGGCCATCCTGATCCCGGTCTACTGGGTGGTGTTCATGGACGGGCACCGCTGGTGGGCCCTGGGCATTTTTGTTTTCGCCAGCCTTACGGACCTGGCGGACGGCTATATCGCCCGGAAATATGATCTGATAACGGATTTCGGCAAGCTCATGGACCCGCTGGCGGACAAGCTGATGGTGCTGAGCGTGATGCTGTCCCTGGCCATCAAGGGCTGGGCCCCCTGGGCGCCGCTCCTGATTCTGCTGTGCAAAGAAGCCCTGATGGTGCTGGGCGGCGCGCTGCTCTACAAAAAAGGCGTGGTGGTATACGCCATCTGGATCGGCAAGGCGGCCCAGGCTACGGCGGTGGCGGGGCTAATCCTGTGCTTCTTCCACGAGCAGTTCATGGCCATGGGCCTGCCGCTGCACTGGATCGTCATCTGGTGCGCCGTGGCGCTGACGCTGGCGGCCCTGTTCATCTACGGCCGGGACGCCATCCGGAAATACAAAGAAGCCAAGCAGTAAGCAACGAAACAGCATCAGGGGGCCGGCGTTCCTGCCGGCCCCCTGCGTTATCGGGTGATATGGCCCTTCGCATCCCATCATAAAGTCAAACCGGAAATGATGCCCGGCATGCGCCGGATCTGGGAAAGCAATTGCTCGCTTGCGGTGTTGCCCCGCAGGGAAATCTCGGCGATATAGTGGGGCGGAACGTCCTCCGTCTCCTCCACGGTGTGAATTTTCAGGTTGGTGATGGACATATGGCTGTCCTTGCAGAAGCGCAGCACATTATCCAGCGAGTTTTTGTCATGGTAGCCCACCTCCATGACATACTCCGGGTTCCTTTTGATGCCCCGGCCCAGCACCGAAAACCAGGTCTCCGCCAGCAGCACCAGAACGGTGCCCAGCAGGCCCAGTTCATAATAGCCGCTGCCCAGCGCCAGGCCGATGATACCGGTGGTCCACAGCCCGGCCGCGGTGGTGAGGCCCTTGATGGTCATTTTTTTGGTCACGATGATGGCGCCCGCGCCAATGAAGCCCAGCCCGGAAATCACCTGGCCGCTAATGCGGGAAATATCCGCCGGCAGGCGCAGATTCAGCACCAGATACAGCGCCGTCAGGGCCGCCAGTGTCGCGCCCAGGCACACCAGGATATGGGTGCGGAAGCCCGCGGGCCTGTTTTTATAGGACCTTTCCAGCCCGATCAGCGTGCCGCACAGCACCGCCAGCAAAAGCCGCAGCGCCATCGCGCCGAAGGACAAATCCCGAACCCCGTCAAACCAAGACAGCATATCTGTTCCTGTCCTCCTTTACGCAACCAGTTCCTGCACGGATCGGACGGATTTCAATTCCGCCAGGGAAGAAAGCATGGCGGAGTGGGAATGGTTTTCCCGGCTGAGCTTGAGAATGAAAATGGCGGAAGGATACTGATCGTCCTTCTGTACGGACCGTTCAATATCAATATCGAAAATCTGGGCGTGCATATCCTCCATGACTTCACAGATGGCGCTGATATCGTCCACCGAATCAAATTCCACGTTCAGGGTGATATTGCGCAGCCGCCGCTTGAATTCCCCCTCCAGGGGGGACATGACGTTCAATACCAGCTCGATCAAAAGCAGGGTGAGGATCACCGCCTCGTAAAATCCCGCCCCCGCCGCCATGCTCAGGCATACGGTGGCGAACAATCCGGTGGCGGTGGTCAGCCCCCGCACCTGCTGGTGGCTGGCCTTGATGATGATGCCCGCGCCCAGAAAGCCGATCCCCGTCACCACCTGGGCAGCCAGGCGGGAGGCATCGTACTTGTTGCCGGTGGCCGCGGCGGCGTCCGCCCAGGCGCCCTGCAGCATATGATACTGGTACAGCGCCAGCAGCACGCTCATGGCCGCGCCCACGCTGATGAGCATATAGGTACGGAAGCCCGCGGCCCGCTCCTTGCGGCTGCGGCCGTAGCCGATCACGCCGCCCGCCGCCATGGCCAGCAGCAATCGCGCCGCCGCCGAAACCAGGTTAAATTCCCGAAGGCTGGAAATCAGTTCCTCCATACCTTGCCTCCCATCTTCCGCGCCCCGGCAGGGCACATACGTACTTATTATATATGACCCGGCCCGATTTGTCCAGAATCAACGCGCAATTTGCCGAAAACACAACGCGCAATTTGCCGAAAACCCGCCCCGTCTATTGACTTTTTGGGCGTTTCCCATTATATTGGATACAAATCGGATACGAAAAAACCATGTTCAGGGGAGGGTATGATACGATGGATTTCAAGCAAACGGCGCTGGGCATCGAATTCGGCTCCACCCGCATCAAGGCGGTGCTTATTGACCGGGATCAACGGCCCATCGCTTCCGGCAGCCATGAATGGGAAAATCAGCTGGTGAACGGCGTGTGGACCTATTCCATGGACGCCATCCATGGCGGGCTGCAAAGCTGCTTTGCGGATTTGAAACGCGACGTGAAGGAAAAATTCGGCGTGCCCCTGAGAGAGGTGGGCGCCATGGGCATTTCCGGCATGATGCACGGCTATTTGCCCTTTGATAAAAACGGCGCGCCCCTGGCGGAATTCCGCACCTGGCGCAACACCATCACCGGCCCCGCCGCCGCGGAGCTGACGGAGCTGTTCGGCTTCAACATCCCCCAGCGGTGGAGCATCGCGCACCTGCGCCAGGCCATGCTGAACGGGGAAGCGCACGTAAAGGACATCGCCCGCCTGACCACCCTGGCGGGCTACATCCATTTCCTGCTCACGGGCAGGCATGCGGTGGGCGTGGGCGAGGCCAGCGGCATCATGCCCATCGACAGCAAAACGGGCTCCTACGACGCGGGCATGATGGAGAAATTCGATTCCCTGGCGGCGCAGGCGGGCTGCCCCTGGAAGCTGGGGGACATCCTGCCGCGCGTTCTGCCCGCCGGTGAAAACGCCGGGGCGCTTACGGAGGAAGGCGCAAGGCTGCTGGACCCGGAAGGGGACCTGCTTCCCGGCATCCCCTTTGCCCCGGCGGAAGGCGACGCGGGCACCGGCATGGCGGCCACCAATTCCGTCCGGGCCCGGACGGGCAACGTATCCGCCGGCACGTCGGACTTCGCCATGATCGTGGTGGACCACGCGCTGGGGGTGCACCGGGAGATCGATATGGTCACCACCCCCGTGGGGCTGCCCGTGGCCATGGTGCACTGCAACAACTGCACCAGCGATATCAACGCCTGGGTGAACCTGCTGGGCGAGTTTGCCGAAATGATCGGCGCGAAAATGGATAAAAACGCCCTGTATACTTCCCTGTTCCAAAAGGCCCTGGAGGGCGAGCCCGACTGCGGCGGCCTGATGAGCTATAACTATTTCTCCGGCGAGGGCGTCACCGGTCTGGACGCGGGGCGGCCCGTGTTCGCCCGGATGGAAAACGCCAGAATGACCCTGGCCAATTTCATGCGCACGCACCTGCTGTCCGCCCTGGCCACGCTGAAAATCGGCCTGGATATCCTGACGAAGGAAGAAAGCGTGCCCATCGATAAGCTCTACGGCCACGGCGGCTATTTCAAGACCCCCGGGGTGGGCCAAAGGATGCTCTCCGCCGCGGTGGGCGCCCCCGTATCCGTCATGGAAACGGCCGGGGAGGGCGGCCCCTACGGTATGGCGCTGCTGGCGGGCTACCTGATCTGGAAGGAAGAAAACGAGGCGCTGGAAGACTATCTGGACAGCAAGGTGTTTTCCGGCGCCAGGGCCGCCACCCTGACGGCGGACGAGAAAGACATTGCGGGCTTTGCCAGGTTCCTGGAGAGCTATAAAAAGGCCCTGCCCGTGGAAGTCGCCGCCATTCAAAATCTGTGAGGTGCGATATGTTAGAGCAATTGAAAGAACAGGTATGCCGGGCCAATCTGCTTTTGCCCCGGTATCATTTGGTCACCTTCACCTGGGGCAACGTATCCGCCGTTGACCGGGAACGGGGCCTGGCTGTCATCAAACCCTCCGGCGTGGATTACGATACCATGACGCCGGAGGATATGGTGGTGGTGGACCTGGATGGCCGGGTGGTGGAGGGCAAATGGCGCCCCTCCAGCGATACCCCCACCCACGTGGAATTGTACAAGGCGTTTCCGGAATGCGGCGGCATCGTGCACACCCATTCCCGCTGGGCCACCACCTTCGCCCAGGCGGGACGGGACATCCCCGCCATGGGCACCACCCAAGGGGATTACTTTTACGGCGCCATTCCCTGCACCCGGCCCATGACCACCGAGGAAATCCAGGGCGCCTATGAAAAAGAAACGGGCGCCGTCATCATCGAAACCTTCCGCCGCCGGGAAATCGACCCCGCCCAGGTGCCCGGGGTGGTGGTGTTTTCGCACGGCCCCTTCGCCTGGGGCAAGGACGCCCTGGAGGCGGTGCACAACGCCGTGGTCATGGAGGAAGTGGCCTTCATGGACTGGCACGCCATGATGATTTCCCCCGACCGCGGGCCCATGCAGCAGGCGCTGCTGGATAAGCATTACCTGCGCAAGCACGGCAAAAACGCCTATTACGGCCAACGGTGAAGGGGGCGGCGCATCCATGCTTCTGCCCCACGACCCCGCGATGCTGGTAAGCATGCTGAACATGAAGCTGCGGGACAGCTATCCTTCCCTGGACGCCCTGTGCGATGATCTGGAGGAGGACAAGGCCTGTCTGCTGGCCGAAATGGCGCAGGCGGGCTACCGCTACGACGCGGAATTGAACGCCTTTGTGGGTGAATAATCCCCCTTGACGGAAAACAGCAAAAAGCGGCGCGCCGCCCGGTTTTTCCGGGCGGCGCGCGTTTGTCAGCGTTCAGCGGCGGTCCGCCGCGCATCAGAGCAGGGCTTCTATCTCCGCCGCCGTATAGGTGAATACCGGCACGTCAAAGGAAGGCTCCGTCAGCAGGGAGGGCGGGAAAAAAAACGCGATGCGGCCGTCCGGCAGGGCGTAAAAATCCCGGGCCGGGGAAAATTCCGCTTCGTAGCGGCTGTATTCCACGTCCTGCCGGGCGGTGCCGGCGGACTGCAGCGCCCTGAATTCCTCATACAGCAGGGGCAGCAGCCGTTCCTCCATCCGGTCCGAGGAGCCCGCAAGGATTTTGGGGTAATCCGGCAGGTCCGCCGCCGTGATTTCCTCCAGCCCGTCCGGGTCCGCCCCCGCCAGGAGGAGGACCGTGCCCCGCAGCGTCATGGTATCCCCGGCGGAATCGCCCCATACGTTGAACGTCTGGGCCTCCAGGCTCAGCGCCGTGCCCTCTTTCCCCCGGGTCTGGCTTTGGCGCATCAGGATGCTCAGCAGCCGATCCGTATTGCACGTGACGGAAAAATCATGGTTCACTTCGTTATGCCCGTCATAGCGCATATCGGGCGAATTGGCAAACATGGGCATCACGATATCCTTCACTTCTCCCAGGGCCATTTTATAGGTATCGTTGACCAGCGCGGCGGTATAATCGCCGCCCTCCACCTGGGGATAAGCGTAGGTGAAATGGTACACCCAATTTTTTTCATCGGGATAATACGCTTCCCCCGCCGTCCGCTTCACCACGAAATGCCCCGCGTCGGCCACGGCGCTTTCCTCCGGCTTCGCCGTGGCGTCGGCCCCGGGGGTTTCCTTTTTTCCTCCCGCCAGGCGCAGCGTCAGCAGCACCAGCAGCGCCGCCGCCAGCACCAGCGCCGGCACAACCCATTTCTTCTTAGCCATTGGAAATCCCCCACGCGATGAATGAATTGCGGATCAGCTCGGCATAGAATTCATACTCCGCCTGCCGCTCACTGGGAAAGGAGAGGGTGACGCAGTAGGCAAGGTCAATGGCTTCCGACGTGACCCACATTTCAAACTGGCCCTCGCCAAAGCCGTAGAGGCAATCGTAATCCGGTTCCGCTTCGATCCGCCAGCCGGGATGCGCCGATGTGAAGCTTTCCAGGATTTCCGCATAAGCCGCGCTGTTCTTTTCCGCCCTGACGGCCGCTTTCACGGTGCCGTCGGCATTTTGCCAGGCCATGGTCACGGGCGGCTTTTCCGCTTCTTCCGTGCGGACCAGGGACGCAGGCAGGTTCAAAGAATACTCATATTCCGCGTTTTCGATTTCCTGCCAGGCGGCGGTGCGCCCGTCCTGATACAAAGGGGAAAGCGCCCAGCCGTTGATGGTGTAGCCGAAAATGGTATCCGGGGCGGGGCGCAGGCTGAATTCCCCGTTCATCAGCCAGATCACGCCCTCCTCCGGCAGCTCCAATACATCGCCCCGCCAGTCTGCCGGGCAGCCGTACAGATCGGCCTTCACCGTCACGGTTTCTTCGCCCCGGGCGATATCATAGATATGCGCTCCCAGGCGCCAGCCGTTTTCCATCTGCTCCGGCAGCAGCTCCACCGCGCTTTCCGTAATGCGCAGCATTTCCGCATTTTGCGTCCCTTCCGGCGTCCATTCCCAGCCGGTGAACACCTGGGGGACCATGGAAGCGGCCTGGGCGGGGGAAATTTCGGTGGTCTGGGCGGCCAGCGCCATGGCATAGGCGATGGCCCGCAGGGACAAAGCGCCGTTTCCCGGGCCATCGGCGGCATTCAGCGCGGCGCCCTTTTCCGGGTATGCCGCGTCGGCCTCCAGCATGCCGGGCCAATCGGGCCCCAGGAAAGCCGAAACGCCCACCTCGATCAGCGCCTGCATCCCTTCGTCCGCCTCCGTTTCCATGGCGCGCAGGTCCCGGTTGGGCGCAGCCAGAGCGGGAACACAGGAAAGGGAAAGGCACATAATCAGCATCAGCGCCGTTATCTTTCGTACACGCATTTTCGTTTAATCCTCCTTGGTCTCTTTTCCATCCAAACGGACAGGCGGGCGGTTTTCATCCCCCGCCGGGGCGGTTTCCTTCTCCCGTTTCTTATCCAGCACCGTCACCGTTGCCCATTCCACCCGGCGGTCCACGATCTCCTCCACCCGGATGCGCAGCCCGTAGCATTCCACCACGGGATGGCTGCCGTCCTTGGGGATGGTCATCATGCGGCTGAAAATCAGCCCGCCCAGGGATTCAAAGCCCGCCTCCGTGGGCAGCTCCAGCCCCAGGGCGTCGTTGATGACCTCGATCATGGTGCCCCCGGCGATACGGTACTGGTTCTCCCCCGTCTTCTGGATTTCCGGGGGCAGGGGCGGGTCGTATTCATCGTAAATATTGCCCACGATTTCCTCCAGCAGGTCCTCCATGGTAATCAGTCCGCTGGTGCCGCCGTATTCGTCCACCACGATGGCGATGTGGGCCTTTTTCTTCTGCATGTCCCGGAAGAGCACGTCGGTGCGCACCGATTCCGGCACGAAATAGGCGGGGCGCAGGATTTCCCGAAGCGTTTTTTTTCCGCCGGTGGACAGGGCCAGCAGATAATCCCTGGTGTTGATGGTGCCCAGCACGTCATCCAGATCCTCCCCGTACACCGGAAAGCGGGAAAGGCCGCTTTCGGTAATGGTGCGCATGATTTCCCGGTTGCCTGCGTCCACCTGCAGGGCGGTGACGTCGGTGCGGTGGGTCATGCAGTCGGCGGCGGTCATGTTGTTGAACTCAAAGATGTTTTCGATCATGTCCCGCTCGTTGCCCTCAATGGCGCCCTTTTCCTCGCCCATATCCACCAGCATGCGGATTTCGTCTTCGGTGACCTCCTCCTCGTTATCGTTGGGGTCAATGCCGAAAAGACGCAGCACGCCGTTGACTGATTTGGTGAGCAGCCACACCACGGGCTTCATGGCCCGGGATATGCCGCGGATCACCCCGCTCACTGCCCGGGCCACTTTTTCCGGCTCCTTCATGGCCACGCGCTTGGGCACCAGTTCGCCCAGCACCAGGGTAAAATAGGATAATATCAGCGTGATCAGCACCACGCACAGGGTGTTCAGCGTGGCGTCGGAAAAAGCGGCAAAGCCCCAGGACCGGAACGTGCGCGCCAGGGGCGCGGCAAAGTTATCCGCCGCGAAGGCGCTGCCCAGGAAGCCCGCCAGGGTGATGGCCACCTGGATGGTGGATAAAAAGCCCGAGGGCTCCATCACCATGCCCAGCAGCCGCCGGGATATCCGGTCTCCTTCCTCCGCTTTATGGCGCAGCTTGGTTTCGCTCAGGGAAACCACGGCAATCTCCGCCGCGGCAAAAAAGGCGTTGACGGCAATCAGGGCCACCTGGATCAGCAACAGGCCGCCTATGGGGGTGTCCAAAAATCATTCCTCCTCCGTTTTCTGGCCGGGCATATGCCCGCAGCATCCATTATATCACAGTGCTTTGCCATTTTCCACATAAAATTGAAAAGATTTTGTAACATTATCGTCGTAAACGATTGTCACCCGGCCTCCGGTTGTGCTATAATAGCGGAGCAGCCGGCCCGCAAAGGCGGCCGGGCGCGCAGAGCAGCAGAGGAGCAGGGGAAAAACATGAGAAAGAATGCCGATGCGCAGGCGGGCTTTTCCCTGAAGCGCGCCTGGCTCAGGTGGATCGTGCTGGCGCTTTCCGCCCTGGCGCTGCAGGGGGTTCCCTTCCTGTTCATGCTGATGGAGGGGGACGCGGGGATGGCGCTGTACCTGGTCCACCTGTACGCGGTGATTCCCCTGTGCGCGTTTTTTATTCCCCTCTGGGCCGGCAAAGGGGGCGTGCATCCCCTGGCGGCTTTTTTCCCCGTCGGCGGGGCGCTGCTGCTGCTGCCGGTCTATGAAAGCCCCGGCGTGGGGCTCATTTGCCTGATGCTGTCGCTGACAGGCGCGGCGGCGGGCCAGGAATGGGGCCGCCGTTCGGAAAAGAATAAAGGAGGGCGCCATGGCGCGGGAAAAGGAAAAAAGTAAAGGGCTGCGCCGCCTGGCGCGCGGGCTTGGCGCGCTGGCGGCATCCCTGTTGGTGATGGGCGGGATTTATCTGGCCGCGGTGCTTTTGCAGGACCCGGCGGAAATCAAAAACGCCCCGGCGGCGCAGGAACAGCCCCCCGCCGTTTCCCGGATGCAGTCCGCCGCCATGGAGGATATCCCCGCCCTGGCCGGGATGTTTGAAGCGCCGCTGCCGATGGTGCCTGGCTTTTCCTGCAGGGGCGAGGCGGGCAACACCGCCTATGACGGGGGCACGGCCCGAATCGCCACCCTGACCTATGAGGGGCTGATCATATCCGCCGTGCAGCCCGCGGCCGCCGCGCCGCTCCTGCTGCGGGGCGATCTGGAAACGTCGCTGCAAAGCGGCCTCACCGTGCTGGGGCTGCCCGCCATGCTGGCCTCCCGGGACAATCAGCAATGCCTCTATTTTTCCAACGAGACCGCCGCCTATTCCCTGTATGCCCCGAGCGCCGGACAGGAGGATTTTCTGGCCCTGGCGGAGCGGCTGGTGTGGGCGGAGTGAAAGTGGCGTCCCGGAGAAGGGCACAGAAATTCCCGTCTTTTATGTTGTCGAATTGTGTGTTATAATCATCGGGGAAAGCGGCGTTTTCCCTGCGGCGCGCCCCGGACGGCGCGCGAAGCGTTCCCTCGAAAGGAGGAAGCCCCATGGCGAAATCCCGGCAAAAATTCCGCCCAAGCGCCAATAAAAAAGATATTCGGCTGCCGTTGCTGCTGTGCCTGGCGGCGGTGCTTGTATTATTTGTGCTTTTGATGCCCAAGACGCCCACCGTCAAGGCGGTGAACGCCTCCGCTTCCGGCCGCCTGTCCACCCACGCGGGGCTGGTGTTCAGCGAAGTGATGACGGACAACGCCTCCGCCCTGCCGGATGAAGCGGGCAAATTCGGGGACTGGCTGGAAATCGAAAACACCCTGGACGAGCCGATGAACTTAAAGGGCGTGGGCCTGTCCGACCGGGGGGACCGCATCAAGTTCCTCTTTCCCGACGTTACCCTGGCCCCCCACGGCCAAGCGGTGGTATTCTGCGATAATGTGAACCGGGATGATCCCCGGGGCTTTTTCCATGCCAAGTTCAAGCTTTCTTCCCTGGGCGAAACGCTGTATCTGTTTGATTCCTCCGGCACGGCCATTGATTCTGTGGCGGTGCCCACCCTGAACAAAGACGAAAGCTATATGCGCACGGCGGAGGGCGCCTGGGAAAAGACCGAAAGCTATTCCCCCGGCTTTTCCAACGGCCCCGAGGGCCACGCCGCCTACATGGCCGCCTATACCGTCGCCCCCGGCACGCTGATGATCAACGAGGTGACGCCCTCCCCCCGCACGGGCCTGCGGGATGAGGACGACGATTTGAGCGACTGGGTGGAATTGTACAACGCCGGGGAGAAGGATATCCGGCTGGGGAATTTCGCCCTGTCCGACGATCCCACCAAGCCCATCAAATGGACCTTCCCCAAGGACGCGGTGATCCCCGCGGGGGGGTATTACATCATTTTCTGCTCCGGGAAGGACAAGGTGGAGGAAAACACCCGCTATCCCCATACCAATTTCTCCATCAACAACGGGGAGGAAACGCTGGTGCTTTCCACCCTGGTGGGCGAATTGGTGGACCGGGTGGTGGTCAGCGGCGTGGAAAGGGATATGAGCTACGGCCGCGACCCGGAGAACCTGGGCTGGCGCATCTTCACCATGCCCACGCCGGGGGCCGCCAACAGCCAGAACGGCGCCAACCGGGCGGACCAGTTCCTGCGGGCGCTGAACCCCTCCGGCGTGTATATTTCGGAGGTCATGTCCTCCGCAAGCCTCATCAAGGCCTTTGAGGATTTCCCCGCCGGGGACTATGTGGAAATTTATAATTCCTCCGCCCAAGTGTGCGACCTGTCCGGCTGGGGGCTGAGCGATAATATCAACTGGGCCAAAAAATGGACGTTCCCCCAGGGAGCGTCCATTTCTCCCGGGGAATACATGGTGATCCTGCTGGATAAATACGAGGGCGCCAACACCAATATCAACCGCCTGCGGGCCTCCTTCGGGCTGAAGCGGGCGGGCGGGGAAATGATGACCCTCTCCGACGCCACCGGCAGGGTGCTGGATCGGCTGTATCTCCCGGAAATCCCCACCGACGTCTCCTACGGACGCACCCTGGGGACCAACGGTTTTTTTTATTATGACGCCCCCACCCCCGGCGCCGCCAACGGCAGCGGCTTTTCCGGGTTCAGCGCCAAGCCCGTCTTCGATACGCCCAGCGGGCTGTATCGGGGCGAAATCACCATCTCCATGTCCGCCGAGCCCGGGGCCCAGGTGCGCTATACTACCGACGGCTCCATTCCCACCCTGGATAACTCCACCCCCTATACCCAACCCCTCCTCATCCAGGACACCGTGGTGATCCGTGCCCGGTCCTTCCAGGGGGGATTGCAGCCCTCCGAAACGGTGACCGTATCCTACATTATGAACACCTACCACACCCTGGACGTGGTGTCCCTGGTGTGCGATCCGGAGGAATTGTGGGACGCCCAGACCGGATTGCTTTCCGAAGGGCCGGACGTGCTCCACGGCTTTACGGAGGTCATCAAGCGCAAGGAAAACGGCAACTCCCAGATCCCCTTCAAGCAGCCGGTTTACCGCACCTTCGGCAAGGAAGCCCGGCAGGCCTATATCGAGATGTTCAGCGTGGATACGGGCAAAAGCTATATTGCGCAGGGCATCAAAATGGATCTGATGGGGGATTACAGCCTGGACATGCCGCAAAAATCCTTCAAGATCCGGGCCCAGGCGGCGCTGGGCGAAAAATATTTCAATTATCCGCTCTTTGAGGACCGGGATTATACCCAGTACAAATCCATCGCCCTGCGCAATTCCGGCAACGACAACGTGTGGACCCGGGTGGCCGACGGGGTGCAAACCCGGCTTGTGGACAAGTATCTGGATTCCCCCATCCTCACCCTGGCCTGGCGCCCGGTGATCGTGTACCTGAACGGCCAATACTGGGGGCATTACAACCTCCGGGAACGCAAGGACCGCTTCTCCATCGCCCAGCATGAGGGGCTGGACCTGGAAAAGGACCGGGATATTTATGAAAACATGACCATCGTCCGGGCCAGCTACAGCCCCGTGCAGGGCAGCAACGCGGAATACAGGGCCATGCTGAAAAAGTTTGCCGATCTCAAGCCCAACGAAAGGCCGGAGGACCTGCAGTATATCTACGACCATATCGACGTGGAAAGCTTCATCGAATGGTTCGCCATCAAAATGTATTTCGGCGATTCCGACCCCGGCAACGTCATGTATTATCAATTGCCCGGCGGCAAATGGAAATGCCTGCTGTTCGACCTGGATTACGGCCTTTACAATTCAGAATTCAACAGCCCCTGGAGCTATCTGAAGGAAAAGGGCATGGGCGAACAGAAGATCAACAACGTGGTTTTCCGCAAAATGATGGAATCGGACGAAATCAGGGATCAGTTTCTCACCCGGCTGGGCGTTATCCTGCAAACGTTTACCAGCGAAGTGATGATTGAGGAATTGCAGGAATGCGTGGCGCTGGTGGAGCCGGAGCTGCCCATGCATTACGCGCGGTGGGCCTCCGCCCCGGATACGAAATATCTGAATTCCGAATCCCCCACCACCGCCGACGGCTATCTGCGCTATTGGCGCAGCCGCGTCACCCGCATGATCAACGTAATGAACAAGCGGCCCCATTTCATCTGGCAGTTCGTGCAGAAGCAGTTTAACCTAACCGACGCCCAGATGATCCATTACTTTGGCGAGCAGCCCCCGAACCTGGGCACCTGACGCGCCGCGCATTGACTTACCAAAGAAAATCGTGTAGTATGGACACGTGGATTTTTGAGGAGGAAAACGCAGTATGAACACCAACATTACCTTTAACGACGTGCTTCAGGGCTCCAGCTTCTCGGACTGGTTTGCCAATCAGTTATCCAATTTCACGCCCATGAACGTGGCCATCGCGCTGCTGGCGGCGCTGGTGATGAGCGTCATCATCGCGCTGGTCTACAAAAAGACCTACCGTGGGGTGCTCTATTCCCCCTCCTTCGCCCTGACGCTGATCCTGCTCACCCTGGTGACCACCCCGGTGGTCATGGCCATCGGCAGCAATGTGGCGCTGAGCATGGGCATGGTGGGCGCGCTTTCCATCGTGCGCTTCCGCACCGCAGTGAAAGACCCTCTGGATACCGCCTATATGTTCTGGGCCATCACCATGGGCATCCTCATCGGGTCCAACGCCTATGTCATCGCCATCGTGGCGGTGCTGGGCATTTCGGTGATCGTGCTGGTAATCTCCTACGTGCGCCTGCGTGCCCAGAACGGCTATCTGCTGGTGCTGCATTACAGCGAGGAGGCCCTGCGGGACATTGAATCCACCCTCAAGCGCAACACCCGCTTCTGGCGCATGCGCAGCAAGACCGTCACCCGTTCCGGCGCGGAAATGACCATCGAAGTGCGGCTGGACGATAAGGTAAATATCGTCACCGACATGCTGGATATCAACGGCGTTTACGATGCCACCCTGGTGGCCTGCCAGACCGAAGCGGGGGCGTAACGCATGGCCCTGCCGCTTCGCCATGAACTGAAATTCCTCATCACGCGCACCCAGTTGGAGGTGCTGCGCCATGTGATAACCCCCGTGCTGCATTTGGACGAAAACGCGGCAAAAAACGGCGGCAAGTATCACATCCGCTCCCTCTATTTCGATACGGCGTTTGACGATTCCCTCTATGAAAAATACAGCGGCGTGATGAACCGGGATAAATACCGCATGCGCATTTATAATATGAACGGTCAGGAAGTCTTCATGGAGTGCAAAACCAAGATCGGCACGCTGATTTCCAAGCGGTCCGTCAAAATCCACCGGGACCTGGCGGAGCAATTGATCGCCGGGGACCCCGCCGGATTGGAAAACACCCGCAGCGGGCTGCTGCGGGACGTATACCGGGAAATGCGCACGCGCCTTCTGCACCCCGTGGTGATCGTGGATTACGAGCGGGAGGCCTACCTGCACCCCGCCGAGGAGGTGCGCATCACCTTCGATATGAAGGTGCGCACGGGGCTCAGCAGCATCGACCTGTTCAACCCCGACGTGCCCACCATCCCCGTGCTGCCCAACGATGAAACCGTGCTGGAAGTGAAATACAACCGCGTGCTGCCCCCCTATATCGTAGGGCTTCTCTCCTACGCCTGCCCCGAAGCGGTGCAGACCGCCGTATCCAAGTATACCCTGTGCCGGCAGTACGAGGGCAAAGAATAGCAAAATATGCCATGATCTCCTCCAATCGTCTTTCCCGGAGGGGAATAAAAGGGACCGCTCTTTGAAATCCAAAGAGCGGCCCTGCTTCGTTTTATTTCACACGTGTACGATATCAAAGGCCGCGGCCCGGGCCATGCGGTTCATCACCGCCAGGGCGCCGCCCTCCGGCTCCCAGCCCTGGGCAAAGACACGGCCTGCGCCCAACTCGTCCATTTCCCGCAGGCGCCGGAACAAAAGATGCGCGCCCTCCGCGGGGGTGCTGCCGATGGAAAACGCGCGCCGATCTCCCAGGAAGGGCAGCAGTTCATCATGCACCAGCAGCGCCGCGTTTTCCGTTTTGTCATATTGCTCCCGCAGCACCTGGGCCACCCGCTCGTCCGTGCCGATATACACGGTCATTTGGGCCTTGGGCGCGTAATGGCGGTGCCGCATGCCGGGGGATGGGGCGGCCTCCCCTTCCAGCAGGGGCCGCATCACGCTGGGCGCCACGGCGCACTGGCCCGTGATTTCCGCGATCATCCGGGGCGTCACGGCCCCGGGCCGCAGCACGCAGGGCACATCCCCCGTTAAGTCCACCACCGTGGATTCCACGCCCACCCGGCATTCCCCGCCGTCCAGGATCAGGGGAATCCGGCCGCGCATATCCTCCCACACGTGGGCGGCGCTGGTTGGGCTGGGCCGGCCGGAGCGATTGGCGCTGGGGGCGGCGATGGGCAGGCCGCAGGCCTTCAAAAGCGCCTGGGCCACGGGATGGTCCGGGCAGCGCACCGCCACGGAGGGCAGCCCCGCGGTGGTGACGGCGGGCACCCGGGCCGTTTTCATCAGCAGCATGGTCAGCGGCCCCGGCCAGTAGGCGTCCATCAGCTTCCCGGCCGTTTCCGTCACCTCGCACAGGCCCGCCAATTGCTCCCTGCGCCATACGTGCACGATCAGGGGGTTGTCCGCCGGGCGTTCCTTGGCGGCAAAAATCGCCCGTACGGCCGCCTCATTCAGGGCGTCCGCCCCCAACCCGTACACCGTTTCCGTGGGAAAGGCCACCACCCGGCCTTCCTTCAGCAGCTCCGCCGCCAGGCGCAGGCTTTCTTCCCCCGCCGGCAGGCAGACAGTATCTTCGCTCATGCATTCCTCCGTTGCATATACAATTCGTGTATATTCAGGAAATGATTTCCTTATTCGGTATATACAGATCCTTCGGATCCGATTCATCATAGGCGCAGCGGCGAGATTTGTCAAGCAATCTTTGGTTTTTTTTTGATTTTCCACGGATTGGGCTTGAGAAAAATGCATAAATATGCTATGATGTTCACGCAGAACGGAGGAAGGATATGGAGCGGCTTTTCTATTTCTATGCAAATCCCTATCAGCCGCAGAGCGCGGAGGCGGCCCGGGCCTTGCTGCGGGCGCTTTCGGCCCCGGGAGTCCGCATCCTGACGGATGAATGGCTTTCCCGGCAGGGCATCGGCGCGGCCTGCGCCCCGGACCGGCTGCCGCCGGGCGTGCGGGCCATGGCTGTGTTCGGCGGGGACGGCACGCTGCTTCGCGCGGCCCAGTACGCCGCCCGAAGCCGCGTGCCCATGCTGGGGGTGCATACCGGCACGGTGGGCTTTCTAATGCCCGGCGATCCCCGGGCGCCGGAAAAGCTGGCCGCGCTGCTTTTGTCGGATGCCTATCCCCTGGCGGACTGTCCGCTTCTGCACGTCCGCTACGGCGGGGAAAGCTATTTGGCGCTGAACGACCTGACCTTTACCCGGGGCGAGCATCCGGGCGTTATGGAAATTGAGGTGCTTGCGGACGGAGAGAGGGTGTTCACCGCCCACGGCGACGGGGTGGTGGTCTCCACGCCCCTGGGCTGCACGGCCTATGGCTTATCCGCCGGGGGGCCGGTGGTGCGGCCCGATGCGCCCTGCCTGATGATTACGCCCCTGTGCGCCCGGGAATTGCTGCTGCGGCCGGTGATTCTGCCCCTGACCGCGGAAATTTCCCTGCTGGCTCACGGCCAGGCGCGGCGGCGGCTGCAGTTGGCCGTGGACGGGCAGACGCTGCTGCCGGTGACGGAGGAGGCGCGGGTGGAAATCGCCCTGGCCGAAGAAAAGGCGCAGCTGATCCAGCCGGAAAAGCATTGTTTTTTTGATACCCTGCGGAAAAAGCAGGTGGACTGGAACCTACAAGAGAAACAGGAGTGAACGATACCATGAAAAACGCACGGCAGGCCGCTATCCTGAGCATCATTGAGCAAAACGACGTGGAGACCCAGGAGGAACTGGCGGGAAAACTCAGGGAGATGGGCATCGTGGTCACGCAGGCCACCGTATCCCGCGATATCAAGGATCTGCGGCTGCTGAAGGTGCTGTCCGCCAGCGGCGGGTATAAATACGCCACCGCCGACAAGGCCGAGCACGGCCTGAGCGAAAGGTTCGTCCGCATGTTCAAGGATTCGGTGCTGTCCATCAGCTCCGCCGGGAACATCATCGTGATCAAGACCCTCTCCGGCAGCGCCAACGTGGCCGCCGAGGCCATTGATTCCATGCGCCTGCCGGAAATATTGGGCACCATGGCGGGGGACAACACCATCCTGGCCATCGTACGCAATGAGGCGGAGGCGGCCAAGACGGTCAAATCCTTCCAGGATATGCTGTAAACAGGAGATTCTTCCATGCTGGTATCCTTATCAATCCGCAACATCGCGCTGATGGATAAAATGCAGGTGGAGTTTTCCTCCGGCCTGCACGTGCTCACCGGCGAAACGGGCGCGGGCAAATCCATCCTGGTGGACGCGGTGGCGCTGCTGTTGGGGGGACGGGCCCAGAAGGAACTGATCCGCGCAGGGGAAGAAAAGGCCCGGGTGGAGGGCGTGTTTGACGTGTCCGATTGTCCCGCCGCCCAGGCGCTGCTCAAAGAGCAGGAATTGGACGAGGGGAATGAATTGATCCTCTCCCGGGAAATCACCGCCGCGGGGCGGTCCGCCTGCCGGGTGAACGGCGCCCTTCTGCCCCTGTCCCAGTACCAGCTTTTTACCGCGCTGCTCATGGATATCCACGGCCAGCATACCCACCAGGCCCTGATGGACGAGCGGCATCATCTTTCCTATCTGGACGCCTCCGGCGACGAGCGGCACCGGGCGCTGATCAGGCAGGTGCAGCAGGATTACGCCCTCTGGCGGGATGCCCGGCGCGCCCTGGACCATCTGCAAAAGCAGAGCGAGCAGGCCGGGGAGCGGATGGAGCTGCTGCGCATCCGGCAAAAGGAACTGAAAAACGCCCGCCTGATCGACGGCGAGGAAGAGAATCTGCAAAGAGAGAGGGATCGGTTCCGCCACGCGGAAAAAATCGAATCCGGCCTGCGGGAAGCCTACGACGCGGTATACAACGGCGCCTCCCCCGCGGCGGACGCCCTGCGCCTGGCCGCCGGCGCCTTAAAGCCCGTCGAGGGGCTGGACGAACAATATCTGGCCCTGCGGGAGCGGCTGGAGGCGCTGTATTATGAGGCGGAAGACGTGGGCTTGACCTTGCGGGACCTGCTCTCCTCCCTGGACAGCGATCCGGAGAGGATGGAGGCCGTGGAAGCCCGGCTGGACCTCCTCCGCCGCCTGAGCCGCAAATACGGCGGGGCATCCACGGGAGAAATGCTGCAAAAGCTCCGGGAAATGGAAGAGGAATTGGCCGGGTTTGAAAGCCTGGATGATGATCTGGAGGCGGCGGCGAAAAAGGAAAAGGCCTGCGCCGCCCAGTACGAAAATTCCGCGGCGGCCCTGTCCCAGAGCCGCCGGGCGCTGGCCCGGAAATTTGAAGCGGACATGGAAACCCAGCTCACCGACCTGAACATGGCGGGCACCCGCTTCCGGGTATCCCTGCCCGCCTGCGCTCCGGGGCCCCTGGGCAGCGAAACGGCGGCCTTCCAGATCGCCCCTAACCGGGGGGAGGAAATGCAGCCCCTGTCCAAAATCGCCTCCGGCGGCGAATTATCCCGCCTGATGCTGGCCATCAAAACGGTGGCCGCCCGGCGGGACGGCGTGCCCAGCATGATCTTTGACGAGATCGATACCGGCATTTCCGGCCGGGCCGCCCAGGTGGTGGGCGAAAAAATGGCCGCCATCGCCAGGGAGCGCCAGGTGCTCTGCGTCACCCATCTGCAGCAGATCGCCGCCCTGGCAGACCACCATTACCTGGTGGAAAAATACTTTGCGGACGGCCGCACTCACACCCGTCTCACCCCCCTCACCGGCGAGGACCGGGTCAACGAAATCGCCCGGATGCTGGGGGGCGACGCCGAAAGCGCGAAAAAGCACGCCCGGGAAATGCTCAGAAACGCGGCGAAGGGCTGATTTGCTGTCCTCCCCAGCGAAGCAAAACAGCGGCCAGAAAAGATGAGGGACCTGAAAACCGGCCTTTCGGTTTGGTTTCAGGTCCCTTCGCTTGCGCCGCGCCCGTCGGAACGGCAGGGGATTATTTCGCTGAAAGGCGCATCACAAGGTCACCGTAAACGCCGTCCCCTTTCCTTCTTCGCTGGAAACGGCGATCCTGCCCTTGTGAAGTTCCACGATGTTCCGGGCGATGGCCAGGCCCAGGCCGTTGCCCTCAACCTCCCGGTTGTGGGAGGAATCCACCCGGTAAAACCGATCGAAAATCTTTTCCTGGGCCTCCCGGGGAATGGCGGGGCCGGTGTTGTGCACGGTGAAAATGCGCCTGTCGCCTTTGCTTTCCAGCGTCACGGCGATGCTTCCCCCGGCGTCGGAATATTTTTCCGCGTTGCTGAGCAGGATCACCGCCAATTGCTTGATCATTTCCTCATTGCCGGTATAGGTCACGTGCCGGGGGATATGGATGTCCATGCGCTTGCCCGCCTCAAATACGGCGCTTTCAAAGGGCAGCGACACTTCGGTGAGCGCCCGGCCCAGGTCGAACTTTTCCATGGGAATTTTCCCCGTATGCTTTTCCATCCGGGCCAGGGTGAGCAGGTTTTGAATCAGCTGATCCGTGCGCCTGACCTCCGATTGAATATACTCCAGGGGCTTGCTCTGGCCCACCTCCGCGGCCAGGGCTTCAGCATTGGCGGAAATCACCGCCAGGGGGGTCTTCAATTCATGGCTGGCGTCCGAAACGAACTGCTTTTGCTTCTCCATGGCCTCGTCCACGGGCCTGACCACCCGGCGGATCAGGAAAACGGCGGCGGCGGAAAGCAGCGCGTCCTCCGCCAGGGCCACCAGCGCCGTGGTGCGCAGCACCTGCCGGGCGTTCAGCATTTCCAGCCGGGCGTCCACCACGATCAATTGCTGTTCCGTTTTCATCAGACGGTAAAACTGGGTATCCACCCGCCCGGTTTCCCTGCCCTGGGCCAGGGCCTCCGCCGCCAGGGCGGCGATGTCTTCATCGGTGTATAAATCCGCCCGGTCGCTCTGCCAGGAAAGGACGCCGCCCGCCTCGTCCAGACGCACCGTATAATAATTCGCTAAGCCCACGGCGTTCAGCCGCTCTGCGCCGCCGAAGCGCCGCAGCATGTTTTCCCGGCCCGCGAAGCCCGTCCCTTTTTCGCCGCTTCCGGGGATTTCCGGGGGCTGGCCCGCCTGATCCGGAAGGCGGATGGGGCGCTGGCCGCCGTTTTCCGCCAGCATCTGCAGCACTTCATAGGCCTGGTTCTCCACGCTTTTGACGTTTCTGTAATTGATGACCGCCACCAGCCCCGCCGAGGCCAGCAGCAGCCCGCACAGCACCACCAGGATCAGGCGGATTTTGAGGGTTTTAATCATGCCTCTTCCTCCAACGAATAACCAATGCCCCGGGAAGCGCGGATTTTGAGGGTGGAGCCCACAAAGACCAGTTTCTTGCGCAGGAAGGACAGATACACCTCCAGGTTGCTGTACTCCGCGTCGCTTTCATAACCCCACACCCGGTCAAACAGCGTTTCCTTGGGCAAAATCTGCCGGGGATTGCGCAGGAAGATTTCAAGCAGCTGGTATTCCTTGGCCCCCAGCTTCACCGATTGATTGGTGGTGCGGCAGACCAGCTTTGCCTCCTGCTGGTTCAGCGCGATATCCCCAAAGGCCAGCTCCATCACGGGCTTATCCTCCCGGCGGCGGGTGATGGCCCGAAGACAGGCGGTCAATTCCGCCATCTGAAAAGGCTTGGGCAGATAATAATCCGCCCCGCTTTCCAGGCCCCGCACCCGATCCTCCAGGCCGGAACGGGCCGTGAGCATGCATACCGGCGTGCGGACGCCCTCCTCCCGCAGTTTTCTGAGCACCTGAAACCCATCCATCTCCGGCAGCATCACATCCAGCACGATGGCGTCGTAAATCCCGGCCAGGGCGTAATCCAGCCCGTCCGTGCCGGTATACACCGCATCCACCGTGAAGTTTTCTTTTTTCAGCACCTGGCAAATCGCCGAGGAAATGCCCTTTTCATCCTCTACCAATAATACGCGCATGGGATCACCTCTGTTGTCTGTTTCTCCGCCCGGGCGGCGTTATCCTTTTTCCGTGCCGTCCATCCGATGCAAAAGGCCCCTCTTCCCCAAGGGAAAGAGGGGGGCGCGCTTCACATTTCCGTCTCGCTGAGCAGCAGCCGCCGGGCGTTTCCGCAGGTCAGGGCATGGGCCACATCGTCGCCATAATCGGCGCTGAGCCGCTCAAAGGCCGCCCGCATGCGGTTTTTGCGGCCGGGCAGGTCGTGGGAATCCGAGGACACAAAATCAATGAGTCCTTCCTTCAATATGCGGCGCACCCAGCGTTCCTTAAAGAACCGGTGCTTGTGCACCACGGTCCCGTTGTTCATTTGGATCAGCGCGTTGCATTCCCGGCGCAGCTTGAGAAGCTGGGCCGTTTTTTTCACCTGCGCGTACCGCTCCACATGGGCGATGACGGGCACATAGCCGGCGGCGGCCGTCTTGGCGGCGGCGTCCAGGATGTGCTTGAAGGGATCATCCGGCGAGAATTCCAGCAGCACATACTGGCCCCCCGCCAAGGTGGGCACCCGGCCCTCCTGCAAAAGCCGGGGCGTGTTGGGCGTATAAAGGATTTCCGCGCCGGTGTACAGTTTCAGGGGAATGCCCTCCCGCGCCAAAAAAGCCCTGGTCTCCTCCAGATGGGCCAGATAGGTTTCATAAGGAAAGGGCTCCTGCCCCGGGGTGATATGCGGGGTGGTAATGATGGCGTCCACGCCGTTTTCCACCGCGTCCCGAATCATTTTTTCCGTGCCCGCAAAATCCCGGGCCCCGTCGTCGATCCCATAAATCAAATGATGATGCATGTCGATAAACATAAGCCGCTCCTCTGTCCCGGCGGTGCCCGCCGTGATGCTTCCCGCGAACCGGCACGCGGGATAGGGCCGCATGCCGATCCATGAAAAATTATATCAGCGGCGCAGGAAAATGTCCATGAAAAAATAACGGGATCCGCCATTTTTACGTGCTCTTCCTGTTTTCCGCGCGGCTTTGCCTGCCCTGACGCAGTTGCGCCGGGAAAAAACATATGATAGAATAACCCTGCTGATACGCTTATGAAAGGGGGTGCCGGCAGGCCGCCTCTTCCCGGCCTGCCCTGTGTGCTGCAATGCGTTGGAGGGCTTTCAGGTTCCGTCACTTTCTGGCTTATTTGATTCCCGCTCTGATTTATCCTGTCTATGCCTATATTGCGTCCGGGAAACAGCTTCTCAAGCTCATGGACGCGCTGACGGTCATGGGCATCGTGTTTTTCGTCATCGGCGTCTTTTATTCCCTGATCCGGCACGGGGATTTTGATATTGCGGAATATGTGGCCAAGCGCAGCCTGCGCAAAGGCAACGTAAAGCCCTTCGCGGCCTTCAAGGACGATAAAAAAGAAGAAAGAAAGGACAGCGTGAACTATCCTTTCCTCGTTTGTGCATTGCTGCTGCTTTCTTCCGCAGTGCTGGCGATTTTCTGTTATTGATTTTCCGCGTCAGCGGCGTATTTCTCCGCCTGTTCGGGCGTGCAGTACACATAATGCTCCGGCCTGATTTCGCGCATGGCGTAATCCGGGCCGGTTTTTTCTTCCTGGGTCTCGGTATACACGATGGGCTCCCGCTGCTTTTCGATGATGGGGTCCGGCATGGGCACCGCGCTGAGCAGGGAAATGGTATAGGGATGCAGGGGAAAAGCGAACAGCTCCTCCGTCTCGGCGATTTCCACAATGCGCCCCAAATGAATGACGGCAATGCGGTCCGCAATAAACCGCACCACGGACAGGTCATGGGCGATAAACAGATACGTCAGGGCCTTTTCGTTCTTCAGCTTGTTCATCAGGTTCAGCACCTGGGCGCGGATGGACACATCCAGGGCGGAGATCGGCTCGTCCGCCACCACCAGCTTGGGCTCCATGATCAGCGAACGCGCAATGCCCACCCGCTGGCGCTGGCCGCCGGAAAACTCGTGGGGATACCGGGATTTATGCTCCGGAAGCAGGCCCACCTCTTCCAGCGCCCGGTCCACCTTTGCCAGCCGGTCCTCCTCATTCTTGTACAGATGGAAATTATACAGGCCCTCGGAAATGCAGTATTCAATGGTGGCCCGCTCGTTCAGGGAAGCCGCCGGGTCCTGGAAGATCATTTGAATATTGCGGATCACGTTCATGTCTTCATGCTTGCTCAGCTTGCCGGAAATCCGCTTGCCTTCAAACGTGATTTCGCCGGTGCTGAGCTCATTGATGCGCATGATGGCGCGGCCAATGGTCGTTTTCCCGCTGCCGGACTCCCCCACCAGGGCAAAGGTTTCGCCCTTGTAAATATCGAAGGAAACATCCTGGACGGCCTTGAACTTATGTTTTCCGCCGTTGTCAAAGGAGACGTCCACATGCTTCAGCGAAAGCAAAACCTCCCGATTAGTCTGCTCTGACATGGAAAGCGCCCCCCTTTGACGTCATTTTGGAGATTTTTTCATGCAGGTCCCGAATGGCCTCCGGCTTTTCCACCTTGGGCGCCCGGGGGTCCAGCAGCCAGGTTTTGGCAAAATGCGTATCGCTCACCTGGAAGAAGGGCGGTTCCTTCGCGTAATCGATTTTCAGGGCCTGGGGGTTGCGCGGCGCGAAAGCATCACCCTTGATTTCGTTGTACAGGGACGGGGGCGTGCCGGTAATATAGTACAGGTCCTGCCCCTTAACGCCCAGCTGCGGCAGGGCGGACAGCAGCGCCCAGGTGTAGGGATGCTGGGGATCGTAGAAGACCTCGTTCACGGTGCCGTATTCGATGATCTGCCCGCCGTACATGACGCCCACGCGGTCTGCCACGTTGGCAACCACGCCCAGGTCGTGGGTAATGTAGATGGCGGTAAAGCCCAGCTCCTTCTGCAGGTCCTTGATCAGCTTGATGATCTGGGCCTGAATGGTCACGTCCAGGGCGGTGGTGGGCTCGTCACAAATCAGGATCTCCGGGTGGCAGGACAGCGCGATGGCGATGACGATGCGCTGGCGCATGCCGCCGGAATACTGGAAGGGATAATTGTCAAACCGGCTCGCCGCTTCGGGGATGCCCACCCGTTCCATCATGCTGATGGCCTGGGCCTTGGCCTCCGCCCTGGAGAGCTTCTGGTGCTTTTCGATCACCTCGGTAATCTGGGACCCGATGGTCCTGATGGGGTTCAGAGAGGTCATGGGGTCCTGAAAAATCGTGGCGATCTTAACGCCACGGATCGTGGACCATTCCTTTTCCGTTTCCAGCTTGGTCAAATCCTGCCCGTGATACATGATAGACCCGTTGGTGATCTTGCCGTTGGATTCCAGCATGCCGGTGAACGTCTTGGTGAACACGGATTTTCCGCTGCCGGATTCTCCCACGATGGCGAAGGTTTCGCCGTTGTACAAATCCAGGGACACGTTCCGGATGGCAGTCAGATAGCTGTCGCGGACCCTGAATTTCACTTCAATATCTTTTGCCGAAATAATGATTTCGCTCATATTTCCTCCTACCGATGGGTGCGCGGGTCCGTCGCGTCAGCCAGCTTCTGCCCCACGACGTACAGCGAAATGGCAATGGCGGCCAATACCAGCACGGGGATCCAGAACAGGTGCGGGTAGCCCGTCATAAAGGATTTGTACTGGGAAATCGTCCGCCCCAGGGAGGCGTAATTGGTGCCCAGGCCCAGGCCCATGTAAGACAGGAACACCTCGTAGGAAATGAGGCCGGGAATCTCGCGGGAAATATAGGTGACAATGACGGAAACCAGATAGGGCAGGATGTTTTTGAGGATCATGGTAAAGGTCCGGGTGCCCAGGCATTTGCTGGCCAGGTTGTATTCCCGGTCCCGGATGATCATCACCTGGGTGCGGATGAAATAGGCCACATAGATCCAGTCAATGCACGTCATCACGAAGATCAGCGAGCCAAGCCCCGGGCCCAGCACATAGGACAGGATCATGGCCAGCAGCAGATAAGGGACATTGGAAACCACGTTGTAGACCTCGATCATCCACTTGTCCATTTTTTTGCTGAAGCCCCACAAGGCGCCCACCAGAATGCCCACCACCATGATGATGGCCGTGCTGACGAAGCTGACGATGATGGAGTTCCGCGCGCCGGCCCACACCACGTCCCATACTTCGTTGCCGATGTTGTCGGTGCCGAAGAGATGCTCCCCGCTGGGGGGCAGGTATTTCATTTCAGAATTATTGATGTTGGGCGCCACGGTGGGAGAATACCCCGAATAGGTGGGCTGCACCAAGGCAAAAACAATGAGTGCCACCAGGAAAATAGACAGGAGCACCGTCACCTTGCTCTTGATGAAAGTGCGCCAGACGGATTTCCAATAGGAATACCGGGGGCCGGCAATGTGCTCTGATTCCTTTTCGTCAAATGCCGCAAACTCAAACAGATCATTTTCGTTGATGAGAGCGTTGTTTTCCATTATGATCTACCTGCCTTGTCTACCAAAGAAATGCGGGGATCCACTTTGGTCAGGATAATATCCCCGAGCAGCACGGAAAGCACGGAGATCGAAGAGAAAAGGAACGTCAGCGCGATGATCATCACGTTGTTGTACTGGTTGATGGCGTTGGGCAGCATCTTGCCCATGCCACCCACGGAATAAATGGCTTCCGTAATGATGGCGCCGGTGATGCACCCCGCCAGGGCGCTGGGGATGCCGTGGGCGATGGGGATGCTGGCGTTTTTGAAGATATGGTGCCGGAAGATTTCCTTGCGGCTCAGGCCCTTGGCCTTGGCAAACTTCACATAGTCGGAATTCATCTGGTCCACCACGTAGCGGCGGATCCACAGCATCAGGGAGGAAATGGAAGGCAGGGACAGGGAGATGATGGGCAAAATCCAGCTCCTGATGTCGGAGGGGCCGAAGGTGGTGAACACGGACGGCAGCCCGAACAGGGTGGTGCCCAGGTAACGGAAGATGTAAATATAGGCCAGGGAGGGCACGGAGGTAATGAAAATGATAAACACCATGCCCAATTTATCCACGACGCCGTCCTTATTCCTTGCCATGGCCACGCCGACAGGCAGGCCGATGCCGTAAGCAAGCAGGAGGGCGAATATACCCATAGTGAAGGAGGTGCCCACCATGGAGGATTGATCCTTATAGGTGGTATAGTTGGCGTAATGATCCGTAAATTTCTTCTTGTCCAGGCGGTCCAGGTTCTCTTTATAGGTCAGCGACCCAAAGTTGATGGCCGAGGACCCTGTTTCTCCCGTATCGAACGTTACGTCGCGCTTGACCTCCGTCCCCTGGGAGGAGAACATGACCGACAGGGCCTCCAGGCCCTGATAGGTGGGGTAAGACTGCCCCATGTTGAGGGTGATGAAATTCTGATGGATGAAGGGGAAATGAGAATCGGTATACAGCAGATATTTGTGATAGGTGCCGCTGCCGATGATGGCCCATCCGCCCGTCGGCGTGGTGCCGAAATAAATCTTGCGCTCCAGGTCCGGGTTATTGGGGTCCTGCACGCTGTTGACGGTGTCAATCTGCACCAGGTTGGAAAACCACTTCCACAGCCGCGTAATGAGAGGCACATCTTTATAGGCATAGGCGAGCCTGCTGACCGTAAAATAGGCAACGGTATAGCCCCTGGATTCATACAGCGCCACGAAATCCGCCGTTTCCCGGGAATCCGGGTTCAGGGCGCTTTGCATTTCCTTGCTGCCCGCCTCGTACAGCTCCAGGCAGTAATCGTTGATCCGAACGTAATCCAGATAGCCCAGCTTTTCCCAGGTGCTGTAAACGTATTCCGTTTTGTCGTCCGGTTTTCCGCCGAGCTTGCGGTAGGTGCTGTCTTCAAAGAAGATATTTTCCCGGGGAACCAGCGTATATACCAGGGAAAATACCACGACCATGATGATCAGCACCGAAATCACGGACCGCAGCAGCCTTTTCAAGATGTACCCTTTTTTCATAAAGCAGCAAATCCTCTCTCAAGGAAGAAAAATCAGAGAATAGCGAAAACCGGGAGGTTGTACCTCCCGGCTTTCGCCTAAAAGTTACTGAACCTCTGACGTTTGGGAATGCCTGTTGGCTTACTCGCCGGCCAGCCAGGCTTCCTTGGCGGCATTGTACTGTTCGGTGGTCACGGGTTCGCTCTGCAGCTTCATGTACTTGAAGTAGGGCACAGCGTTGTAAGAGGCCTGGCCATACAGACCGTAGCCGGCGGAGAAGGGAACCACCTTGCTGACGATCAGGTTGGCGCCGCTGGTGGAGAAGGGACGCAGGATGCCGTTGGTCAGCAGCATGGCTTCGCACTTGGCGAACAGCTCGATGCGCTCGTCGCCCACGGCTTTGATGGCTTCGTCCATGACCTTCTGAACCTCATACAGGCCGATGGCTTCCTTGGCGGCCTTGCCGGATTCACTCTCGTTCTCGCTGGCCAGGTTCAGCCCGGAGTAGTTCAGCATATCGCCGTTAGTCACGTTATAGCAGTTGATGTAGGTCAGCGGGTCGCCGTAGTCGGGGCCCCAGCCGGCGCTGAACGCGAAGTCGATGGAGTTATCTTCGCCAGTGGGAACGGTGTAGAACGCGGAATAGTACACGGAGGAGTTGCCTTCCAGGTACACCAGGTTCACGTCCACATATTCGCCGATGGCGTCTTCAATGGATTTTTCCATGGCCAGGGCGGCGTTCTTGTTGTTTTCACTGGCGGCATACACGGGATAGTCCAGGAGAATAGGCCAGGAGGAAATGGTGTCGCCCAGCTCTTCCTTGGCTTTCTCGGCAAAGGCCTTGGCCCGCTCGGGATTGTACCAGGCATCCTGGCTGTCGTTCAGGTTGATGCCGGCGAAGGCGGGTTCCAGTTCTTCCACATACTTGGTCAGGATGGAGCCGTAGGTCCGTCCGTCGGAAGTGGTGGCGAAGGTGTAGGGCACCAGCGTGTTGCGGGCGGCGTCCAGGGCGCGTTCTTCACCCTTGGTGATGGCCTGGGTGGCGCGGGTGGAGTAAGCGGCGTACACGGCCAGACGGAAGTACTTGTTCAGGATGGCGGCCTTGGCGTCCGCCCTCTGGGCATCGTCCTTGGTGGTGGTCACCACGGAAGGATCGTTGTACAGCGCATAGCTCTGACGGTCAAAGTTGAAAGCGCCCCAGTAGGAGGTGGCGGTGGTCATGCTCTTGTACTGGTTGTCGGCATAGAGCTCATCGGCCTTGGCCACAACATCGGGCAGAGAGGAGTTGATGGCGGTGGAGGTCACTTCGCCGTTAACGAACATATTGAAGTTCTGGGCGGGATCGTTGCCGTCATAGTAGGAAACCACAACATGCTTCACGAACACGTTGTCCTTATCGTAGTAGTTGGGGTTGGCGTCGAAGCGCACTTCCTGAGCGGAAACCAGGGAGGAGAGGATGTAGGCGCCGTTGTAGAGGATGCTGGAAGCTTCCACAGCGCCAAAATCCGCGCCCTTGGATTCAAGGAATTCCGCATTGATGGGCCACAGGATGGAGTAGGTGGTCATGCCATCGAAGTAGCCGCAGCCCTGGGTCAGGGTGTAGGTCAGGGTGTTGCCGTCGGCCTTGATGCCCACGTCGTCCCAGGTGCCGGTGCCGGCGATGTAATCGCTCAGGCCGACAATCAGGTTTTCAACCAGCGACAGGGTCTCGGACTGGGTGGCCACAGCGTGCTGCATGCCGGTGACGAAGTCTTCGGCCTTCACGTTGTCGTACACTTCGCCCTCGTTGGTGGACCACACCGCGTCGTCGCGGATGATGAAGGTCCAGACGGAAGCGTCTTCATTGGGATACCACTCTTTGGCCATACCGGGGATCAGCTTGCCATGGGGATCCTGGGTCAGCAGGCCTTCAATGAAGTTGCAGGTGTAGTCACCGTTGGAGGACTTGTTGTTGTACACATAGTCCAGCGTGGTGATGTCGAAGCTGTCGATCATGGAATAGGTGTCGGGAGCAGCTTCTTCGGCGGCGGCAAAGCTCATGCAGCTCAGCAGGAGCATCGCAGCCAAGACCAGAGAAAGGATCTTTTTCATGTTCTTTTCCCTCCATTAAATTTTCTTCTCTGCTCTCTTTTGAGCGCAGGAGAATTCAAAATGTGTGCCGTGAAGCGGCGCGCGGACAAATGAAATCCGCCTTGCCGCTCACAAGGTAAGGTGATTATACAGGAAAAAACATATTTTTGCAAGCAGATGGGATTATTTTGCATATTTAGTCGGGCGGCCCTCCGCGCCGCATGCCTCTCCGGCGGGATGCCCACCACAAGATTTGCCGCGGGTATTTTCATTGCTACACCGAATGAGGCGGCGGACGGGCCCCAGGAGGCTGCGTTTTCCCGGATGCAGGCGCCCGGAACGGCTTATTTTTATGAATATTCCCCGCATATATATGTTAATTTTCCCGTTTTTTCCGCTCCGGCCAATCCGAAATGGCCGCCGGGGCGCAAGCCCCGCTTTGTACAAAAATTGTTTTTTGGAATAAACAGGCCCCCGCGCCGCCCGAAGGACGCGCCCTCCTTTCGGTTGCAAAGATGAACGGGATATGGTAAACTGGCTGCATAAGGCAAAAGAATCTGTTTCATGCGGAGGAAAGGAATGAGCGGCGAAATGAAGCGCGTCCCCGCGGCGGTATGCCTGGGCTTTTTTGACGGCGTGCACCGGGGGCATCTGGCGCTGCTGCGGGCGGCCGGCAGGATCGCCCGGGCGGAGGGCCTCATCGTCTGCGCCCACACCTTCGATGTGCCGCCGGGAGGCAAGGCCCAAAGCCTGACCACCCTCAAGGAGCGCATCGTCCTGCTGCACGCCGCGGGGGCGGAGGAGGTGGCCGTCAGCGCCTTTACCGATGAAATGCGCCGGATGCCGGGGGATGTGTTTTTTAGAGAGATCGTCCTGTCCCAGCTGAACGCCCGCCACGTGATCTGCGGGGACGATCACCGCTTCGGATATCGGGGCGCCTGGGGCGTAACGGAATTGAAGGGGCTCTGCGGGGAAAGCGGCGTGGGGCTGACGGTGGTGCCCGCCGTGACGCTGTCGGACGGCAGCCGCCTTTCCGCCACGGCCCTGCGCGCCGCCCTCCTGGCCGGGGATTGGCCCCGGGCGGAGGAGATCCTGGGCCGGCCGGTGCCGCCAGGCTGGAAAGCGCGGCTGTCCTCCCTGTAAATCGCTATTGCCATATCAGCCAAAAAAGAGTAAAATAGATTCAGCAAACTGAATCCGAACGGAGGGAAAACGCATGTATCGCGCAGTCATCGACACCGCCAAATCCAAAATGGAAAAAACCAGAGAGTTCTTTCAAAAAGACATGCTCTCCCTGCGGGCCGGGCGCGCCAACCCCCAGATCCTGGACAAGATCGTGGTGGACTACTACGGCACGCAGACGCCGCTTCGCCAGATGGGCAATATCAACAGCCCGGAGCCCCGGCTCCTCACCATCTCTCTGTGGGACCCCAAGGCCATCCCCCTGGTGGAAAAGGCCATTCAGAAAAGCGATTTGGGCCTGAACCCCTCCAACGACGGCAAGCTCATCCGCCTGGTGGTGCCGGAATTGAATGAGGAGCGCCGCCGGGAATTGACCAAGGTGGTGCGCAAAGGCGCCGAGGAAGCCAAGGTGGCCGTCCGCGCCGTGCGCCGGGATGCCATGGAGCAGTTCAAGAAGCTCAAGAAGGATTCCCAGATCACTGAGGATGACCAGCGCAAGGCCGAGGAGGAGCTGCAAAAGCTCACCGACAGCCAGATCAAGGAGCTGGACAAGATCGCCGCCGAAAAGGAAAAGGAGATCATGGAGGTCTGATGCCTGATTTGCTGGGCCGTTCCCTGGAAGAAGCCTTGTCATCTCTGCCCCCCGGTGCAGACAGGCCCCGGGTGCTTGTGACCGCCGCGCCGAAAAAAAACGGCGAGGTGCGGCAAAACGGCACCCTGCGCCTCATCTGCTGCCGGGGGGATACATGGATTGCGGCGCGGTTCCTGGATGGGCCGCCGCAAGGAAAAGAGGAAGCATGACCGCCGATACACTCCCGCGCCACGTGGCCATCATCATGGACGGCAACGGCCGCTGGGCCAAGCAGCATAAGCTTCAGGTGGCCATGGGCCACCGCAGGGGCGTGGAGGCCCTGCGCGCCATCATCCGGGAAAGCAGCGATCTGGGCATCGAGGCGCTGTCCCTCTATGCCTTCTCCACCGAAAACTGGCGGCGCAGCCCCCAGGAGCTGGAGGCGCTGATGGGCCTGCTGCTGGAATACTTCACCTCCGAAATCGACGAACTGGATGAAAAAAACGTCCGCATCCGCATCCTGGGCGATAAAGACGGCATGCCGCCCCGGCAGCGGGAGGCGCTGAAAAGCGCCGAAAAGCGCACGCAGGGCAACACGGGGCTGAAGCTGAACATCGCCGTCAATTACGGCGGCCGGGCGGAAATCTGCCGGGCGGCCCGCAGCCTGGCGGATAAGGCCGCCAAAGGGCTGATCCGCCCGGAGGAGATCACGGAGGAATCCCTGGCGGACGAACTGTACACCGCGGGGCTGCCGGACGTGGATCTGCTGATCCGCACCAGCGGGGAAATGCGGCTGAGCAATTTTCTTTTGTACCAATGCGCGTATGCGGAATTCCTCTTTCCGGAAACCCTGTGGCCCGATTTCGGCCTGGAAGATTATCACGCGGCGCTGTCTGCCTTCGGCAAAAGAGAGCGGCGCTTTGGGGGGCGCAACGCATGATCCAGAGAATCGTGACCGGCCTGTGCCTGGTCCTGCTGCTGGTTTTCGCTTTGTGGATGGGCGGCTGGGTGTTTTCCGTTTTATATATGTTCTTCCTCTGCTGCGCCATGTATGAGATGCTCAACGCCCTGAAGCAGGCGGGCCACCGCATCGTGGAATGGCCCTGCTGGCTGTGCCTGGGGCTGAGCCTGGTGCTTTTCAATATCAAAGGCAGCGTGGCGCTGCTGATGCCCCTGATGGCCGGGGCCTTCTTCCTGATCGCGGGGATGGTGGTCTTCCGCGGCGAGCCCACCCTGGAGGACGCGGTGCTCTCCGCCATGCCCCTGGCGGCGGTGGCGCTGCCGGGCATTTGCATGCTGGGGCTGCAGAACGCGCCGGGAAGGCCCTTTCAATTGCTGCTGACGCTGCTGGCCTTCGGGGTGCCCCTGGCGGGCGATACCCTGGCGTATTTCATCGGCAGCCGCTTTGGGCAAAGAAAGCTGTGCCCCGCGGTGAGCCCCCACAAATCCGTGGAGGGCGCGGCGGCGGGCCTGGTGGGCAGCCTGCTGTTCGCCATGGCGGCGGCGGGCGTGGCCTCCGCCTTCGCCCCCATTCCCCCCTTCTGGCATTTTCCCCTGCTGGGGCTGCTGGGGGGCCT